>Ga0315899_10004672_pt1 | contig 14780 bp, 13 predicted proteins | sample LakEriMetagenome_2_FD_203518 | JGI IMG/M metagenome (GOLD analysis project Ga0315899, IMG submission 203518) | Freshwater fungal communities from buoy surface, Lake Erie, Ohio, United States - Buoy 4 MA112 | ecosystem: Environmental > Aquatic > Freshwater > Lake | place: USA: Lake Erie, Ohio... | reverse complement strand
TTGGTGGCTGCAGAGCGGGAGTCTGGCGACAGATTTTCCTTCAGGAGCACGCTCAACTGCTCGCCCTGGCGAGCAGTGGGCGAGGGCGACTCAGAGACATCTCTGCGCTCCGCTGCCGAGTTCAGCCATTTGCCAGCCAGCGATGAACCGCTTGTCGGCGACGGCGTTTTCGTTGACGGCGCTCCACTGTCCAGGATCTGCTTCGCGGCCATGCTGTACCGGTACGGCAGGGGCGACGCATTACCGCCTTCGTGTTTCGCGTGCGCGAGCGCGTTGCTCTCGCGCATTCCCACGGGCGACGTCGCTTGCGCGAGCGCGCTGCTCTCGCGCATGCCCACGGGCGACGTCGCCATGGGCGACGAGACACGAAAGGACTTGGCTTCCCGCCTCGCCACAGGCTGCACGGTCTCCTTCCGCAGGGTCTGCGGCGTCATGGCGCGCTCGCCCCGCCTCTCCAGCTCAAGGTCGCTGATCGACTTGCGCATTGGCGTTTGACCCCGCGCTGCGCTGGTGAAGATTCGCTGGGAGGGGGAATCTGCACCCCCCCTCCTGTCGCCAGCCCGGTGCGACTGCCGCATCGGCGGGCTTTGCACTTGCACGCCTGCCCGAGGGTCGCGCTCGTTTGTGCACCACAGAGGCGGCTTGCTTAGCGGCATGGCGGTCTCCTTCTGCAGGGTCTGCGGCGTCCTGGCACGCTCGCCCCGTCTCCCCGGCTCAAAGTCGCTGATCGACTTGCGCATTGGCGTTTGGGTTGGCGCTCACCCGCACCCCACGCTGGGGAGAGCGCCCTGCCAGGGCTCCCGTCTTCGCCCGCGCGTCGTGTGCGAGCTCCTCGAGGCCGGGCGCAAGCCCGACTTAGACAGCCGGTAGCTTTCGCCCACCTGCAACCTGTGAGCGAGGACTGTGTACACACGAGTTTTGACAAGTACGAAACCCATCGGCGAAAATTGGGTTTCACACAAACCCCCAGTCTGCCACGAACCCGTGGTTTCGTGAGATGTCCACTGCACAACGAAGTTGGGCCGCGTGACGGGTGAGAGATGACCCGGTGGCGGCGGCCGACGCTGCGGGCGGTAGGGGTTCCCGCAGCGTCGGGGGTGTAAGCTGGTCGGGCGGTAAGGCCGTGTGCACACACGGCGGGAGCCGGGCAGGAACAGACGGCCCACGGCAGACATGGGGAAGGGGTCGGCCCAGGTGGATGAAGTGGGAAGCAGCGACTCAGAGGATGAGACGGGCCCGCCGCCAAACCTGCTCGAGGTCAAGGTCATCGAGGCAAAGGACGTCATTGCGGCGGATCGTGGCGGGACGTCGGACCCATACGCGGTCGTCGACTTCAGGGGCATCAAGAAGAAGACCAAGGTCATTAAAAAGTCCCTGACCCCAAAGTGGGACGAAACTTTTCAGTTCGAGATCGGCAAGCCAGCGGGCGTGCTGACAATTGACCTCTTCGACCACGACGTTTCGCTCTTCGGCAACCACGACTTCCTCGGGCAGGTCGAAGTCCAGCTCGCCAACCTTGCGCTCGAAGCCGTGTCCCAAGAGTGGCTGGAGCTTCAGCCGCGCGAGGGTAAGCTGGAAATCGTTTCCGGAAGCGTCCACGTCTACATCTGCATCCAGCCAAAGGACAAGAGTGTCGAAGACAAGACGGGGCTCGACGCTTTTCCTTGGCTGGACCGCTCCCTCTACACCGCCAAGGGCGGCGTGCGCACAACCAATGTCATTCGGGTCTACTTTGCGTCGACGTTCGCGGATTTTCAAGAAGAATTCAAGTCCATGCACGAGAAGGTGTTTCCGAAGCTGGAATCTCTGTGTCAAACGCACAGCTACAACTTCGTGCCTGTCGTGTTGCGGTTCGGCCTGGATGAGCGGCTCGATTTGATGTACATGAACGACACTAGAATATGCCCAATCGTCTTCCGGGAGATTGCCGAGTGCAGAAGGTCGCTTGAATATGGAAGGATGCCACACGCCCGCTGAACCCTAAATCAAGATACTGTGCGCCTACATCATATGCATGCCTTTGTTGCTCCAAACGCCGTCCATGTGTTCAAGCATCATGTATTGCCGTGCGTGCCCTTTCCTTTGGGAATAATCGCACTTTCCCTGCTTGCTTCGCCTCGCAGAATATCACCTCGCGCGAATTTCTGTGCCTTCATGGGCGAGCGTTATGGCACACAATTTTTGCCTGCGTCCCTCGACAAGAACGAGTACATGGCTGTATGCGGCTCCCTCATGGAAGACGACGAAGATGACATGGCCCTGCTCGCACTCTTTCAGAAATGGTTTCTTGCTGCAATTCTATTCGCCAGCGCCTTGTTGATTGCAACTTACGCGTTTGTTGCGCGTTCCTGTTGTCGGTGTCGCCTGCCTAACGAGTCGACAATGTCTCAGGTACAGGCTGGACGATAACCAAACGCCAAGCCGCTTCCTGCTGCTGAACACAGTTGACGGTATTTCTGCTTCAGCTGGTCTCGGTACAGATCAGCACAACGAGTGGCTGCGTGTCGAAAAAGAAATGTTTGAGGGGCTTAAATCCATCTCAAAAAAAGTCTTGTCGGCCAACCGGCTCTGGAAATACCAGGTATCGCTTTTTGAACAGGAAATCACTCTAGGCGCCCTCCTGCCAGAAGACGCAGCAGACCATGTAATTTGCGGTCTGCGGACAATTTCAAACCTCCGAGTCGTCAACGTCAACGCGGCAAAATTTGTCGATATTATTGGGCGCCGTGGAGATAGCAGCACTGACAAGGGCCTCAAGGAGGTTCGCCCAAATATGATTGACGAAGAGAAGCGTGCCCTCAACAAAGATCTGAAGATGCGCGTCACCGAAAAGTTAGGGGCACGAAGTTTTATGTTCATGAGCCAATGGCAAGGGTGGACAAACGGAACGGACCACATCCCCGAGCTGTGCGACACTATGTACGAGAAACTGATGGCCGTTTTCGTCACCGAAATGTCCAAATACCCTCGGCATGGCTTTTTGCGAGAAGAGGTGCTGTTGCACCGCCGCGCTCAATTTCATACCCAAAAGGTACTCAAGAGCGACAAGAAGACGAATGATTTGCCCGAGGGCGAGGTCTCTGCGTTTGATGGGATCCGTAAATATTTGAAGGCAAGTAGTGATACTACATTGGAACCGCTGCTTGTGCGTGGTCCCGCAGGCAGCGGAATGACTGCCCTGTTGTCGCTGACTGCTAGCTGGTGTAAGGATCACCTGCTGCCGGGGGCTGTGACCATACATCGGCAGTGCGGATTATCTCCAGATGCTACCAATGGTTTGATGCTGTTGTGGTCGCTGGTGAAGCAGCTGACCATTTCCTACACTGCAGATAAGAATTCTAAGTTACAGTTAGACTTGACCATCGTGAAGGCTTGCGATTTGCCAGCCGCGGACTCGGCTGGCCTCTTTGCCCGCCGTGGATCTGGAACGTCAGATCCATTCGTGCAAGTGGCAGTGGCCAAACATAAAGTCCGTACCAAGACAATAAAAAAAAATCTCAATCCGGAGTTCAACGAGAAGTACGAAATGAAGGACATAGTTCTCACCGACAAGATGAAAGTGACTGTTTGGGATTACGATTTGGTAGGGAACAATGATTTGCTGGGTCAGGTTGAAATTCCCCTTTCGAAAATAGAGCTCAACACACCCTTTGAAAAGTGGTACGCCGTCCCGGCAGAACTTGAAACTGAAAAGGAGCCGCCAGTTGTCATATTTTTCGATATAACTGTGATCGCAGCGAAAGGATTGCTGGCACGGGCGCGAAAAATGGATGTAGGTGAGGCGCAACGCGAGCGAGAGAGGGTGTGAGGATGGTGTTTGCCCCGCCCCTTTCGCATCTGCATGAATGCACACGCGTTGAAGCTGCGTGCGCACGCATTGAGTGCAGCAACTGCTTTCCATTTTTATATCTTGTCCTAAGGTCTGCTGACTGTTTGAATTGCGCAGATCCCTTTGTACGTTTAACGCTGGGCTCAATTTCCGTGGACACGACTCACCGCGAGGACAGTCAAGATCCAGAATACAATGAAAAGCTCGAAATCACTTTAGAAGATATTGAAGACCAGGTCTTGAAAGTTTCGGTGTGGGACAAAGGCAACGGCAATGAGTGGGAAGACGGACTAATAGGCGAAGGCGAATTTAATTTGAATGAAATCGAGGTTGGGGCAGCTTATGAAGGGTGGGTTGATCTGAAGTTGGATGGTAAGGACGCTGGTAGCGTCAATTTTGCGGTGCTCAAGCAGAGCGAGACTCTAGAAGTGGAGGAGGAGCAAGTCACCGATGGGCCTCGAATTCTGCTTCAGATGACGCTGACACCGATGCCCACTAACATCGACAAGGCCCTGGACAAGACTTCCTTAGACATTCCGGTGATGTATCTTCCTCTTGTGGAGCGCTTCAAAGAAACGCTTCTGTTAGCGTCTGCATCCAAACCCATGAACATTATATTGGATGGGTTCGATTCGATTCCGTCTTCAGATCCGACCACGACGATGAGATGGCTGCCAGAGAAGCTGCCTCGCTATGTTCACATCATCCTCGGCTTTCGTGACGTTGAGTGCAAAGCTCTTGATGTGTTGCTGAACAGAGATAACCGCCCGCGCATATTCAAGATCAGATTACAAGACCCTGAGACCTGCCGCGAAAACCTAGCTGCAGCACTAACAGCAAAAAAACCAAAGAGAACGCTGACAAACAATCAGAGAAGCTCACTATTGTCGTCATTTACATCCAAGACACTTTCATCAGGGCCCGGTCAGGTTCTAGAAATTGCCTCACTCATTCCAAGTTACGATTCGGCTATTGCAGTCGACAAGCAAGAGGCCGCTTTTAAAGAAATTATCCGTGTTCGCAGCAGCTATTTGCTCAATAACAAAGTGGACGTTTTCAAGCTATGGCAAGCGATGGACTACATTGCTCTTGCACCGCTGGGTATTACTGAGCAAGAGCTCAAGGCACATGTAGGTGGAGGCACTCATGGGCTACTGCCGAGTATTTGCTACGCTGAGATCATGACAATCCTGTCACCGTTGTTGCGTGAGCGTCTTATCGATGGACAGCTGGTCACACAGTTCAAATACGATTGGTATAATAACATAGTCATAAATCTTCGCTTCCAGAATCGAGAGGAAGTGAAAAAGATCCGTGGTGAGATGCTGGCTCATATGCAAAAGCTTCCGGATTTTAATGGGGGAGGGAAAGTCGATAAGCGACGACTGCGCTGTATCCCACTGCTGCTGAAGTTAGCTGGAATGGACCAAAAGGCAGAACTGGATGAATATCTAACAGACATGCATATTCTTGAAATGCGATTATGCGAAAATATGGTGTTTGACGTACTTTTAGATTTGATCGAGCATGGACCTGGCATTGGCGGTAAGGCAGGTGACCTGTTGGGATTGCTGGAAGAATATGGAGTTCTTTTGAACAACAGGCCCCGCATGCTCTTGCAGATCGCGTTGAATATGCCTGATCATACTGGTGTGTACGTGCAAGGCCGATACCTCGAAATGCGCAGGAGAAGAGGTCACTTCTACGCGCTTGAACAGGACAAGACTGAGTCAGAGAAAGCAAAAATGACGATGGAGCAAAAGCTCAAATTGCGTCAGGCAAATCGTCTTGCTAGTATGGGAGACAGGGATCTTGTTCTCGGGCACCCGGGCGCTATAAAATGGCGTGAAGCTCGTTCCTGGGTACAGTGGATGAACAAACCTCAGACACGAGGGCAGTGCAAGAAAGTAATCGCGGGACATCGAGCATCGACACATGGGGCAACCTATATCTGCAAGGGTCTTGTTGTTCTCTCTGTCTCTGCTGATCGTACAATCAAAGCGTTCTCTCCATTCACAGGAGAACTTCTGAAGAAGATCGGAGAACATCCAAAAGGGATCTTCGTTATGGAAGTATCGCCGGACTTGAAATGGCTTGCTACCGGCAGTGAAGAAGGGACTGTCGTTGTGTGGGAACTCGATGCAGGGCCACCTCCGACTGCAGGTACCGTTGAAAGAATGGAAAAAGTGGGCGCTGATAGCGACCAAGGTGAAGGAGAGGAGGGAAAGGGATCGATGAGTGCCAATGAATCTTTACCTGTGCGTTACCCGGCGGAGAAGCTGCGCATCCGGGCTTTTACCAAGAGAATCACAGGAATTGCTTTCACACCAGGCGACACCATTGCCATCTCTGCTGACGAGACAGATGTCAAAATCTTTGAAATTCTTGGGGACGGGAAGGTTGAGCTGAATAGTTTTGTTCCTTTCCGATATAGCCCAACAGCTGTCGCTGCCACTCCACCAGACACGCCTACTCAAATGATTGCGGTAGCGGGACGGACTGCTGTGAAATTATATCGTTATGAAACACTCGACTTTCGTGGTGGACTTTACGGTCACGAACGAACCGTCACTGACGTAAAGTTTTCCTCAAGTGGAAAGGAGCAGCTGTTGGCAGCTACAGTCTCCAACGACATGACGCTCAAGGTGGATCTCTGTGCTTTTTCCTTGTGCAATGCACATTGCCCCCTGGAACAATCTAATTGGCTGTCATGACTAATGTGTGGACTTTTTTTTGGGCTCTCGTAGGTTTGGAAGCAATGTGGACCCCGCGAGTGGCAAGCAATCTGCAACCTTCTGGGGCATTCCGACTGTATTCGCACTGTTGCATGGGCGCCGGATGATACCGCCATTCTGACAGGTAACATACTCGAGCTGGTGTCACGAAGGTGAATTTTTGGCTGAGACGCAGAGCCATTTTGAGGAGTACAGGGTTTGCCAAGTTAGTTTTCTGAGCAAATTGAGCGCTGGTGCGCACGGGGTCATGCCCTAAATATTCTGGTGCATGTTCTTGCCTGCCACTTACTGCGTGCGTCACATACACAGGTTCCGTAGACAATACGGTCAAAGTGTGGGCACTTTCGGAGGACGCAGTGGACAAAGACAAAGGACAGGTCGTTGCTGATTCCAGGGTTCCGCAACTTCATCCAGCAGGGCAAGTGACGAACATTGGAATAAAGGAAAAAGAGTTCAAGCTGCTTGCAACGTTTGATGGGCATGGTGATACGATTACCAACGTGCGGTATCATCCTCAAGGCTCTCTCGCCATTACATGCTCGAGAGACAAGGAGGTAGTGTGAATAAGTGAAGACTTTTTGTGCTGTCATGTAGATATCAACTGGCAGCCAGCTTGCAAGGATATCAGTAGGCTCTTGCATGGCAGAAATTGATGGGTGCATTGATATCTCACTCGTCACGCGCTCGCTTCTCTCAAACCACGCCCATCTGCATATGAACTCTCTCTTGTACGTGTACAGGTGCGAATATATGACACGCGGGTACCCTTTCGGTCCGTCGAACCAGCCGTACATTCGCAACCAGTGACTTTGGTCACAGCAGCCAAGACTGCAGATGGGCAGGGGCGTGAGATGATTGCGTCAGCTGACACAGCTGGAATCGTAAAGATATGGGACGTGCAGACTGGTGAACCTGTTCTCCTGTGGACGATAGGCAAGATGTCAAATGTCAGCTGGGTGAAGTGGAAAGATACTTGCCTGCAGCTGGATTGCGATTTAAAGCGCGCACGCACATGCACACGCAGAAGACTGCGCGTGCGCTTCCTCGTACCCATCCTCCCACACACACACACACACACACAGATTCACAACATGCATGGCCATTAACGGCAGTTGGCTTCACAAATAGTGTCAAATTTCTACTCACTGCCTCCAAAGATGGGTCTATAAAGCGGTGGGACTTGCAGCGGGTGGCAGAAGACAGGTGAGCGCCCTCTATCTCGGACCCCGTTAACCGTTTTCTCTGGATGCACGCATGTGCACAGATACGCACGTGCATATTCCGTGTACAACATCACGTATTGTTCATCTGCATACATTTGCGTACACTTATGACCCGTTATTTCTCGTCCTGCAGTTCTCTTGATCAGCTCTCAGACGAAGCTAGGAAACGACTTGAAGAGAGGCGAAAAAAAGAGAAGCAAGACGAGAACCCGCTGAAAATGAGAGCACATAAAGGTGATTCTGCAAATAAAATTATGCTCACGGAATTTAAGCGACGCTGCTTTGCACACATTTCTCATGCTCGCATGGCAACCCCCTTTTGACCTGATTAAAGATTGTTTCCTTCGTTGAAGGTGGCGTGGCCGTGTTGACGATGCACCATCAAGGAGAGTTCTTTCTCTCATCAGGATTGATAGATGATAAGATAACAATCTGGGATGCCGAGACCATGCTTGATATTCAGTCCTTTGAGACTCCCAAGGTGCTTTAGTTTTCAAGTTTTTCCTCCTCATCATGTGGAGCACGCCGTGCGAGCGCCCAAGAGTGTTCAACATCCAAGGCGAGCAGTTTATGGAGGCTTGCGCTAGCATATGAATCAGTTGAGAGGCAGAGGTGAGCAAGTGCTTTCAGCTGATAGAATCTCAAATTTCATGTAGGACTCCACTGTACTCCACGCAACCTTCTCCAACGACGGCAAGTTCGTGATTTCGGCCGACAGCGGCAACAAGTTCAGGTAAGTTTCCTGTTCATTCGTGCTCACTGAACATCTCGCAAATGCGCTGTCAATGGGCACAATACCCGAGCGCGCGCTTTAGGGACATTGGTCGCCTGAGGCACCAGAGGCGTCCAGCATCACCGCCCCTATTTGGTGCGGGGGCCAAGTAAGGGCGGGGCCACTGGATGCTGGGGCCTGAAATCAGGGAACTTTTACCACGGCAGTTCTTGCCCCTCGGCGGTGTACTTTAGGTGTCCAACGTCACAGCTGGGGGGGGTATGGCGCCTCGGCGGGGTATTGGGGAGCTCTTCGCATTGGCCAATCTGAGACGAATGGGATGACCCGAACAGGCTGTGGAACATCGAAGGCAATAAGGAAGTGTTCAGCAGCTTGCTTGACTCGACAGATGTTATGCAGTCTGTCGACTTTTCTTGTGATGGACGCTTCATTGCTACCGTCGCTGTGGAGGCGCAAGACATCAACATTTGGGATGCCTCCGCTGGACTTAAAATCAAGGGTTCACTGAAGGTGAATCCAGAAGATTCAACGGTGCTCTTTTTCAGATTTCTTGTGGCCAGTCTCTGAAAGTGAACGTCGCAATCCTGTTGAGCAGGGCCATTCTGGGGCAGTTATAAAGACGAATTTCTCGCACGACGGCCGCTACATGTGCTCCCTGTCCCGTGACAAGACTCTCTTGGTTTGGATTTTGAAAGACTGCCAGGTATTTTCCGCATGCATCTCACAGCATGATGGTCGTGAAATGCAATCAGCCATCCTATCAGAAAGTCTTCAGCAGACCGCTGATGACAAACTTTGTCCCCTTTCCTCCTCTTCCCTCATTGCTCCTGTCTTTCATGTTTGCGAAAATTGAACTCTTCCAAGTCCCAATCTGACATCATCATGTACACGGCAGTCCATTGCTTCGCTGCTCCTGGATCACATCCCATCTTCTCTCTTTGTTGGTCGGTCGTGGCCGCGTCTGTTGGCGGGGGACTCGACGGGTCGCGTGTACCTACTTCAAGTTGTATTTCCAAATCCCCTCTCCCTGGAAGACGAAACCGCCATCAATCAAAGTCGCCTCAAAGGTCCCGCCGATAAGAAAGGAACTTCGCTACATTAATACAATCTCTTCTTCACACTCTCTCCCTGTTGTAAGACCTTTCTCACCCCTTTTTCCCTCCGTCTCCAGGCAAAATTTCTAGCGGGCAGTAGTTGCGAAGCAGGAGATACTGGGAATGGCCTCCTTTGCGGATGCACAGCGGAGGAAAGTGGAACCGAGCGATGGTGTGAAACTCTTCCCATGCATGTAATTTAAACCTTTACGTGTCTCCTTTACCGTGTCTGATTGCGGAACGGTGCAAACGCTGTCCACAACATAACATAAACTATCATTCGGGATGTTCGGGTGAATCCTCCATCGGAGAGCCCTAAAGCCTCGAGTGTATCCTCACTCTGTCAGACGGTTAACCGCTCCCCCCAGAAATGGGATGGAAGCTTCTTAAGAAGACTCCAGGGCGGCCATCCTTATAGTGTGCTCCAACTACCGAAACTGCTCAACCTGGCCAACAGGCTCAAGACTCGGGTGATGATTGACTATTCACCAGAGGAGGAAAATGAGGAGTTTGGGAATACTAAAAAAACACACACACAAACACACACACAAACACACACACAAGCACACACACACAAACACACACACACACACACACACACGTGATTTACGCCAATGCCGCGTTCATCTCATCCTGGCTGATAAAGCCGTTGCCATTTGTGTCAAACATGTCGAATCCAGCAGCAAACTCTTGGAACGTTAGCATACCATCTATGAAATCATCTAAGTCAGTCTGATAGTCATTTTTCATAGCATTTAAAAGCTGACTTATGAGATTTTCTACCGCCGTCCTTATCGAGCTTTTGGAAGGGTGCTCTTGATGCGCAATTAAACTCCTCCTCGCTGATCTTGCCATCCTTGTTCGTATCGAGGATCTGAGGTGTTGTAAGATGAAGAAACAACACATTTAATATATATATATATACATATAAGCGCAATTGAACTCTTCCTTGATGATCTTGCCATCTTTGTGAGTATCGAGGTCCTGAGGTGTTGTAAGATGAAGAAATAACACATTTAATATACATGTATTTATATATATATATATATATACTTATGTGTATATATATATATACATATATATATATATACATATATATATATATATATATATATATATACATATACATACATACATATATACACACATATACATATACATATATAGACAAGGTACGCAGCATGCCACGCTGTTGTTACAGCTGCTCCTGTATATATACCTTGAAGGCAGCTTCGTACTCGGCGCGGGTGATCTTGCCGTCGCCATCAGCATCCAACATTTCAAAAGAAAACTTGGGGCCAGCCACGCCGTGGAACTCGGATTTGGTGATGTAGCCATCATTGTCTTTGTCAAAGATGGCGAACCCTGTCATAAAACTTGTTCTTTAGTTTTTATTAAGTATATGCCATAAAAGTGAAGACATTCACATGCATGTATAGCCTATTTTTTATTTCTGAGTTTTTTTACATGATTTACCTGCTTCCCACTCGCTTCTCGTAAGACAGCCATCTCCGTCCGCGTCAAGTTGCTGGAAAGCAGCCATGGATACCTGACCGAACTCCTCCATCGACACTTTGCCGTCCTTATTGGCATCTAGCACGTCGAAGCCAGAGTTGTATTCAGATCTATCGATACGTCCATCACCATTCGTGTCAAGGAGATCGAACACAAAGCCAGGGCGAGCTGCTGCAATGAATTCCGGTCTACTGATTTTGCCGTCGAGGTCTATATCAATCATGTCGAAACCTGCTTCGTACTCCTCCCTTGACAGCTGCCCGTCGCCATCTTTGTCAAGCTTAGCAAAATACGCGCAATTAAACTCCTCCTTGGAGAGCTTTCCGTTTTTGTTGAGGTCCAAAGTGTCAAAGCCAGCATTGTACTCCTCACGGGTGATCTTTCCGTCACCATCGCGGTCAAGCGCATCAAACACGAAGCCTGGGTGCGCCACGGAGTTGAACTCTTTCGCGGTGATATAGCCGTCCTTGTCGGCATCAAAAACGTCAAAGCCTGCATTCCACTCCGCCCTCGAAATTTGGCCGTCACTGTCCTTGTCGAGCAAGGCGAAGGGAGCGCCAGATGCACAGTTGAATTCCTCTCTGCTGATGAAGCCATCGCCGTTTGTGTCAAGGATGTTGAAGCCGTCATTGTATTCCTTGCGCGTGATACGCCCATCACCGTCGGCATCGAGCAGGCCAAAAACGAAAGCAGGGCGAGGGCCGATCATTGGCTGGCTCGGTGTCCCGTTGGTGGGCTGAGTAACCGGGGCGTAGGCCTCGCGGAGCTTGCGCTGTGCGGCCACATCGTCATCGTCGCGGGATATGCAAGGTGGCACACGGAGCACCAAGGGCCGGGGCGGGCGCACGCGTGAGAGAGAGAGACCTGGCTTTCTGGCGTGCCCAGCAGGCAGGTGAAGGTGGTCATGACTTGATGTGCGTTTACCAGGGTCCAATTCCGCTCTCCAACCGCCGGGCACAACTGTTTTTTTTTTTGGAAAGACCAAGAGCCATTTTCATGGCGATTGTTCGTGGCGCAAGCGCCGCCATAGTCGGTCTCGGACTTGTGGCGTGCGCGCTGCTTATCTCGTCATCGTCGATGCAGGTGTGAATGGTATTGTGGACTAGTGTGGAGGTTGAGCAATATTCCATACCTGGCGCCACCCCAGCTGAGCACCCCTTCTCACTCAACTGCGTTTCGCAGGGTCCTGCGACGCTGGCGTCAAAGCGCGTCAAGCCCACCCAGGCCGACATCAAGACCGGGCCATCCGGCGTTCCGTTCTGGGGCACCGAGACCGTCCGCGAGGACAAGGCCCTGTCCAAGGCGCTTCACCACAAGACTGTCACAGAGGTGGGCGTCGTGACAGCAGCCTGCAGCTGGCAGTTGTGACAACCACATCTGCGGCCGTGTTGGGTGCAGCACAGGGCACTGCACATGAATCCGTATTTTGTCTATGCTCCCATGCCACTGAGCGCGCCTGCGTAGCTGCCATGGCCCACTCACCCGCGCCCTTGGGTCCCCTGTGCATAATCCCCGCGGACACAGATCCTCCGCGATGGCCTGGAGGTGACAGACATTCACGCGGGTAAGGGTGCTCCCGCGGCGCCCGGTGACGTCGTCAAGGTGCACTACACGGGGAAACTGGCCAAGACTGGCAAGCAGTTCGACGCCGGCACCATCTCGTTCAAGCTTGGCGCGGGAAAGGTGATCAAGGGATGGGACCAGGGGCTGCAGGGCCTGCGTCAAGGAGGCACCCGCATGCTTCACATTCCCCCTAGCCTCGCCTACGGCGCTAAGGGCACCCCTGGCGGGCCCATCCCTGGCGATTCGACTCTGCTCTTCAGTGTCAAGCTCCTCCACGTGAAGAAAGCCGGCCAAGAGGGGAGCCAGGTGGAGCAGGCGATGCAGAAGCGCAAGAAATTGTTCAAGCAGAAGCAAGCGGCACGTGCGGCGCAGATGAAGATGCACCGTGCCAAGCTGGTGTGTGTGCCGCTTTTGTGTGTGTTGTGTGTATGGACCATGAGTGTGCGTGTGCGTGTGTGCATGTGCGTGTGCGTGTGCGTGCGTGTGCGTGCGATTGTATCTGGGACTTGCGTGCCCTTTGAATATGTACGCTGACACGTCTCGTCCATTCTCAACCCCCTGTCTCTCCGCTCTCCTTCCCTGCCTCCCTCTGTCATCCCCAGGCTCAACAGAAGCACAAACGTTTGGAGGCTAGCTTTGCGCACCTCATCTGAGCGGCGGTCCGCCTGTGCAGGAAATAAAACCAGGGGTTGGAAGCCAGGCCAGCCGGTTTATGAATAAAAATGCGGAGCCAGCATATCGATGATATGTTCTGTGTGGGCTGAACCACATGAAAATATTATTAAGAAAGACGTCAGAAATGCGGTGAGGAGGGATACCAGAGTGTGCGCAGGCCGAAAACAAGTAACTGCCGAAAACACGTACTGGTTTGCCTTTATTAGTGTAATGGAAATGTGCCTTGGGAACGGTGGGCACCGGTGCAGTGATTATTCTCACGCCTAATGGAATTTCAAGTTCATTATGAACTTTCCAAAGGAGGGGGGGGGGGGCCAGGGCGTCGCCCGCACACACTCTCCACCTCCCCATACCGATAAAGGAGACTTCATGAGTCGGTCACGGTCCCTTTATTACCATTCGGATACGGGACCAACGGGGCCAACGGCCCGGGAGATTGTTTCCGAGATTACTTGAATGTGACAACTGTTAGTTTTGTACCAAACGGTGGGAGATTAGGAGTTTTAAGCCGCGCCTCGATCGAGGTGAGGCGTACACACTATCATTCAGTAAAGAATGTTCAAGTCTTGGGTTACAAACGACTCTCCCTGACCTGTACAGGAGAACGCTGGTGATGAGCACCTGCTTACGCTTAAACTGCATTAAGTCTGAAAGAAAGCACCCTGATCCGACTGTCATTCAAGACTCAGCTGTTGCAAGCCAGACACTGAACCTCGCGCTCAAGAAAGATGAGCTGTGAATCGCCATCAACCTCACCATCAACCTCAAGAGGACCTCCCTAGGCTCACCCAACAAGATTTTCGAGCACTCGCCGAACACGCCGCAGACGTTTTGAGGACGGAGAGGCTAGGACTACTCGACGGAAGCGACGTGAATCCTGAGCATCATGCCTCCGAGAAGGACGGCGGCTGCGGCAAATGATGACAAGTGCACTAATGCCCAAAAACCGTCAACTCAACACTCGGAGCTCCAACGGACAGCGTCCATGCTCCTAGCCTCTTTGCTCGAAGCCTGCCAAGAGGATGTGCGTTTCAGTCACCTCAAGGAAATGTCGTACGTCAAGGAAGACCGACTGGACGACGACTTGCACGACTCTATTTTGGAGTTTATTGAGCAAGTGGGGGTGGCCACGACCCCACTCCTCTAACGATGGAGAAAATGAACAAGGTCACCGAGAAGATCAGGCGAGCGATCGACGATCGAAAACTGGCGCCTACACCCAAGCCTTTGGCCTCAACTACGGCCAAGCTGGCGCGTTTTGAGACCAAGAATGCTGCCTCCGCCTCCAAGGCTACGTCTGCGCCTAAAGGGTTTAGGGGAGGGGGAGATAGGAGAGGAGCGCGAGATCCGAGCACCATACAATGTAACGTGTGTGCTCAGTGGGGGCATGGTTGGCTGACTTGCCCCACGGGG
>Ga0315899_10004671_pt1 | contig 14782 bp, 5 predicted proteins | sample LakEriMetagenome_2_FD_203518 | JGI IMG/M metagenome (GOLD analysis project Ga0315899, IMG submission 203518) | Freshwater fungal communities from buoy surface, Lake Erie, Ohio, United States - Buoy 4 MA112 | ecosystem: Environmental > Aquatic > Freshwater > Lake | place: USA: Lake Erie, Ohio... | reverse complement strand
TCAGCCCCCTGGGCCTCAGGGCTACTTAGAGCAGACTTTTGACTTGTGGAGGTCGGAGGTGCAGGATGAATCGCGTTTCATCTGCGAATGCGCGGAGCAACACCCCGCCAAAGCTCCGCGCTTCGAACAGGTCGCCAAGGCGCTCCGCGCGATCGCGAATGCAACTGCTCGAGAGATGTGGGCTCAGTTGTCCCTTGAGCGCCACGCGCACTGCTCGCGGCAGAGGCGAACATGCACAGCGAGTGATGAGACGGTCCGTCGTGCGCGTCCGAATCTCTTAGGAAGTCCGGTGGCCTACGAGTATCACGGCCTGGACACCGAGATTGTCGCGCTCGAAGATCCAATCTTGGGTGGGGTTCTTGCGGGAATCTGCGGATACGAAACATGGGACCAACCCTTCTCGAGTCCCGTGCAGGAAATCACGCAAGAACTTTGTGAACTCCTCAACATCAATCTCAGCTGAGGCGCGCGCGTACGCCCGCTCGCAACTCACCCCGCATCATCCTGATCCGTCCGTCCGACGATCTCGATCATGGCGGCCGACCCTCCGTTGAGATAGTGGCGCAGGACGAATGCAAGGTCGGACGTGCGGCTGAGCCGAGGATCGCGCTTGAACTCGAAGCGGAGGTACGAGTTCAGCCGGAGCGCTCGCTGCTTGCCGCTTGCGCCCGACTGCAGCTCGGACAGTTCCCGCTCGGCCTGGCAAAAGGCGATTCCGAGGCGGGTGAGCAGCGGCGAGCCCGCGCGGACCGCGGTCGGTGGCCTTTGTAGCTCGCGCAGCCGCAGGAGGGCCAAGACAGTCTCGCCGACCGCTCGGACACACTGCGGCGCCAGATTCTGGATCGCCTTGTCCGGATCTCTCGCCGCCTCTGCAGCGTGGTGCTCGACGATGCTCGCTGCCTGTCCGAGATACAGATCGACCAACTCCGGATCCCTTGCATGCAACTCGTGCACGAAGTCGGTGTGTCGCCAGCAAGCCTCGCCAAGCGCCAGGACGGCGGAGCGGTCGACCCCGCGCCTTCGATCTCCATTCGCCGTTGCTCTGACCGCGTCGGCAAGATGCTGAAGGCACACAGCGCGGTCGCCCTTCCCATCGCCGACCAACTGCCCGAAGTTCTCGAGGTGCTCCTTGCTGGGCTTTGCAGCGAAATCGCTGAGAACGACGGGCAGAAGCACCGCACATCGCTCCGAGTGCATCGCGCCGAGGATACGCCTCGACCACCACCGCAGCTTATGGCGGACATTGTGGTCGGGAACGCGGGCCTCCAGCTTCAGCTTCGCCTCCGGGTCGAGCGCGGACAGACGTTCAAGCCATCGGAACGGCACCGCATCCAAGAGCGCCTCGCGCGTCGCCGCGGGCGCGGTCTCCAGGAGCCTGCCATCGCCCCAGATGCTGCGGACGTTCATGTAGATGTCGCGAAGCACGGGCTTAAAACGGACGCTGAAGCGCTCCGGATCAAGCGTCGAACCGCAGGTCGTAAGCTCGTCAAGACAGCGATCCCACTTTGCGGCACACGAAATCGTCCATCCGACGCGCTCCTCGACCCATGGATCATCCCAGCTCCGCGCGGGCGGGAAGCTCGGCACGGGGCTTGCCTTTGGTGTCGGTGGACCGATCGTCGCACGAATCGCATGCTTGATCGCCGAGTCGGCGGGCTCGACCACGAGGTCATACGGCTGCTCCTCACCGTGGCGGTAGAGGACCCTCATCGCGACCTTGAGCGGAGCCTCGAGCGGGAAGGCGTCCGACTCAAGTGCGACCTCGCGGTCCTGGCGCATGGCACGGCCCTCAAAGAGCGGAAACGTGATCGCACGCGCGCCTGCGGGAATCATGAGTCTCTGGTTCACCTCGAAGGAATCGACCGTCGACGAGCGAAGTGGCGAAGTGACCGCGTCCTCGAGCAAGGTGAACTCGCGGTATCCGCCGCCCTCCATCACCTCGAGCGACAGCGGCGGCAACCAGTCGACGACCGATGGCACTCCTGCAGCCTCGCGCTCAAGCATCTCCGCCGCGCCTGCCGCTGCGAGGGACCGTGCGCATGGAACAACGATGGCACCAGCGAGTCGCAGCTTTGCCCTGAGCCTCCCCGTCAGTCGCTCGATCTCGGTCGTTTCGAGCACCCCGGCGAGCGGGGCAGCGCCGTGGAGGCCGGGCAGATCGGCAAGAAGGATGTGCCAGCGCGTGCCATCCGTACCAAGACCGCGGCGGACCCGATCGACGAGTGCGTCTTGGAACAGCGCCTCCAGCGCGACATGCAGATCCTGAACGAACTCCGCAACGACCGTTCGCGCCGTCGCGCTGTCGTGCGGGATGCGGATGGCCCATCCATCCGAATTGCCGAGAAGAACGCTTGTGGCCTCGCCCGTCGTCAGCACGTGCTCCACATGCCCGGCATCTGCGAGCATCTCGGCGATGCCCTGGAGCTGGTGGCACTCCAGCTGCGGGTCGAACGGGCTCAGGTCGATCACGCGCCTTGCGTACTCGACGAGCACCGCGCGCCAGCTTGCCCGCCGCATCAAGGTCGCAAGGCGAGGATCGAGATCCGACGCGACGAACGCGGGCCGCCGCTCCCAGTGGATTCCTCCTGATCCGGGGCGCGCGTCGGCGACCCCCAGGTCGTGCTTCGCCTGAAGGAAGGACACGGCCAGCCCGTCGGACCGCGCATCGATCACCACGAGGACATCCTCGGGATTCAGTTTCGCAGGCTGCTGCATCTGCTGCAGCCAGCCCATCGCGAGGCTCGCGGTTCGGGATACATGGACGCTTCGGCCAAGCGCGGCCAGCGAGAGCCGCCGCAGAGCCGACTGTGCGAGTTCGCTCTTGCTGTCGGGCACGATCACGGCCTTGCGAACGCTTGGGCTGACGCCCCGTTGCTCGAGCAACGACCGAAGTCCGCCCAGGATGCACACAGCGCCCGACTGCACAACGGTTGCAAGACGATCGCTCTCCGCCAGGAGATCGTTGAGCGAGACGAGATCGATGCCACGCCTGAGGACGTCGGGCGTCGTCTCCGTGCGTCCACCGACCCAGTGCAGCTGCGCCCCGCCTGCATCCCGCGCCGCCGCATGGAACCCAACGGCAAAGCGCGAGAAGTTCTGCGCAGCTCCAGCGGCGCCGACATCCGTCGCGATGGATGCGGATCCGAGATCGATGCCGACGGCCGCGGGGGCAGCACCGTGCTGCAGGAGGCCTTCGGTCCCTCCGGCGCCGGGATCCGCGGTGGCGGCGAGATCGACTCCGTGGCTGCGCAGCACGCGCTCGGCGATCACGCGGATCGCATGGAGGTCGGACGGTCCGCTGAACAGCACCTCGGCGCCGTTCAAGCACCGAACGCCAAGTGCAGCGCCGTCGCCCGCGCAGGCGGTCGTGAACTCGACCCTGCACTCTGTTCGAAGCGACTGGGGACCTGCGCGGAGAACCGCGTGTCCGAGCGCGGCGCATCGGGAGAGCACGATCGTGCTGCCGTCGAGCTCGACGCGCTCGAAGCACGCAGGGTCGCCCTCGCCCATGAGGAACTCGGTCGTTCGCCACTGGCTCCACATGAAGCCTTCGCCCGCATGCCGAAGGCACGACACGCCGACCCGGCCTGAATCGTCGACCGACGCAGACGGGACGAGCAAGACGGCCTCGGCGAACCGGGCGTCTCTGCGAGCAGCAGCGTCCGCGCAGACCTTCGCGAACAAGGCCTGCATGAACAGCTCGGATGCGCTGGCGACGCGCGCCCGCTCGCCTGCATCCAGTTCACCGAGCCAGCGCCAACCGCGCCAGAGCTTCACGTAGCGTCGGTCGCCGAGCAGCACGTTGTTCGGACGAACCGGCTTGCGGTGATCGATCTCGCCGAACACCGACGCACGGAGCGCACGCACGCAGACCCGCTGACACGCGAGCAAGGCCTCATGGCGGTTGCTGTCCACGACATCGAAGTCGCCTGCAGCCACCATGCGGAGCCGCTCGTCGACACGTGGCAACAGACCACGAAGCAGCTTGGCGACCAGGATGTTCTCGTTGGTCTCGGCCGAGAAATCACGCCGCACGCCGAGGATGGACGGCTTTCCCGCGAGCTTCTCGCGAACCGTGCGGCCAGGCTGCCGCCCCACCCACTCGGTGCACTTCGCATCGAGGTCACGCACGCGGTGCAGCGGCATCATCGCATGGCTGCGCGCGATGCGCGCGCGCGGCCTCTCGATCACCTCGCGCAGGGGCTGCAGCACGAACTCGACGAGCTGCTGGAGTCCGTCCGCGGGAAGCGGGTTGCGCCCGGTTGCGCTGGCATCGCGGACCGACCGGAGCAGTGCGCCGAGCGGTCGTGGCAGCGCATCGCCGTTCAGCGGATCGCGATCGTCGAGGCTGCCGGAAAGACACGCTGTCGCGACCCACGATGTGCGGCGAGCGGCGAGGCGCACGGCCGCGGAATCCAGCGGCGGTGCGTCGCTCACGCCGTCGCCTCGTTCTCGAGCTCGGCGATCCGTTCGACCGTCGGATAATGAGCGAGGTAGCCTGCGCTCCTCCACATGAAGCTGTCCGCACTGTTGTCGAGCGCCGCCTGGAAGTCCTGCGTGAGTCCGGCAAGATGCTCGTCGACGATCCGCGCGATGCCGTTGAGGCACTTGTCCCGCGCCTCGCCGCGGGTCTCGATGCCACGCAGCTTGGGCATGACCTTGAGCACGACCTGATCCTCGAAGGCGATGTGCATCATCTCCTCGAGCGCGTCGCTGCGCGCCGCGTGCGCCACGCGCACGAGCGGGTGCGTCGCCATGTAGTCCTCGACCGACTGCCACACCCGGTGCCCGATCGCACGGCCCACCGGCTCCATGTTCGCGCTGATCTCCTCGAGAATACCCTTGAATGGCGCGACTTCCTTGGCCTCGAACGGCACACGGCCCGCGACCCAGCGCTCCCAGGCGGCCCTCGGAAGCGGAGCCGACTCGGCGCCAAGCGTCGCGTTGGTGCGACGAAGCAGCTGGGTGGGCCGCGGGAACACGAGCATGTTGCCGCGATCAAGCACCTTGTCGGACAGGGTCTTGGTCGTCTCGTCCTCGTTCATGGTGCCGCACCACAGCACGTTCGGCTCAAGTGGGATCTTCTCCCTCGGGGCGTCGGCGCCGATGTCGATCTCGAGATGCGGAACCCTGCTGTCGCCGCGTCGATCCTCGAGCTTGCTGAGCATGTCGCTGAAGTAGAGCTCGACGTGCGCGAGGTTCATCTCGTCGAGCAGGATGATTGTCATCTGGTCCTTCAGTCCCGCGTCCTTCGACTCCGCCCGCGCGCTCTGGGAGAGCAGCCGGAGCAGCGGGGTCGCGTTGAACCGGTTGTCGACCGAGTTGAAGAAGCCGAACACGGACTGGGGGCTGTCCCAGTTCGGCTGCACGGGCACCATGAGGAAGTTGATGCCGCCGAAGCGAGAGTACAGCTTGGGAAGGATCGACTTGCCGGTGCCGCTCACACCGGAAAGGACCGTCAGCGGAGACCACTGCGACGACTTGAGCGAGGCGTGGAACGAGTGCAGCAGGCGGAGCGGGAACTGAATGCCCGAGCGCGCGCAGTCCTTTTCGATCCTGCGCAGCCAGTCGAGCTCCGATGACGGCGCGTCGCCTGGCTTCCGCGCGACGATCTCGGCCCGATGGATCTCGGCGATGCGCGCATCGCGCTCCCGCGGCCGCTCGTGCAGCGAGCGCAGCTTGTTCACCTCGACGGTGAGGACCTCGAGCTGGCCCTCGAGCGCCTTGCGACGCTGCTCCGCGACGTCGCGCATCCGGGCCACCTGCTCAAGCTCGGACGCCGTGCGCGACCAAGTCTCCTTCTCGGCCTGCAGCTTGAGAAGCTCGGACTGACCGCGCTCCAGCTGCTTCACGCGCGCGTCGAGCAGGGTCTTCTCGCCCGCGAGCTTCTCGCACTCCTGCTTGGTCGGCCGCGACGCGAGTTCCTCGCGGAGCTTCTGCTCCGAGCGGACCAGTTCGTTCCGCTCGGCCAGGATGCGCTCGGGTTGCTCGCCGAACGATCGTTTCAGCTCGCGGAGGTGCGCAAGCTCCTCGTCCGCCGCAGCCGCCCGCGCGATCTCGCGCTCGAGCTCCCGCTCCTTCGCGTCGAGCTGCTGCCGAATCGACTTGGTGGCGCTCGCGATTGCCTCGGGGACTCGGGCGTCCGCCGCTTCCTGATCCTGCCGCGCGATCGCCAGCTCGCCGGCCGCCTTGCGTGCGAGCGCCGACGCCTGCGTATGTGCGTCGGCGACCGCCTGCTCGCGTGCGGCAACGGCCGCCTCCCGTGCCTCGACCTCGCGCAGGCGGGACGCCTTGATCGCATCCGAGTCCTTCTCCACCGAGGACCGACGTGCGGCGAGCTCGGAGTCCAGCTTCTCGTGCTCGCGCGCGCGCGCGGCGGCGATCTCCTCGGCGAGCGCCGTCATGCGGCGCGCGCGCTCCGCCGCCAGCTCGTCGTCGATTCCCTGTTCCCGCCGCCGCCGGATCTCGGCGAGTTCCTCGGTCCGCTTGATGGTCTCCTTCTCGCGATCGGACTCGTGACGCGCGGCCTGCTCGCGGAGCTCCTGGCTGAGCAGCCTCGCGTGCTCTGCAGCCTTGTCCTTCTGCTCCTTGGCATACTGCGCATCGAGCTCCGCGATCTGGAGCGTGATCGCATCGCGCTGTGCCTGCAGTCCGGCGACGATCGTCCGCAACGCCTCGATCGTCGATAGGACCGCGGCGGCAACCTCTCGGTCAAGGACCATGTCCTGCGCCTCGACCTGGCGTGCCTCGTTCGGCTGCGGGGAGGGATCGGACTTCACGGCACCAGCGGACGCGGTCGCCTCGCGGGCATCCGCTTGAGGCTGTACCGGCGACTGCGCCTGATCGGCCTGAGCGGGCTTATCGTGCTTCTGCTGCTTGTGCTTCGACATGGTGGTTGCTTCCTGACGGTACTTCCGCGCGTCGCCGCCCCTTCATGGCGTCGAGCGCATCCTGGACGATGACGTGGACCGACTCGGCGAGACGGACGGCTTCCTCCGCCGACTCGAGCGGCTTGTCGGCGTGTCCCCGCGCCTGCTCCACCGCCGCGATCGCATCGAGCCAACGGGGGCTCGTCGAGGCGAGGTCGCGGAGCGGGTGATCGGGATCGGACTCGGCGGCGAGCAGCGCCGCCCGCGTGAGCTCGGCAAGCGATCCGCGGCATGCCTGCAGGGCCTGCTTGACCTTGTCGGGCCGCGAATAGATGAGGCTCTTCTCCATCGCGAATCCGAGCGCGACGGCGATCTCCTCCGGCGCGCGGTCGTTGCTCGCCCGGCCGGGAGCAACGCTGCGCCCGCCGGCCCGAAGCAACTCCGCCAGAACGCATTCCACGGCCGGCGCCGCCTCGCGCATGAACTCCGTGGTCGAATGGCGCACCGTGCTCCAGGCGTGAGGGCTCTGCTGGGCATCCTTGATCCACTCGAGCCGGTTCTCCATGCGCTCAAGGCGCTGCGAGAGGCGCGGCCTGAACTCGAGGTCTGCGCCGTAGCGCGACTGCACGGAGTGGATCGCGAGCACGCGGATGCGCAGCTGCAGGTCCTCGAGCTCGGTCGCCCTACGCACGCGATCGGTCGCGACTGCGGGCTTCGTGCCGAGGGCCGATGAGAGGCCGTCGAGCACGCGGTACAGGCCGTCCATCAGCTGCCGTCCATCGACGCCGGCGCCTGCGAGTTCCCCATGCGACTCGGGATTCCGCGCCCGGATGACGCGCTCGATCGAGTCCAACGCGCCCGGCCAGTGGCGAGCGAGTGCGTCAAGCGGATGGCCCTGCTGCTCCGTAGCCGCGAGCACGCACGCCGCGAGCAGAGGCGCGACACCACGGCCATCGTAGTTGACCACCGCGTTGAGCCTTCCCCAACCGATCGCGAACATCGACGGTTGGGATTCGTCCCAGCTCACGTCGAATCCAAGCTGCGCAGCACGCCGCCGGATGTTCCGAAGCGAGCGCAGACGGTCGTCATCAGCCACGGCTGCCAGGCTCTTCGGAGGCCCGTACTGCACGAGGAGGGCCTTGAGGAGCTCCTCCAGCACAAGGTAGACCTTGCTGGCGACATTGCCCTCGAGTTCGCCCGCCTTGGTTCCCGAGCGCGCGAACTCCACCTCGGCGTCGACGACAAGGTCGAACAGCGGCTGCCACCACGCGAAGAGTTCGTCTCGCGCCACACCGAGTCGCTTTCGGACATTCTCCGTCGCCTCGCCGCGGAGCGCGACATGCACATCCCGAGCCTCGTTTCCAACCCGCTCCGTCGCACGGTCGATCATGGACTGCAGGCGGCTGCCGACCGACGCGGCATGCGAGCACCCTCGGATGATGCGCGCCATCTCGTCACTGCGACCGAGGCCGAAGGGATCCGCTGCCGTCCACGCGCGGTCGGCCAGCGATCCGCTCGGGACATACCCGTAGGTCAGCATGTACATACGAACCGGCGGTGCATTGCAGAGGATCGCCCGTGCGGCAGAAATGGGCTTGAGCGCCTCGGAGAGCCTCGGGTTGCGCTCCCGATACGAGTAGTACGCGCGACGATGGAGCCGCAGGGCTTCGAGGATGTGCCGCGAGCGCGGCGCACGCACGGTGTCCGCGACGAATGGGAGCGCCGTGGCTTCGCCCGACACTGGGCTTTCGATCGGACCATCGGTGAACCTGCAATGCAGTTCGCCGCCTCGACGGAACATGCGGAACTCCCGTGCCTGCGGAGGCTCGCCGAGGGCGACCCGCGGCCAGAGGAGACCCGTCCAAGGATTGGTGAACACCACCGCAGGCTTGTCGGGCACCTCCTGGTCCTCCGCCTCCTCGAGCTCGCGCTCCGCGCCCTCCGTCGGAACGAGAGCCTCGCTCAGCAGGTTTTTTGCGATGAGCTCATCGACGACGAGATGCACCAGCGGCACCGGCAGCCCCGCCCGCGAGGCCAGTTCGGCCCTCGAGCGGACCCCCGCCCGCGCGAGATCGAGAACGACCCGCTCGACCATGTTCAGGCCCTGCACCATCGACTCGGCGAGCAGCACCTTGTGCGCGAACACAGGGCAGAGGAACCAGGCACGATCACCACGGTAGATCTCGGGGAAGATCCGCGGCTCAAGCCAGCACACGGGGATGTCCTCGCGGATGGGCGCGCTCATGCCACACCTCCGGCAGACCGGCTACGCGGGGACTCCGAGTCAGCGAGGCGCGCGAACGCCCGCAGCGCAGGCACGTCTCGGTCCGCGGTCGGACCGAGGATCCGCCGATCGCCGACCACGACTAGCAGACGCTTCTGCCGGCTCATGCTCACGCACATCCGGTTGGGCGACATCAGGTGGCCGTACCGCTTGACCGGGTCCTGCTTCGGATTGCTGCGGACAACCGAGAGGAACACCACGTCGAACTCGCGGCCCTGGAACGCATCGACCGTGCCCACGCGCACACGGCCCGCATACTCGGCGGCGAGCTGCGGTTCGCCGTCGTCCTGCGCGACCTTGATGCCCACGCGGACGAGCTCGCGGTTCACCTCGGCCACCTGGGCCTTATAGAAGGTGATCACCCCGAAGCTCGCCTTCATGTTCGACGCGACCGCGCTGTCGAGCATCGGTTTCAGCAGGCGTGCGATCTCGCGCGCCTCGATCGGGCGGATCCGGCTCTTCCCGCTCATCGACTCGGGCTCGCCGGGGACATCGTGCCACGCGGCGCATCTGCCGGCGAAGGGCGCGAATTCGTGCGCGAAGTCGGAGGCGGGCCGCGGCGATCCAAACCGCTCGTGCGGCGGGTAGAACTGCTGCGAGACGAACTCGCCGAGCAAGGGATGCATGCGGAACTGCTCGTCGAGGGTGACGGTCCTGCAGATGCCGTCCTTCTCCTCGCGGTCGCGCAGCACCGTGTAGATCTTCTCGAACATGCTCGTCTCGAGCGCGCGGGAGAACTCCGCACCGATCTGCTCGGCCGACCCTTCTCCTGCGCCCTCCTCTGCATGCTCGGAGAGCAGCCGCGCTTCGATCTCGTCCTCGACGATGTGAGGGAGCTGACGGTGGTCCCCCACGAGGATGATCCGCCGCCTCGCGCGCGACATCGGGACAAGCAGGTCCAGCGGATTCGCTCGGGCAGCCTCGTCGCAGAGCACATTCTCGTAGACCAGTTCAGCGGCGTCGCCGCCGAGCCGGTCGACGGCGATCTTGGAGACCGACTGCTGGCAGGTCGCGCCGATCACGATCGAGTAGTGCTTCAGGACCTCGCGGAGCGCCTCGCGGTCGTAGAGCGACTCGCGGAAGCGCGCGACGGCGATCTCATCGGCGGAGCTCGTCAGCTCGACCTGGCTCCGCACCTCGCCGCGCACCTGCTCGAGGAGCTCCAGCAGGTCGTCGTTGCGGTAGGTCAACGACTCGACCCCGCGCCGACGCGCATGCGCAAGCAGCAGTCGCTGGCGGAGCCCGTCGAGCTCTCCCAGGAACGGCGGCACGCCCTGCCCCGCCCACGCCGCAGCCAGCTCGAGGGCGCCGAGACCGATCGGCGTACCGGCGCGGCCAAGAAGCGCAAGCGCAAGCTGTGCGTTGCGCGGGCCATCGTCGGCGAAGGAGGCCTCGGTGGAGCGGATCCCGCGGATCGCACGTTCGAGCCGCACCGCGTCGGAGCTCAGCTCGCGCTCCGACTCGCGGCGCATACCCTCTCCGAGCGATGCGAGCGCCTCGCGCAGTTCCCTCGAGATCCGTGCTCCAAACCGATCGATCACTCCGTCGATCGCGGCAGCGGTGGCGGCAGCGGATCGCGACTCACCTGCGCAGTAGGCGATCTCATCCTCGATCATGCGCAGGTCCGAATGCAGGCCCAGGGCACCTCGGGCGAGCACGGTGCTCCCGCGCTCGATCCGTTCCACGAACCGGTCGAGCTGCAGGTCCGCGTCCTCCGACTGCACTCGGCCCGCGATCCTGCGGCCACCTGCCTTCTGCACCGGGACGCCGTCGACCTCGAGCCCGTCGGTGGCATTCTCGACTGCGTCGTGCTGGAATCCCGTGACGAGGAACCGGTCGCGGCGCCCTGGATCCTTCGAGTTCAGCTCGTGGATGCGCTCGATGATCGCGCGCATCACCGTCGTCTTGCCCGTGCCCGGCGGCCCTTGGATGACGGCGATGTCGGGCGTGTTCAGCGCGACGTCGATCGCGGCGCGCTGCCGAGGCGTCGGCTGCCACGTCTTGCCGGAGGCATCGGTGAAGACGCGGTCGAGCAGCCGCTGGGTCACGGGGCGCTCCGCCTTGGTCCGGCGGGTCGTCAGCGGCCCCGTCTCCTCGATGATCAGCGCCAGCTGCTTCATCTTGCACTCGTCGCGGGCGATCATGCCGAGGGCCTCGCTTCGGCGAGCCTGCATCTTCACATCGCCCATGATGCTCGCACCGATGAAGCCGCTCGGCGGCGGCTGCGAGTCGCAGCGGACATAGACCGCCTCGCCGCCCTGCTCGACCCGCTCGACCGTGGCGGCGCGCTCGCGTCCGAGGCCATCCGACCCGCGCCTTCGCCGTCCGCCGGCGAACTGCTCGTCGTCCTCGAGCGCCTCGAGGCTCTCGATCTGCGCGATCGTGCCCAGCATGATCTCCGCAAGCTGAGCGGGCGAGCGGTCCCCCTCGAGCACCCCGACCTCGTCGCCCGGCGACAGCCGATGCGCCGCGGCATGCTGTTCGGCGATCTCGAGCCTATAGAGCCCCTCGTTGCGCTGCTCGCAGGCCTTGTAGGGCACCGTCGGATGCTTGCGCGCCTCCTCGAGCTTCAGCTTGACCTCGATCTCCTGATAGCGCTTCCAGATGCCGAGGAACGTCGTCTCGCTGCGCATGATCGCGCCGACCTGCGCCTCGATCGCGGCCGTCAGCTGCGCATCGGCGGCTTGATCGACGAACAGCACATCGGCCTCGATGACCGCGCGCACTGCAGGCGCACGTCCACGGGCAACCCGCGATACGCGGGTGACGAAGTACACCGACCGCGTCAGATCGCCCTCGTCGCGCCGCAGCTGCACATCGAGCCTGATTCCATCGCCGATGACGCTGAACGCTCCGCCGAGGCCCTGTTCGTCGGAATCCCGCGACCCACGCCCGATCAACAGCCGAGGCCTCCGTCCCGTTCGGATCGGCGGAAGCACGCATCGCTCGACGAGCCAACCGATGGCATCTCCGACATCCTGCACCGAGCGCTCGATGCGCCCGATGGTCTCGACGATCCGCTCATCGATGAGGAATCGGACCTCATCCATCGGCACCACGACACCGAGCGTGCGCACGGCGATCGTCACGACAGCCTTGTCATCCACGATCCGAACATCCTGGACCACGCAGACGGTCTCGACGCTCCGATCGGAGCAGGCCTCGCGCAACCTCCAGCTCGATCGCCCCTCGGCCTCGCACTCGACGAGCCGGTCGTCGAGCCGCAGGTGCAACGAATCGTCCACGCCCAGCGGGATCACCTCGACTTCCCTCCCAGGCGCCAGCGCAGGAAGGAGGGAGCTGGCCGAGGGAATGCCAAGCACGCCCGTGACGGAAACGGGATGCACGACGGACTCAGCCCGCATTCGCCGCTCCCGGGAAGTGCGTGAACGTCAGAAGCCGATGCGGTTCACCCTCGTTCCCGCAGTGGACATGGCAAACGTAGCCGTGCGTCGTGCCGATCTCGACATCGAACTTGCGTGCGAGCGACCTGGGCCTCGCGCTCCTCCCGTCGATCCAGCTCCAGCCGCCGCATTCTCCCAGCACTTCGACCATGAGCCTGCCGCCGACATAGCGCAGCTCGATCGCAGGCTCGCGCTTGCGCTCCGTACCGGCACCGGTCACGAACGACATCGGCACCGACGAAGTGATCCCGCTCGCGACCCGCATGCTTGCCAGCGGCGGCCGCTGAGGCCGCGGGCCCTTTCCATCGGCAGCGGGCGCTCGATCTGGATCAACCGCATCAAGCGTCGCATCCAGCCGCTCGAGCTCCAGCATCGACTGCGCGAGATCGTTGAGATCCTTGTCGATACCGGGCACCCACAACCGGCTCTCGATCCGCAGCACGGCAGGCCGCGCGGCGTCGCAGCACGACATCGCGGCCCCCTTCGACACAAAGCTCGAGCCACCGCAGCTCGAGCACAGGACCACATGGTCGTAGGCTTCCCACAGCGCGTCCGCCCACTCCGACATGGAGGGTCGTGCGGTCGGATCGGTACGGCCAGCGCAGAACGCCCGCCCGAACAGTTCGGTCATCCTGCCCGTCGCCACTTCGGCAAGCTGGCGGCCATGCCCCGTGCGGTTGCTTCCGTCATCCGGATCATCGATCCACACCAGAGGCGCTTCTCCCGGCTTCTGCACCCCGCTTGCGGTGCCATCCCAGCCCGATTCCTCCAAGCCATCGCCCTCGAACGGATGCACGACCCGCAGCACCTCATGTGCGATCACCGCGAAGGACCAGCAGTCGGTCAGCGTGTTCGCGTAGCCGCGGCCAGAGACGACCTCGGGCGCGCCGTACCGCGGCGTGTACAGACGCCTGCCACCTTGCTCGAGGTAGTGGATGTTGTCGGGATCGATGAGCCACACCTCGCTTGCATCCACGCTGCTCGAGATGAAGACGTTGTTCGGGGAGAGGTCGGTGAAGACGAGTCCAGCGGAATGCAGCGAGGCGACCCGATCGGCCAGCGTCGCGAGAATGCCCAGCCGACGGCGCAATCCGCCTGTCGCGCCGTAGTCAGCCCGCGAACGCGTGAGCGTCATCATGCTGGCAAGCGGCTGCATGCCCGCAAGCATGCGCATCGTGTATCCCACTTCCTCGCGAAGCAAGGCGATGGGCGCGGCAACCCCCCGCGCAGGAAGCGCAAGGGTCAGCACGCGCTCGATCGCACCCCGAAGCTCGAGTTCCGGCACCGAACCGGTCGACCGCAGCGGATCGCCCTTCCCGTCCAGCAGCAGCTTCACGGCAATCTCGCGGTTGGCGGTGCGGAACACGGCGCCCTGGCCTCCACGCCCGAGCTCCTCCACGAGCTCGTGCCGGTTGCCCGCGGCATCGATCACGAAACGCGCCGGAGCAGCCTCGCCGCTCGCCGCGCCCACGAGACCCGCAACCCGGCTGCCGATGCGTCGGAAGAACGAACTCATTCGTCATCACCTCGGAGTGAACAGAGGACAAGGGTGCGATCGTCGGTGTGGTTCGGAACAGGCCAATCGTCGAGCTGCGCACGCAGCCGATCGCCATCGAGCGCGCCACCAGCGCGGCATGACTCGAGCAGGTGCATCGCAAACGCGTGCTTCCGCCCGGGCAGCAGGTCGTCCGACACGCCATCGGTGGCAACGAGCAATGCGTCGCCTGGCGCCAACGCTGCGGCCTCGCGCACGTTCCACTCGTGCGCCGAGCGCGCCGCCCCCAGCGCCGAGGTCTGGTTCGAGAATCCGCCGCGTTCGCCCTCGAGTTCCTCGACGGTTCCATCCGTTCGCGCCAGCAGCACCAGGCCATCCCCCAGCTGCGCGAGAAGCGTTGCCGATCCCCGCCGCGCCACCGCCAACAGACACGTCGCCGCCGCATCCGCCGGCACGTGCGGGTGGATGTCCAGCGCCCACCGCGCATGCAGTAGCCGCACCAGCAGCTCCCAGGACGCTCCCGGCCGCGCACACCACGCGCTCGCGGCGGCCTGCGCGGCCCGGCAACCCGACTTCGCGCCGACGTCGGAATGAGGCTTGCTGCCCAATCCATCGCACACGACCAGGACCACCCGGTCCGCAGTGGCACGCACCGACCACGCATCCTGATTGGGCGTGCCATCGCGCTCGTGGCCTCGCCCGCGCACGCTCGCACCACACCACTGCCATG
>Ga0315899_10004670_pt1 | contig 14787 bp, 32 predicted proteins | sample LakEriMetagenome_2_FD_203518 | JGI IMG/M metagenome (GOLD analysis project Ga0315899, IMG submission 203518) | Freshwater fungal communities from buoy surface, Lake Erie, Ohio, United States - Buoy 4 MA112 | ecosystem: Environmental > Aquatic > Freshwater > Lake | place: USA: Lake Erie, Ohio... | reverse complement strand
TATTATATGTCCAGCCATACCATTTATCGCCTTCAGCCCATGTCAGATTGGTTGGTCCATCTTCTTTATACTCTGATAGTCTACGTAGCAATTCATCATTCTCATGAACAACCGCCTCAATTGCATGTCGCAGGCGCTTAGGACGCATTAGATATTTTTCTACAAACTCAATTAACATTTTCATCTATATCCTTTTCCCATGTAAGCTTTCCATCTTTATATACAGGCCAGTAGCCTAATGAACGCCAGTCCATTTTCATAATCTTTGGTTCTTTCATACTGCCACCTGAATAGGAATCATTGCAGTGCATCTTTCACAATATTCATAAGTTGATCCAGTAAAAGGGCATGATCCCGCCATTACTAATGTGTGTCCTTTAATCTTACACAAAATACTTTTAATTCTTAACATGCCTTCTCTTTTCGCCGCACTTTTTGCACTAATTGTGACTATATAACATTATATAATATTTAAATAGGAGAGTCAAGGATCTCATCTATAGCATCATCTATAGTTCTTCCATTATGCTCTGCTGAACAGTTACCACATTTCTTGCACATTGTTATCCTTAAATAAATATAGCCCCAGTTACGGGGCCATATCTAATATATAGTTAGACCTTCTTTGGTCTTGTCTTCTTAGGCTTTGGATCTAATGATGTCTCTCTGCGTATTCCGTGACTATTAACATCTATCTTCATTCTTGGCTTAATGCCTTGCTTTGGATATTTTCTTGTAGCATCACGACTTGTTACCGCTCCAGAGGGAGATCCTGCTCCGACTGGTGGAGTCATTCCAGTACCGTCTTCTTTTTGAAAATTACTCATTAATAAATTGTCTTGTCTGCTCTGGTGTTGCAGTCATTTCTAATGTTAGACCTGACTCTCCATCTGTTGACGCATCAACGATGGTTACTGGCTCCATATAAGCCATTCCAAAGATGTTGCATCCGCATTCTGTACACATTATTACTTACCGCCGTTGCCTAGGCCTGAACCATCTTGTGACGACTTATCTGTTGATGGGAACGCTGCTGCAGGATCTGCTGCATATTGCTCGCCATTCCAAGCTGTCGTTGTTGGTGCTTTTACTTCATTGAATCCTGTTAGATCATTTCCGTTTGTCATTGTATTACTCCTATAGGTTGTATTTAGATGGGTCTAGAGGTCCATCTATACCTCTATTATAGCATTTATTTTTTAATAGACTAAGATCTAATTGAGTAGAATGTTATTAGATTTATACGATTCCCAGAGGTTACTTCTGTAACCTCATGCGGCAAATCATCATCTCCCTTAAAGCATATAAAAGTTCCTCTTTTAGGCTTTAAAGAAATACCCTGATCTGGAAACTGAAGAAGTCCGCCTTCATAATCATCAGTTAAATATAATAATCCAGAGTGATCTTCTGTCTGAATGTCTAGCCAATTGTCCCAATGCAATTCATTTTTTGCACCTGGGATCATATGGCAGTAAAGCATATGATCCAAATGTATATCTTTTTTAAATATATTTGCAACTGCTTTTTCTTGTAAAATACCTACGCCAGTTAATAAATCTTTTGATAAATCGTTATCCCCATTATAAGGTATTATTTTGTTGGTAGCAGAAAGCTCTACTTGCCTATGCTTGTATCCGTAAGATGGTCCTGCAAAAACTCCTTCTTTCCAGAACCCTTTACTTGCTCCGCCAGAATAATCTCCTGATCCAAGTGTCCACTCTGGTGCTTTTATTAGATTATTAGAAAAGCTTTTTATTAAAAAATTACAAGTATCTTCAGATAAAAAATCTTCAATTATGAAAATTCTGTCTGATAATACTTTCATTACTTAATTTTATTCCCATACTTGTTCCATGCTCTTTCGTGTAGGAAAAAGCCTAGGGCTTCACACATAGTATAAATTATTGCAAATGTACCAGCATATTCCCAGTGTGCTTCTCCAGTAATAAGCAGTTCAAAACAATAAACTAATGTTCCTACAAAAAGGATATGAACTGCAGGCCAAGACAATGACTTGTACAGACTTCTTTTATTTGATTCCATTTTATTCCTCTTAACTTTTGTAGCTATTGTGCCAGCATTTGTCACAGATATCTATAATTCCGCCTTCTGGTTTAGCAGCTATCCTAGTGGATTTGTTGCTACATCCAGGCCACTCACATATTTCACCAAACACTATTTAGATCCTTTGGCCGTTTGACCACGGTAACCTGTCTTCTTTTTATTCATAGAACCAGGCTTTTTAAATCCTGCACCGTTTGGTGTTGCAGCAATTCTTTGCTCTAGTGCTTTTTTAATCTTATCGTGGTGTTTGCCCATTTTGCTTTTCTATAATCCTTACTATATATCGTATAACTTCATGTGGTCTCCACTCTGGAGGCAATTCTAAATATCTTATCTCGTCCGCAATTTTTTTTCTATGATTTTCATCTAGGTACTCTATGAGTTTATCCATAGCCCTATTCTATCATTTATAGTATAAAGGGGCAAGACCTAAGTCCTGCCCCTTTAATTTAAAGAATTACTTCTTTAGTGCTACCTTTAGCTTAGGGAACTTCTTGTTCCACTTTGTAGCAAGTGCATTGTATTCCGCCTTGTACTTTGCTGCTGCTGTTGCTGCCGCTAGATCAGATGCTGCCTTGGCGGTAACTGTTGCTGAATCTGATGCAGCCTTGTCTGCTGCACGTCCAGCCTTTTCTGCTGTTAGTGCTGAATTAGCTGCTGCTAGTTCTGCACGAAGTGTTGCAATTGTTGAGTTTGCTGCTGCAAGCTCTCCTACTACATCACGCACTGCAATAGTAGCACTTGCTGATCCAATTGGAGTTGCAAGTCCTGTTACTGCTGTAGCAACTGTTGCGTATGCAACTACTGTTACTGAACCAGTTGCAGGAATTGTAATTGTCTGCTCTTTTGTTCCAATAGTTGCTGTTGCTGTGTCAGTTGTTAGCGCTGTTGACAATGCTGCACCTGAGCTTGAAACCAATGTATTGATAGTGGCCCCACCCTTTGGATTACCGAACACGTCAAATCCAGATACCTTAAGCACCTGTGATGTACCTGCTGCTGCTGATGCAGGAGCGGTTAGTGTAATTGAGTTCAAAGCACCTGCGGTACCTTGTACATAGTAAACTGTTGTAGTTCCAGCACGAGTAATCGATACTGATCCTACTGCTGTACTTTTAGTATATACATAAAAGTCTGCTGAGTTTCCAGTTCCTGTTGAAACTGAAAGTGTTGATGTTCCAGATGATGCTGTGACTACTGTAGTTCCAGTTAGGGCAGGAACAATTGTTGCATTAACTGCAACTGCTGTTACTACTGTGCCTGTGTCTACTGATGTTACGGCAATCTTCAATGCATCTGCTGCATCGATACTGTTATCTGCTGGTACTGGCAGTGCTACAGGAGTTGTTACTACTGTTCCACCTGTTGCTGCAGAACCCGCCACCGTTAGGGTGACAGTTCCAGCGTTAGCGTTAGCTGCTGGCGATACTAGCATTGTGCTAGTCAGGGCTGCAGCGATGATTAGCGATACTTTCTTAAATGAGTTCATTTAATTTATTCTCCTTATTTCTTCTGTGTCTTATGTGAGCACAGAAAGTTAGTGTAATTCATGTATCTTTACATGAAACGAGCAGGGATCTCCACCTTCATCCCATTCTTGCATTTCTTCATCTGACATTGGTGGACCATCATGAGTATCGCAAAATACATCCGATACCCATCCACGGTCATAGCCATTCTTAAGCCAGATTTCAAACTCTAAGTGATTAGAGTCTTCGGAATCAAATTCTAAATCCATTCTGAAATCTCTTCCAGCATTAGATGCTTAGGCTTAGCGCCAGCAATTGTTTTTACTGGCTTTCCCGATTTAAATAATACCATATAAGGGATAGAAGTTACAGAGTATTCTGCTGTTTTGATAGGATTCTCATCAACATTTAACTTTCCGACCCACAATCCACGCTCATTTGATATTTCATCTAGGATTGGAGAGATCTTTTTGCAAGGACCACACCATGGAGCCCAGAAATCAATGAGAACTAAATCGTGAGACTTAAGCACTCCATCAAAGCTTTCATCTGTAACTATCAACTTACTCTCCTTTTAGTTCCTCTGCTGCATTATTAAATTTATTCATAAATGTTTGAACAACCCAAAACGCAGTTTCGCCTGCATTTACAGACATTGCTTTTGAAGCTTCTTCGTTTCTATCTTCCATCGCAAGGGCGTTGTACCATTTCTGGTACAACTCCTCACCGATTTCTTTAATAATTTCTTCAAGTACGGTTAACTGATCAGCCATTAAGAGCGCCAGTTAGATCAATTAACTTACCCGAAAGTACTTTAGAACTAGATGTATTGATTGATGTTCTAGCAATTAAGTCATATATCTGTGCATATGTAAGGTTTGGCTTTGAGGCTTTGATTGTTGCCCAAGAGGTTGCTGCAATTACAGTTGCATTAGAAGTTCCCGCAACGTTGATAGTTTTTCCGCCTACAGTTATTGCTTGAGTTGTTCCCTGTGCAAAAAAATCTGTAAGCTTAGGGTCATAGTTGCTATAGACCGCAACTGTTTTTGTTGGCATTGTAGCACCAATTGCTATCGCAGAAGGAATACATGCAGGCCAATCAATTCTTGAATAGTCTCTAGCGTTCCCTGTTGGGAAAAATACTCCAACATCCATTGACTTTAATGTTTCAATTTTTGATTCAGTTATTGGCGTCTTAGGGCAATAATCTAAACCAGTCGCAAGGTTGTGGTGCCCCTGGGACATAGAAACTGCTTGAATGTTAAACCTATTTTTGTTTTGAATTACCCAATCTAATGCATTGAATACAGTTGCTTCTCCAGCAGCCTGTCTTAGTCCATTAATATTTGTACCGATAATTTTAACAAAAACAATATTGATGTTTGGGTTTGTCCTAACCGCAAGAGATGACATTTGTGTTCCGTGGTCAAATCCGTTCTTTGAAAGCCATTCTGTCTTTAATGTAGCAGATCCTGGGCCTTCCATAACAGATAGTCCATTAGGACATGAGCTCCATTGAACAACGCATGCCTCATAAATAATTTTGTCTTTAAACATTGGTAGAGATGTGTCAATCGCTGTATCAAGGATTGCTATTGTTGGAACTTGTGCTGACTTATTGCTGATGTTGTTTTTAACAGCAGCAGTTGCAGTTGTAGGTAAAACCAGTGCTAGGGCTACTAGAGCCGTGATTATTTTTTTATTCATACTATCTATTCTACTAAATAATGACAGATTGTCAATAGCCTATTCTTTGTCTAGTGTATCTAATTTAGCCTTATACCATTTACCAGCGTCTAGGTTGGTTGGTGACTGTAGGCCCTGAGATTGTAATAGATTAGTTAAGCTTTGTGTGTATAGCTCCACCATCATTTCAAGTCTAACTACCTGCATTTCGAGCAGTCTTAGTCTTTCTGACTTTCTCATCATTATTCCTTTCTGTCTACGGGAGTAGGTGCTGTAGCAACACTACCACAACTAACACATTCCATGTCTAAGAAATATGTAGCAATTTCAAAATCTTCAAATATAACCTTAAGGCTCCATATTTGTGATCCACAGGGACAAATGTGAGTTGGAGTGCCTCTTAAATCAATAGAGTTTTCGTAAGTTTCTGGACGAAGATTTAAAATATCGTCAGTGTGTGATCCTTCTCGTTCTACATCTTCTTTGTCTACCAGCAAAACCTCATAGTTATCAAAGAATAGCTTAATCCTGGCTTTAACTTTTGATGCCCAGATGTATACTGCAAGAGTAACTGCAATTACTATGAGCCATTTCATAGTTCTATTATACCTTAAACCTGAATGTATGTATAGGGAGCAGATACGCTCATATTGAACTCTGAAGCAGCTTCTAATGCAGCCTTTAAGCGCAAGCGTGGATTCTTCTGATTCTTTGTAGCATACAGAGCCCCTAGTGCTATCATTCCTCCGCTTCCCTCCGCCATATAGTTAACAACATTTTCTCCAACATGAAAATCTTCATCTATTGTAAATATGCGACCACACACACCGACTATAAAAATTCCACCCGTATCTTCTTCTGAAGAAGATCCAATGCTTCCATAACCATTGTCTTTAAATGCTTGTTTTACTGAATCAATAAATTTAGTTCTCATAAACTTATCTAAACCTGAATTAGTTTTTGTTGGTGTATACTTTGGTGGAGCCCACGAATACTGCAAAATTTGTCCCATGCGAAATGAATCTGTAAATGCAATCCCATACTGACCTACTTTAAATACTTTAGGTTCTTTTCTTGCAAGGATCCAGCCAGTTTTGTCATCCGATGCGGCATGGTCGGATGCCATATAAACAACACCATTTTGGGCAATAGCTACTATACAGGTCATACATCTAGTATACTAAATATAAATTCGAAGGTATAGTCTATTTTGAGGTATTTTTTTCAATACGGTCAATTGCATCACGCAAGGAAGACCCGCCATTATTAAATAACTCAGCTTTAATTGTTGCCAGCTCAGTGTCTATTTTATTAAAATGCTCTTGTCCGTCATTTAGCCTAGCGGTTATTCCTGGAGTATCTTCCGTTCCATACCACTCATCAATAAAATCAAACCAAGTCTTAAATAGTTTAATGAATTTGCCTACAAAGTATCCTAGTCCAGCGCTTGCAGCAGCCGACAGCACAATCCATTCTAATAAGCTCATGTGTAAATTATACTTGACTAATAGTTATAATTCAAAACTAATCTAAATTTATTAAATTATTTTTAGTTGACTTAAACCAAAAGTTCAGAGGCAATAATGTCATTGCCTGCGTATCTTTTTTTAATAATGAATTCTTTAACAGCTTCAGATCCCAGTTGCCTGCCCGCAAGAATTATTACCCATCTTGGCTCAAATTTAGACGCTATGCATGTTTCGCACATTAATAGGTTAATTGGCATCAAGATTGATTTTCTTACATTTAGCTTATTTTTTGTCTTGTTACAGCAGTAACACAATATTTTTTCCATTAATTAGATTCCTCTTCGTGCTCAAAAATAATTTCATCCATTACAGTAAACTCATCATTTTCCAACACCTCTTCTATTTCAATACCATCTTTTTGGTATCTAACTTTTGATGCATATAGGCCCAAGCTTTCTACTGAGCCGTATACTCTTTCAGAATGAATGAATACGATCTTAATTACTTCGTAGTATTCTCGCACTTGGTACCCCCTCTAGTTCGCATCTTACTCCGTAAGACTCGATTACCTTTTTAACCTTTCCAACATAATCAATTACCATTTCTTTTTTAACACCTTCGTATTTTAAAAAATTGTCTTCATATAGTCTTATTGCTAAAAACTGTGGATACTTCACTATGTCCATCTGCAAACCCATATCAGGCTTTTTAATTTCCCTGATTCTTTTTGCCATTTCTGCGGTATAAAATACAGGCTTATTTGGTTCACCTGTCCATTCATTAACACCATACTTAAAGTGATCTTTATCTTTATTGATAAACTCCACCGTTAAATACCATTTTTTGTTCTAATTTTTTGCCACAAGTCTTTTGTCTTGTGAATATTTTTTACCTTATCTATCTCGCCAGAGTTTAGATAGATTCCGCCCCATACTCCGTGATCATTGTTCATGGAGCCTGACTCAAAACAGTCTTTGGAAACTGGACAACTTAAGCAGGCCTCATCAATGCTTGCCGCTATAACTGGGTCTGATTCATATTTATCAAAGAATAAATTTGTATCCATACCTCTACATACAGCAATATCAAACCACTTAAAATCGTTCTCTTCTACACCTAGATCATTTAAAATATTTGACATATTTGTCCGACATCTTCCATGTTCCGTCTGTATTTATAGGAAAGTTTTCTGCAATTCCCCAAGAATTATTTTTAAATAATCCATTTTTATTAGAGAATCCAGTAGGGTTCCTTTTCCATATAATGAGATTATAGTTGTCCCAATAGGACTGTCTGTCTTTAGAGCTAAATCTTTTAATAAAGACATCAACTCCTTTAGGCGTCAAAACTAGCACTTATTTTCCTGTCTGTTAGTTCCGCCTATATCCTATTATATAATATCTGAGCCTATATTGTCAATAGACTATTTGACTTTTTTTATCTTTAAAATATCTATATGTTTAATTTCGTTATCTATATTTAATACGTCAAGGGCATATTCTTTTGCATCAGATTCATTGAAGGCTTCAACCTCTATATCAATATTGACTTTAATTAAATATTTTTCCATGTATCAATTATAGCACAAATATGGTATAGTATATATATGAAAAACATCAAAAGCATAGACGGAAAAATTCACATTATTGAAGATTTTATTTCTCCAGATACAGCAATGTTTATATACAATGCTATTAATCCTCATGTTGACATGAGTCATCAAAAAGCTGGCCCTTCCGTATTCTCTGGGCCCAACGCTGGTGCGGATGCAGAGCAGATTGGCTTAACAAAAACAATTTCTCCATATAATAGCGATCCTTGGCACAATGTTGCAATTGATTTGCTTTCAATGTTATGCCCAGTTATGTCTCGTGTAATATCTGATTTTTATAAAGAAGATTACGAGTTAAAGACAGCTTTTTACAGCAAGATGCTTACTGGCGGACAAAATGTTTTACACATGGACAATAGGTTTGTATCATCAAAAGATGAATTGTTGGAAAGACCTGGAGCCGATTTAGACCGATCTGGACTTTTATACTTTTATTCAGACTGCGAAGGCGGAGAATTAAACTTTCCATTACAAAATTTTAAAATTAAGCCTAAACCTGGAACTTTTATATTCTTTACTGGAGATGAAGAAGTGCCACACGAAGTTACTCCCGTTACATCTGGTGAAAGAAATAATTTTATTTCATTCTTCTGGCCTTCTTCTAGAAATGCAGATGATTTTTACAAAACACAAAGATACACTAATGCAAGAAATGGAATCCATCAAGAAGTTAAAACAACTCTTGAGTTTTTAGAAAAACATAAAAACAGATAGACTACTTCTTTTTATTTCTTAGTTTTGCAAGGGCTTCAAAGTCTTTTACTTTTGTTTCGCCCAAGTATCCCCAGGCATAGCCCTCTGCAATCATTTGCTCATTAACAGAAGTTGTTGATCCATCTAGATATAACCAGCCAAGTATTCGGCCATATTTTTCTGATGAATCCATTTTTTCTGTCTTGATTACAATATCTTTAGCATCTTTAATCTTAGACTTAACATATTCTTTAGCTTCAAGCCCGAGAACCTTTTCAGCTTTATCTTTTGTTCTGCTTTCTGGTGTGTCTATTCCAGCAAGCCTAACTCTTGAGCTAAAGGATATGTCAAAGCCTAGATCGATATCTACATCTATTGTGTCCCCGTCTACCACATTGTTTACTTTCTTAACATGATATTCGTACATTACTTCTTCTTTACTGCCGCCTTCTTTTCAGGTGCAGCTTTTGGTGCTGGTGCATCCCAATCTGGACGAGCAACTGACATTACTAGGCTGTAGGCTCTCTTCTTAAGGAATACGCCATCTCCGTTTGCCTGTGATCCCTTTGCATTACCTGAAGTGTTTCCTTCGTAGCAGTGTAAATTTTTTCCGTCATTCTTTACAACAATTCCAACATGCTCTGTATCTGTTGGTGTCTTGTCAAAGTTAAAAAATACTACATCGCCTGCTTGTGCTTGACCAATTGGAACAATTCTCTTGTTCTTTGCAAACCATTGTGCTCCAGCATCGCATGATGCAAAACCTTTCTTTGTTGAAGCGGCAACTAGGTGAACTAGTCCTGCGTCATCAAAGCATCCTGAAACGAACATTGCACACCAAGGTTGGTGATTCATTCCGTATCTTTTTCCAAAAACTGTATCGTTGTTTGGTCCTTCTGAGTATCCTTCGTCAGCATACTTTTTTGCTGCGGCAACAACTTTTGCTGCATTTGGGTGTGTGTTATTTGACATTTTTGCCTCCTTTAAGACTACAAGTAGTATAGCATTTATTTTGCTTTTTTGTCTACTGCTGAAAATGCTGCATTAATTTCTGATACAGTTAGCTTTCCATCATCCAGGAAGCCTCTTGCTAGTCTTTCAACTACAGTTGCTACCCCTAAAGTTCCAGCCAATATTACTGCCTTGTAGGTTTCAATTCCTACCACTGCACCTGCTCCAATTACGGACAATCCTGATGCTGCAAATACAGCAATTATACGCATGATAATATTATTAATGCTTGCAATTGCTCCTGATCCCACCTGTGTTGGTTCTTCTATATATGCTTTTGCCATTTTTATTCCTCCTTATTTCTTATTGGGCTTGTAATTATCCAAAGAGCAGTTGTTGCCATGATTCCATAACCAACAATAGTCTTTGCACTTCCATCCAAAACTACCCAAGCTATAAACATACCAAGAAGGGTCCATGCTTGGTCTACCATATCTTTTAGGATATTTTTTACTATTCTTACCATTTTCTTCCTCCTCGTGAACCTGGTGAATTGGCTCCTGAGCCTCCACCAGAACTTCCTCCGCCCCCTGTGCCACTTCCTGTGGCTCCCCCTGTGGCAACTGCTGCAGCGTTAATTGCAGCACCTGCTGCAACTACTGTAGCAACAACCATATCTGTTGCCTCTTCTCTTTCTTCGTCAGACATATCTGCGCCTATGCTTCCAAATGCAGCCAATGCTGCTGCTGGATTTGTAAATAATTCTTCTACCAGTGCTCCTGGATCTTGAAGCAATTCTACCTGTGCTGCAACCGCTGCAGTAATTACAACAGCATTTCCGTTTTCATCTGTTCTCACATCTACTGGTGTTGAAGGTGGTAAATCTTTATATTCAATTCCAGCTTCTTGTATTTGTTCTTTAGTTAAAGACCCTCCATCTTCAAGGGATTCTACAAGGGCATCTGCAACTAATTCCTTTTCTGCATTAGTTAATTTTCCATCTTCAGATAAAGCATCTGCAAGGTTCTGAACTTCTTCTGCAGTTACTTCACCATCACTTGCTAATTCATTTAAAATATCTTCTGCTTCTGATTCGTCTATTTTCCCATCAGACAATGCATCATCAACAGATTCTTCTACTGCTTCTTCTGATCCCGCCTCTGGCTCTTCTGCGGGTGGCTCTTCTGCGGGTGGCTCTTCTGCAGGTGGCTCTTCTGCGGGTGGCTCTTCTGCAGGGGGCTCTTCTGCAGGTGGCTCTTCTGCAGGTGGCTCTTCTGCAGGTGGCTCTTCTGCAGGTGGCTCTTCTGCAGGGGGCTCTTCTGCAGGTGGCTCTTCTGCGGGTGGCTCTTCTGCAGGGGGCTCTTCTGCGGGTGGCTCAACAACGGGAGGAACAACTACTGGCGGCTCAACAACTGGTGGAGCAACTGGCTCAGGCTGTACAGGTTCTGGGGCTGGCGCAGGTGGAGGAGTAGGTGCGGGTGCAGGAACTGCATCAATTACTGTTTGTGCTGCTGCTACTATTGTAGGTGCAGTGGTTACTTTTTCTACAGCTACTGAAACATTTGCAATTGCTGTTACTTTATTTGTTAAATCTGTGCTTGCATTATTTAATGATGTAATTGTATTTTGTGAAACTGTTGCAATTGGCGCAATAACTGTATTTGTGTTTGCTGTATTTGCTGCAACAATTGTTGTAACCGCTGAGTTTAATGTAGCAATTTGTGCATTAGCTGTTTCTATTGCCGCCTGAACTGATGCATTGCTTGGATCAGGTGTAGGTGTAAATGCGGGGCCTTGACTGATTGTTCCAGTAAAGCCTGTAGTAGTGCTTGTATTATTAATATCTGTTACAGCGCCGCCCGTTGTCTCTCTTACGTTGAATCTAGCCCCATTTGGGATAGGGCCAGTAACACTTACATCGGCTTGCCATGCTCCATTTGATGGGTTTACATCTGCGTTAAATCTAACCTGAGTCATTTGTGTCTCGGCTGTTTGTAAAGGATAAACTCTAAGATCCCAAGCAACGCTAAGGGTGTTTGTGGTTGTTGAATATGTGATTCCAGATCCATTACTCCAAGTAGTCCAGTCGTATCCAGCTATAGAAATAGAGGGAGCATTTGGCGTAGTGTAGTAATTTGCACCTTCATTTACTCCAAAAGTTATTGTTGCGTTAGATCCAACATAAACATTGTTGTATGTAACCCCACCCATTTGTAAATTAAATGGTAGATTCATGCGGACGCCAGCGTCATCTACACCAGATAAAACATTTGTTGTGGTGCCAATGGTTGCGGCAAGTGCATTTACTGCATCTTGGGCGTTATTAATTGCTACGTTTGCTTGAGTTAACTGTGTTTGAGCCTCTGTCCGTGCAGGTGTTACTGCTGCCACCGCTGTAGTTGCTGTAGCAACTGTTGCAGTAGCCGTATCTATTGCTGTCTGTGCTGATTGAACTAAAACTGTGGCTGTCTCTGATTGGGCAACTTCTGTTGCAATTGCTGTGGCTACTTGTGCAACCGTGGTTGGAGTCTCCGTCATTAATGGAGTTGCTGTTGCTATTACCGTGGCTACTGCAGAATCTATTGTAGCAACGGCTTGCGTTACTACTGTTTGCGCCGCTACAACCTCTGGTGTTTGGGTTGTGGCTGTTACTGGTATTGCGGCTACAGCTTGTGTGACTGCCGCTACTGTTGAAGTAATTGTTTGGACAACTGTTGTTGCAGTTTCTACTGCTGGTAATACATTTGACACTTCCGCTACCGCAGTAGTTGCTGCAGTCACCGCAGTATTTGCTGCAGCTACGGCTGTATTAGATGCTGTTACTGCTTGGACCGCTGTGGCTATTGTTACTGTTGCTGTATCTGAGGCTTGCGCTGCCTGTGCTACTTCTGTTGTTGCTGTTGCAATTGCTGTGTTTACTGCTTGTTGTGCAGGGCTTACTACAACTTGTTCCGCAGGAGCAGGAGGCTCATTAGCATTAGCAAAATTAGGACTAAAAAGGAAAAGCCAGCCGATTACAAAAAGGCTGGTTAAAAAGTACTTAATCTTTCTAGTCAACTAGGTATCTCCTAAGTAATGCAATATATTTGCTTACTTAGTAATTATACCATTGAACTATTTAGGATTATCTGTTTTATAAAAGCCATTACCCTTAAACTGTATACCGAATGGGGTGAAGTGTCTAATCATTCCCGCCTCACATTCTTCACAGATGTATCCTGGATCATCTTCTGAGATTGAGCGTGTTACTGCAAGTGTTGCGTGTGCATCATCTTGACTGCATTTGTATTCATATACTGGCACTATAGAACACCTTGCACTTTCTTTACCATTTCATGCAGCCTATATAGCTGATTGTCCCACATGCTATCAGACACAAGTATGTCTGTTAGACCTAAAAGCTTTAGTTGTTTTAATTTTTGTATAACTGTTTCTTCTGTTCCATGCACCATAGACCTACGCATCATGTCATTTTTTTCTTGATCGGCTACCGCCTTAGCCTCTTCATCTGTATCACGTATTATAACTATAGTTGATGCCATCTTTCTTTTTGTTTTTACCTTAAACCCATCTTTATAAGTTGATAGCATTGCTAAATGAATATCTGCATATTTTTCTGAATTCTCAATTGTTTTGTCAGATGTACCACTAATAACAATATCTGGTTTTTTTACTAACATTGGGTGCCTTAAAAACTTTTCTATCCACTCTGTTGTATACAAAACTCGTTGCTCTTTAGTTTGCATTTGATCAGATATAAAAACCATATTGTTTACGCTATCTTCTTCTTCTTTCATATCTCCAGCTGCGACATTCAGCATAACTCTGTCTTTATCTATTTCGTGAAAAGAATGCATCATCATTGCACAAAGTTCAGGGCTAACAGCATAGGTTCTAATTGCAAACATATATTTAAACGAATGCTTAGGGTCCATAATATTGGCAACCTTAATCATATAGTCTGGGAGCAAGGAGTGATATACAAGCAAAACGGATTTATATCCTGCATCATTGACAGTATTAGAAAGCCGTTTAAGTGAAATTAAATCACTATCATCTCTTACAGACATCCAATGCAGGTCCATATTTTCCCTAACTAATAATAGAGAGCAGTTTGAGGACTTGCTCAGGTCCATCCTGCGGGTAACGGCCCGCTACCTGCGACTCCCCGATGAAGGGGTGCAGATTTATATTATACCCTACTTAATTTTAATTGTTCTAGGCTTTTTTTCTTCTGGAACAATTCTTTCCAAGAATATATTAAGTAGTCCATTCTCTAATGAGGCATTTGTAACTTCCATATATTCACTTAATGCAAATGTACGTGTAAACTTTCTAGCAGCAATTCCTTTGTGAACTACCTGTTTTGGAACGCTTTCCGTAATATCTTTTCTTTCACCCTTAACTACAAGTGTTCCATTATCAACCTGTACCGAAATGTCCTCTTTACTAAAGCCAGCTACAGCTAAAGTAACGACATACTCATCGTTATCATGCTGTAAGACATCATACGGCGGATAAGATTCATTGATTGCTTCACGGTGTATATTATTGAGACGGGCTAGATCCCTATTAAAGCCAATAAAAAAAGGATCATTAAATAGATCCATAAATTGTGTTACCATATTATTCCCCTTTCAAGCGAATAAATTAATATAGATCCTCCATTGAGCGATCTATATATTATTATATCAAAATATTTTTAGATTGTCTACTTTTAATGGTACCCCTGGCAGGAATCGAACCTGCGGCCAACAGATTAGAAGTCTGTTGCTCTTCCGCTGAGCTACAAGGGTATGGCTGGGGATGCAGGCATCGATCCTGCGACATTCGAATTAACAGT
>Ga0315899_10004669_pt1 | contig 14790 bp, 8 predicted proteins | sample LakEriMetagenome_2_FD_203518 | JGI IMG/M metagenome (GOLD analysis project Ga0315899, IMG submission 203518) | Freshwater fungal communities from buoy surface, Lake Erie, Ohio, United States - Buoy 4 MA112 | ecosystem: Environmental > Aquatic > Freshwater > Lake | place: USA: Lake Erie, Ohio... | reverse complement strand
GCATGAAATTCTTCGAAGAAATAAACATTAAGCTTTTTGCGGTCGCTCTTTTCATCCTGTCTTTCGGTAAGGCACAAGCACAACACAATCCAAATTCCGTTTACTCCCGTTTCGGTCTCGGCTTACTGGACAACCCGGGCAACGTTACTCATTACGGCATGGGAGGCATCACATCACCTATTTCTGACCCGATTGCTCTGAATATTGCCAACCCGGCCTCTTACTCTTTCCTAGAAGTAACCAACTTGCAATGCACAATCAAGGGAATTAGCTCAACTGCATCAACCAATACAGAATCGACGAATTACCTCAACGGACAAATCCATGAATTGAGCATGGGTTTTAAAAAACCCAATGCAAAATGGGCCATGGCTTTCGGTCTATCACCATACAGTGCGGTCGACTATAAATTCGCGACAAGAGATACTCTGAGTGACTCGCTTTTCGCCAGCTACAATTATTCAGGACGTGGAGGGCTCAATAAAGCGACACTCGGATTTTCACGCCTTTTTCGAATGGGTGGCATGGCTTCCGGAGATAGCACAAGTAATCGACTGCATCAGTTGTCATTAGGTGTAAACGCTCATTATATGTTTGGCAATATCACGCGTGAAAACGTAGCTGCGTTCAGTCAATCAGAGCATTACACTACTGTCGAAAATCACAACCTCTGGGTGAAAGGAATCGCTTGGGAAGCAGGTTTGCAATACAAGGTAAATCTAACTACTCGTCGTGACCCCCAAAACCGTATTATCGGTGGTTCAGCTCTTCAACTAGGATGCACATATTCACTGAATTCTGATTTATCTGCTGAATACAGTGAGCTCCTCTATTCGTTGCGTATAGCCTCCAACACAGCGTACCGCGACACCGCTCTATTTCTGGATGCATTGAAGGGCAGGCTAAAAATTCCGCAAAGATTGCAAGGCGGAATTGCTTACAAGTTATTCAACAAGAAGTGGGGAACCTTTGTCTTGGCAGGCGAGTACAGATTGCAAGACTGGTCAAACTATCGCTTGGAAATCACGGAGGATGTCGATCTAGACAATGGTTTGCAAGCATCATCCAGCTGGGCGGCAGGCATAGAGTACAAGCCAACCACCGATGTCAGTAACAATATCTTCAACCGTCTTTATTATCGAGCCGGTTACCGCAGTTATCAGTCTGAGCTCGTTGTCAATTCAGTGCGCATTGTTCAGCAAGCTACCACAGCAGGCATTACAATTCCCATTACACGATCACAATCCAGAATTCATTTGGGCGCTGAATGGGGCACACGTGGCACGCGCGAGGCCAATTTAGTTGAAGAAAAGTATATCGGTTTCATGGTTGGCTTTTCGCTATCCCCTTCTTCATTCGATCGTTGGTTCCGACAAGTGAAATACGACTAATGAGTTGGACCGGGAGCATAGGGTTTTTGATGGTGATAGGTTTACTTGTGAGCTGTCGCAACGATATCGAGCAGGTTCGAGCTATAACCGACAAAAACACGTATCCCGTTCAGACAAGTCATAATGCACAGTACTCCTTTTCAGAAAAAGGCAAAATGCAAACACGCTTGGAGGCAACCTTGTTGGAGCAGTTCGCCTTGGACGGCGACGAAGACTATTTGTTGGCTAGCAATGGATTCACCATGATTTTCTTTGACGCCTCAGAAGTGGAGGAAGCAAGAATAACAGCAAGAAATGGCAAATATGAGGAGAAGAAAAAACTGCTTACAGCATGGGACCAAGTAGTGCTCACTAACAAAGCCGGCGAGAAACTAGAAACAGAGCAGCTCATCTATCTTCAGGACAGTGCGCGAATAGTGACAGACAAGCAAGTGGTTATCACACTCAGCGGCGGAACCATATTGCGCGGACGGGGATTGGAAAGTAACGACAGCTTCACTCAATACCGGATTATTCAGCCAACAGGCGATATTCTTGTAGAAGAAAACCAAGACAGCATACATGGAAAAAACGAATAAAATCATTGAAAACTTCTGGCTCGTATTCACGATTGCCTCCTTCGTTTTCGCATGTTATTCTATCATAGCCTTTGAACCGTGGCGTGCCGAAATCAATAAGTTTTTCATACCCGGTATTTCCTTCTTCTGGTGGATGTTTCGTAGAAAAATGCGTTTGCGCATTGAGCGCAACAATACGCCCCAATAGGACCTGCAAGGGCTCGCTTTCAATTTACTACCTTTGCTCGATATTATTCGGTTACGCAGGATTACCATTCCCTGATTAGCCGACTCACTTGATGGACTCCTATTGGCCCTTAGTTATTTTTCTCTCCTTGATCGCTTCTGCTTTTTCCAGCGGGATGGAAATAGCGTTCATCACTGCCAACAAGCTAAAAATTGAGCTCGACAAAAAGCAAGGGGTCTTTGCTTCCAACATCATTGGGCACTTCATCAATAAGCCAAAACTGTTCATTGCAACGATGCTCATTGGAAACAATGCAGCTCTTGTTGTATACGGTCTCTACATGGGCGAAGTAATTGAGCATTCCATTGCATATCAACTTCCGGCTTTTTCCATCGCTGTCGGCGATTTTGGAGTAGTGCTCACCCAAACAATTCTATCCACCATTATCGTATTAGTATTCGCAGAGTTCATTCCGAAAGCGATTTTCAGCATCAATCCCAACCGATGGCTCAACATGATGGCCGTGCCTCTTGCCGTATGGTATGGTGTGCTCTATGCGTTTGCTTGGATAGTAACCGGAATATCCGATTTGTTCATACGACTGGTTGTGCGCAAGGAAATAAAAGATGAAGAAGTAGAATTCGGTCGTATCGACCTCGACCACTACCTTGAACAGGCGACAGGCAATATCGATCAAAGCAAAGCCATCGATCACGAAATACAGATTTTCCAGAATGCCCTCGATTTTTCAAATCTCAAAGCCCGCGATTGTCTATTGCCTCGCAACGAAATAGTGGCAATCGACATTACAGACACCATCGAGAATTTGAAAAAACGCTTTATCGATACCCGCCTGTCTAAAATTCTGGTGTACCGGGAAAGCATCGATCACGTTATTGGTTACGTGCATTCGTATGAACTTTTCAAAAGGCCGGTTCACATACAACACATTCTCCGCCCTATTTCTATCATTCCGGAACCCATGCCTGCATATGAAATTCTAGAATTATTCATCAAACAAAAGAAGCAAGTTGCAGTAGTGGTAGATGAGTTTGGCGGCACAGCCGGCATGATAACTATGGAAGACATTGTTGAAGAGATTTTCGGAGAAATCGAAGACGAACACGACAAAGAAGAAAATACCGAATTACAGCATGCCGACGGATCGTACGATTTTTCTGCTCGTCTGGAAATCGACTATCTCAACAACAAGTACAAACTCGAACTACCGGAAAACCAGGAAGCATATGACACGCTCGGCGGATTGATACTTTACTTGCGGGGCGACATACCGGAAGAAATGGAAACCATCACCCATGCCGCTTATACTTTCACCCCTCTCAAGGTGAGTGAAACCCGCATTGAATTGGTGAAAATCACAGTTCAGGCCTGACAAGCTACAGCGAAACCTAGTCGTTATCGCTTCATTTTCAATGGTTTTAGCAAACTCATCCGTTTTATAAATACTGAATGTCAATTATTTAAGGTCGCTTGCTTGAAGTATGGCGTCTATTTACGATATTCGCAGCCCAAAATTTTAAGATAAACTGACTTATGGCAATGATTGAAAAAATCCGACAGCAGCGTGGTTTGTTGTTGGTAATGGTAGGTGTAGGCCTTCTCTCCTTCCTAATCCCTTACGACGCGGTGATGTCGCTTTTTGGAAATAACAATGCGGCAATTGGTGAAATAGACGGACAATCTATCAGCGCGCAGGAATGGCAACGTGCACTTCAAGACCGCGAGCCACTTTTCCAATACCAGGGCAACGAACAGAGCCTTTCCAACGATACCTGGAATCAAATGATGGAAAACATCATCTACCAGGATGAATATGATGCATTGGGAATTGAAGTTTCTGATGAAGAATACGAAGAGATCACCTTTGGTGAATTGTTGTCTCCTTTCGTAAAGGGCACCATCTATGGTGGCAAAGACAGCACGGCCCTGAAAGAGCAGGTTCGCAAGAGCTTCGACGGTATGGACGCCAAAATGGCTGAAAACTGGAAGAAACTCATCAAGCAAAAGCGTCAAAAGGAAAAGTATGATATCATGCTTCGCAAAGCTGCATTCGCCAACAATGTTGACGCAAAATGGGCCTTCAAGACAGCTAATGACAAAGTAAGTGTTGACTTCGTAGTAAAGACGTTCACTGAAATTCCGGACAGCACCATTACTTGGACAGAAAGCGATGTGCGTGCTTATTACAACAAACACAAAAACGACCGCGAATACCGTCAGGAAACAAGCCGTTCGGTAAAATATTTGAACTTCCCGGTGCAAGCTACTTCTACCGACAGTTCTTCACTTCGCGAAAACCTGGAACAATTAGCTGCAGATTTCAGAACAGCTAAAAATGACTCTGCATTCGCAACGAGCAACGCAGGTGCACCAATCGAAGCATACGCTAACTATACTGATGGAATGCTTCCTGCCGACATTGAGGCACGCATCAAAAACGATTCATTGGGAACTGTAATGGGTCCATTCGCTCACAACGGACGTTTTTTGCTGGTTAAATCGAGCAAGCGTGGTGTCGACAACAACAGCGTAGAAGCACGTCACATTCTCATCAAAGACAAAGCAACCGGCAAAACCAAATTGGACTCGTTGAAAAACGTGATTGCCAAGAGTAACAATTTCGCTGAGATGGCGAAGCAATACTCTGAAGATCCAGGCAGCGGTGCACAAGGTGGTGACCTGGGTAAATTCGGTCGCGGTCAGATGGTGAAGCCATTTGAAGATGCTTGCTTCAACGGCTCTGTGGGTTCTTTGCAAATCGTAGAAAGCGATTTCGGTTGGCACTTGATTGAGGTTACAGGTAAAAACTTCCCATATACCAAGATTGCGCAGATCGACCGCGCTATCGAACCAAGCAGCAAAACAGTGAAGAGCGCCTATGCATTGGCAAAAGAGTTCTCACTCAACTGTGCCGACACCGCCTCATTCCGCATGGCAGCCGACACTCTCAATGGTGGAACCAAACTCATCGACGGTAAGAACATCAAGCCAAACGCTACTTCAGTAGCCAGCCTCACAGAAGCAGGCGAATTGGTTGGTTGGGCTTATGGTGCTGAATTGGGCGAAGTTTCTCAGCCTATGATGATTGGCAAGGACTACATCATCGCCGCCCTCACCGAGGTGAAAGAAAAAGGCGTTCCTACATTCGAAAATGTTTACGATGTAATGAAGGCTGAAACAATCAAAGAAAAGAAGGCCGAAAAATATGTGGCGATGATGAACGAAGGTTCATTGGCTGATATCGCAGCTCGCATTAGCAGCGATGTGAAGAAGGCCGAAAACGTTTCTATGCGTAACTCCAACCTTCCTTCAAGCGGTGTAAGCATGCCGGAAAACGCAGTAATCGGAGCATGCTTCGGTTTGAATACAGGTACCATGTCGAAGGCCATCGTTGGCAAAGGCGGTATCTACGTTATTCAGCGCAATGCCGACATAACCACTGCCGAATCGGTAGACAATTACCAGTCAGACATGGATCGCGCCTCTGCTTCATATCAGCAGAAAGCCGCCAACAGCATTTACAATTCATTCAAAGAAGCGGCTCAGGTTGAAGACAACCGTTACGAGCGTCGTTAATTGATGCATACAGAATTGGAAAAGCCCGACGTTTGTCGGGCTTTTTTTATTCAAGCACTTTCGATAAAAGACCATCAATTGTTGATTGTTTCAACCAAGCATCAACCGCGGTGACACTTCTCTGCAGATTACATTTGCTGCATGATTCAACAGCTTTCCCCTGAAGAAATAGTACGTCGAGAATCGCTCGATAAACTTCGTGCATTGGGCATCGACCCTTTTCCTGCCGCAGCATTTCCAACAGATAGCACAGCACAAGAAATTCTAGCAAATTACGAGGAGGGAAAATCCGTGACCATTGCCGGCCGTTTGCACAACATGCGCGACATGGGCAAAGCCAGTTTCGCACAGTTGCAAGACTCTACGGGCAAGATACAGATATACATCAGCATCGATTCCATTTGTCCGGACGACGACAAAACACTCTACAAAGAAGTAATCAAACACCTCATTCACTTCGGTGATTTTGTTGGCGTTAGTGGCAAACTGTTTACGACACGTATGGGTGAAATATCCGTGCATGTTGAATCCTTTACACTGCTTGCCAAATCGGTTAAGCCGTTGCCCGTGGTGAAGACGGATAAAGAAGGTGTTATACACGATGCCTTTACCGATCCTGAACTTCGTTACCGCATGCGTTACGTAGATCTGGTAGTAAACGAAAAAGTACGCGACACATTTATTGCTCGCACTAAAATCGTGAATGCCATGCGCAACTTCTTCAATGCCCAAGGGTATCTGGAAGTCGATACTCCGGTGCTACAAGCAATACCGGGTGGTGCATCTGCTCGTCCTTTCATTACGCATCACAATGCGCTCGATGTGCCCATGTATTTGCGCATTGCCAACGAGCTCTACCTGAAGCGCCTCATCGTGGGTGGGTTCGAAGGTGTCTACGAATTCAGTCGCAACTTCCGTAACGAAGGCATGGACCGTACACACAACCCTGAATTTACCGTAATGGAAATTTACGTGGCGTACAAAGATTATTACTGGATGATGGACTTTACGGAAGCCATGATTCGCCATGTGTGCAACGAGGCACTGGGAACTTCATCTGTGCAGTTTGCCGACCGCACCATCGATTTCGGTAAACCCTTTCAGCGCATCACCATGACGGATGCCATTAAACAATTTACAGGTTTCGACATTACTTCGAAGACAGAAGAAGAACTTGCAGCATTTGCAAAAAGCATCGGAATTGACGTCAACGATGCCATGGGCAAAGGCAAACTCATCGATGAAATTTTCGGAGCAAAGTGCGAAGGCAATTTCATTCAGCCTACATTCATCATGGACTATCCGGTAGAGATGTCGCCGCTCTGCAAGCGTCATCGTAACAATCCGGAACTCACCGAGCGTTTCGAGCTCATGATCAACGGCAAAGAAGTAGCAAATGCATACAGTGAGCTCAACGACCCGATTGATCAGCGTCAACGATTCGAAGATCAAATAAAACTGCAAGAGCGCGGCGATGATGAAGCTATGTTTATTGACCAAGACTTCTTGCGCGCCTTAGAATATGGTATGCCGCCAACCTCGGGAATGGGTATTGGCGTTGATAGACTGGTGATGTTTTTGACCAACAACGAAGCCATTCAGGAAGTACTATTCTTCCCTCAAATGCGTCCCGAAAAGTTCCAGGCAGGCCCTAATCCACAAGATTTCATCGCGCTCGGAATACCGGAAGCATGGGCTGAGCACATCATTAAAGCCGGTTACGACACCCTAGAAAAACTGAAGAGTAGCAAACCTACGGCTGTGCACCAACAGTTAAACGGCTATCGCAAAAAGAACAAACTGGAAATTCCGGCTGTTCAACTGGAAGAAGTCCAAGCCTGGCTAGCCTGATAAACTGCACATTGCGCGGTTAAAAACATTCGTTCGCCTCGAAATCGCATGCCTTTCAAGGTCGCATTTTTGTGTGCAACCCATACGAACATGAAGAATTTCCTCTTTGCCACTTTTGCAGGTATTGTATTACTCAGCAGCTGTGTTCCACAACGCAAGTTTGCCGAAATGGAAAACAAAAAAAATACGTGCGAGAAAGATCTTGAGGCACTCAAAAAATCGAACGAGCTACTCGAGGCGGGCAACAAGGACCTTCAGAACAAAGTAAAAGCTCAGGACGATCAGGTTCGGGAGTTGTCCGGTGATACTATGCAGTTCGGAAAAGAGTATCGCCAACTAAAAACGCAATACGATAAAATCAACGAGTTAAACGAAATCCTTTCCAAAAAGAGCAGCGAACTACTCTCACAGGCCACAGGTGAAAATAAGAAGTTAGTTGAAGAGTTGAATCGCACTCAGGAATCACTTCAGAAGAAGGAAGACATGTTGAAAGATCTTGAAAAGGATCTGAATGAAAAACAATCAGCTATAGACAAGACAACAGCCGAACTTGCCGATAAACAAAAGCGCCTGAATGATCTCGAAAAACTACTGGCCGACCAACAAGCGGCAAGTGAGGCGCTAAAAAACAAAGTACAGGCAGCATTGCTGAGCTTTAAAGACAAAGGGTTAACGGTAAGCGAAAAAGACGGAAAAGTATATGTGAGTATGGAAGCGCAACTCTTGTTCGCAACCGGAAGCACAGTGGTCGACCCGAAAGGCAAAAAGGCGCTGATCGATTTGGCCAAAGCCATCGAAAATGATTCAGAAATGGAAATCATGGTTGAAGGCCATACCGATACCGATAAGCTCAACTCACCGAATTACCCAAAAGATAACTGGGACCTGAGTGTACTTCGCGCAACGGAAGTGGTGAAAATTATGCTGGCCAACAGCACTGTAAAACCTCAAATTTTAAGCGCTGCCGGACGGGGTGAATTCTATCCTGTAGATGCCACCGATAAATCAAAAAATCGACGCATCGAAATCATTCTTCAGCCCAAGCTGGATGAACTCTATAAAATAATTGAAGGCGAAAAGAATTAACGAATTAAGGTCACAAAACCCTTCACCGTCTGTTCGGTGCTAAGTGCACCATTCTCCTCCACGACCTGATAGCGTATAATGTAGGGGTATACCTCTGAGTCAACATATTGGTTGCCATCTCTGCGTTGCCCAAGCCAAGGCTTAGATAAATCGTAACTCTCATAAAACATCTCGCCCATTCGATTATACAGTTGCAAATGGTAGTTCATGATATTCACCCCATAAACGAACCAGGCATCGTTTATACCATCTCCATCCGGCGTAAACGAATTGGGAACATATAAAGCTTCTATACACTCTTGCTTTACTATTGTTTCAAAATTGGCAGTGCAGCCCCTTTCTGTAATGATCGTAACTCCATAAGTGCCGGGCTCTTGAAGTATAACTATACGCGACAAAGAATCATTCGACCATACATAGGAAGACCCGGGATTCTCCGCATCCAGGAAAAACGATTCCTCACTGGCGTCAAAACAGAACTCATACTCGGGCAAGAATGGCTGTATTGGCAATGAATGAAAAATCACCTCGATCGTGTCATAGGAAAAACAGTAACCATTGGTTATTTCAACTGAGTATAGACCAGGCTCAGTCACATAAATCTCGCGCGATAACTGACCTGTATTCCAACTATAATCCAACCCCGGATCACCGGCTTGGAGGCGCACTTCATCACCTTCACATGCCGATGTATCTGCTCCAAGTTCCGGCACGGGATAATCAAAAAACTCTACCACAATTTCATCCTCCGAAGTGCAGCCATCCGGAGCTTCTACCCAAACGGAGTAGGTACCGGAGACATTTACTTCAATAGAAGATGCAGTTGAACCAGTGCTCCACAACACCTGATAATTAGCCGGCCAATTCACACTCAGCATCTGCGTCTCATCAATGCACAAGCCAATATCGGGGCCTAAATCAGTAATAAGCGGAGAAACCTCTAGCACAATAGAAGCGGATGCCTCACACCCGGACTCATTAGTTGCAGTGACGGTCAGGACACCTGAGTTTTCGGTAGAAAGTTCCGTCGTCGCCGCATCCGCCTCGACAACCCAATCTTGCGGAGACCAACTCCATTGAAGAGTCTCGTTCAACGTGGCCTGCGCGCCAACCGCAGTTCCTGTCGCTTCACAGGTCTGTATAAGATCAGGGGTGGCATTCACAGTAAACGCCGGCGTAACATCAATACTGAACTCCTGCAGAACCTCGCATCCAGAGGATGCCTGAAGAGGCAAGCAGGATAGAGTCACATCATTTTGCGGGGAAAAGTTTATCTCATCTGAAGCCAACCCATCAATAGAATTCTCGCCACTCCATTCAAATACCACTCCTGATGATTCTCCACTTAACACTGCATTAAGCGTAACGCTTTCACCTAAGCACAAAGAATCTTCAGAGGCAATCAATTCAAGCCCAAATAGTGACCCAAGTGTAACCAAAACCTGTCCCTGCGAAGAACATCCATACTCCGAGGTTACCTCAACGGTATAGGCTTGGGTTTCCTGAACATTCACAATTGGATTGAACGAAAAAGAACCCTGCATTCCGACATTGGGCGTCCATTCATAATCATAAATTCCAGGCTCGCTTGGTGTTGCTGTAAGAAAAACATCTTGAGGATAGCATATAACAATATCCTCAGGGGTATCCACATCAAATGGTTGACCCACCTCGACCTGGACTGAGTCGATATAGTCACAACCGGTTGAAGGATCAATGGTGGTAACTTGATACCAAGTCGTCACATCAGGCGAAGCCTGAACCTGAGTGCCCGAAGTAGACGACAAACCCGCCTGTGGAGTCCAGGCACAATTAAAAGAAGCCGTGGCCAATTGTCCTACATAGGCGTTTTCTAGCACCCATACATCCTGATTAGTTGTGTAAGAGCCACTTTGTCTCCAACGAAGGCGTGTATTTGGGTTGCTGGCCGCAGCCGGCAAAGGCACTTCAATGTTTGCAAAATCAGGGTAAGCAGATTCATAAAACGTCTGCAGCGCTATCCATGCTCCCCCTGCAACAGAGTATGAGAGAACGACATTATCTCCTGGTTCTGCATCGTCACATGGTGCGCTTCCGTTCGCGATTTTCAATGAGAAATACACTGTGCCGCCACCACTCAAATCGAGCGGTTGAGTAATGGCCTCTCTGGGTGATAGTCCACTGAAATAAAGACCGTTTCCTGTTACCGTGCCACACACATTGCTTTCATCTCCGCCATTGATTGCCTCCCAATCTCCCCAGGATATAGCAGGGTCAAAATTGTCGCGCCATATTACTCGTTCGATCTCAACCTCCAGATCGACCGATTCACCTGCACAAATTGCATGAGTATCATCAACCATTTCAAAGCGTGCAACATCTCCCTGTGTTATGACTACTGTTGTTGAAACTGTTGTTGATGCGCAACCTGACGGTGTGGAAAGCGTAACCGAATAGTCTACATTTTCCTCGGCTTGTACCGCAATTCTCGAAGGATCATTGTTAACCAATTCGCCTTGCGGACTCCATACATAGTTATATACCGCATACGGCTGGTTAGTGACAGCAGATAGAGTTACGGATTCAAATGAACATACACTTGCCTGATCCTGCATAATAACAACCGGAATGGGATCCGGTGATTCAACGCTATAGAAAAATGTGTCGATACAACCTGAAAGATCATCAACCGCCCGCAGCTCATATGCTGCATTCTGAATTGGAGCGGCAATAGCGAAGCTCATATCTGTAGATAAAAGTGATGTCGGTTCATTCGCGTAATACCACTGTGGAGAGCTGTAATTCATCGGCACCTGCAATTGAACATCTGCAGAAGAACAAATAGTTTGTTGCCAATCAATCGGCTGCTCTGTAATATCTACAGCCAGGCTTGACAAATAGCTCGTGGTAATGTTACCCGCGTCGGCAATACCGTAAACAATACCGGAAAAACCGGAAGCACACTCAATTGTGTGATTGCCTGCACTCAACTCTAGCACACACGTCCAATATTCATCGCATGCTCCGATAGCCGAAAACTGACCGACGGGAACTAAAACCCCGTCCAATCTGCATGTACCAAGAGCCGCAGGTGTGACAACCAGATTTACAAAATGTGCATTCAGGACCGATGATGCTTCGATATGCAACAGAGCATTTGAAATGCTATTGTTCACTGGGTCGAGCACCACCATAGCAGGATCACCATTACCGCCGCATGAGATACCCTGCATGTACTGGATAACCGAAATGGGCTGGTTGGAAACGATACAATGGGAGTCAGATTCGTCATTAAACTCAACAAACTCTCCAGCCTGCAGGGCAACAGCATTAACGTTATCGATAGTTACAGCTGTCCCATTCTGCGCAGCAATAATTCGATAGGAATAGCGAGGTTCAGAAATGGAGGCATAATCAGAGCTTACATCAAAACCAAAAGGGGTAACAACATAGCGATTGCCCCACTTTTCCAGATCATACATCTGTTCATACAGGTGATCACAAGCCAAAAAACAGTTAGCCGGCACATTAGCACAGCCGGCACCTGCAAAAACAGCAAATGGACGACACTTTCCACTTGCGGCAGTGGCGACAATCTGAGTGCCCGATAAATCATTCGTACCGGAAGCCTCAATTCGATAACACTCGCCGCGATCGAGTTGCAATGTGAAAGGAACACCCGCTGTATTTCCCGCACTGGTCGTAGTTGCAGGTATAATCTGCATTTCGGTTCCATCTTGGGTTGCGACAATAAGCAATTCAGAACCATTATCAGCCAGACCCTGATAGGAAGCCGCGATATACTTCGTGCCAATGAGAGCTTCGGGAAGAATCCGTGTTGCATCTGCACTGCTTTGGGCGTAGTTTGAAGCCTGAACCGTCACCGGTTGAGCACATTCAATGTGCACGGCTCTGCTTTCAATAAACTGATCGGTTACAATTTCTGCGAGATTATCCGGCACTGAAATCTCTATGCTTGACTGTGCATCTACATAAAAATTCTGGCTCCAGCCTTGACCCGGTATTTCAATAACTCCTGAAGTTGCGTGCTGTGAGGAAACGGTTACCAGTAGTTCATCGTCCGGACCATCAGTAGCATTGACCATGAAGCCAAGCCAAAAGGAAGTGCCCTCGGCAGATAGCTGCGCTCCGGCTTCAAACGAGCGGAGGTTGAATAAGATTAATAACAAAAAAATCCCGAGAAATCTCATGATTCGAGGGTTTTCAGATAGTCCAGCACTGGACCCAAAGGTATGTATTTTAAGACAATTCAACCGTCGAAACGTTGCGTGCGGGTGGTGTCGAACGCAAAGCATACTTCATTTAAGAACGGTTATACTGCAAAAGCGAGCATTTGGATACAGTGCAAAGCGATTTTTATCTGCCTCATATCCAATAAAAAAGGGCCGATTTCTCGGCCCTTTTTCGGAGTATGTTCAACATTGGCTTATTCTGCCAAAATAGTCACTTTGTTATTGAAGACTTCCACGGTACCACCTTTCACTTCAAAACGGTGTTCCTTTCCGGCACCATCCTTCACTCGGACAATACCCTTCTTCAGTGAAGAAATAAGAGGAGCGTGGTTATTCAAAACACCAAGGCTACCATCGCTTCCCGGAAGGAAAACAAAACTTCCGTCTCCTTCAAAGAGGGTAGCTTCAGGGGTTATGATTTCAACTTTCATGTGTTTTTACTTACTGGTATTAACGTGCAGCAGCTTCAGCCAACATTTTCTTACCGGCTTCGATTGCTTCTTCAATGGTACCCTTCAGGTTGAATGCTGATTCAGGAATATCATCGCAATGACCATCCAAAATCATATTGAAACCTTTGATGGTATCCTCAATCGGAACAAGGGTACCCTTAATACCAGTGAACTGCTCAGCCACGTGGAAAGGCTGCGACAAGAAGCGCTGCACTTTACGGGCGCGGAATACAGATAGCTTATCCTCTTCCGACAATTCGTCCATACCAAGGATGGCGATGATATCTTGCAATTCCTTGTAGCGCTGAAGAATCAACTTCACACGTTGAGCACAACGGTAGTGCTCTTCACCCACGATTTGAGGCGTAAGGATACGTGAAGTAGAATCGAGAGGGTCAACAGAAGGATAAATACCCAATTCCGCAATCTTACGGCTCAATACGGTTGTAGCATCCAAGTGAGCGAATGTGGTTGCAGGAGCAGGGTCAGTCAAGTCATCCGCAGGAACGTATACCGCCTGAACAGAAGTAATAGAACCGCGCTTCGTTGAAGTGATACGCTCTTGCATGAGACCCATCTCAGAAGCAAGAGTAGGCTGATAACCCACCGCTGATGGCATACGTCCCAAAAGGGCCGATACTTCAGAACCTGCTTGTGTAAAGCGGAAGATATTGTCGATGAAGAAAAGGATATCACGACCGCCCGACTTTTCATCGCCGTCACGGAAATATTCTGCTACTGTGAGACCTGAAAGAGCAACACGAGCGCGTGCTCCCGGAGGTTCATTCATTTGACCGAACACGAAGGTTGCTTGTGACTTAGCAAGTTCCTTAGGATCTACCTTGCTAACGTCCCAGTCACCCTTTTCCATGCCGTGCATGAATTCTTCGCCGTACTTAATGATACCGGCTTCAATCATTTCGCGCAACAGGTCATTTCCTTCACGAGTACGCTCACCCACACCTGCGAAAACCGACAAACCGTCGTATGCCTTCGCAATGTTGTTGATCAACTCCTGAATCAATACCGTCTTACCAACACCGGCACCACCGAACAATCCGATCTTACCACCTTTCGCGTAAGGCTCGATCAAGTCGATAACCTTGATACCGGTTAAAAGGACCTCGGTAGAAGTTGAAAGATCTTCATAACGAGGAGGTTGACGGTGAATCGAGTAACCACCCGCTTTGCTCACCTCTGGCATACCATCGATAGAATTACCTACTACATTAAACAAACGCCCTTTAATGGCGTCGCCTACCGGCATAGTGATGCTGGCACCTGTAGTAAATACTTCTTGACCGCGCTGTAGACCTTCGGTAGCGTCCATCGCAATGGCGCGAACGGTATCCTCTCCAATGTGCTGTTGGCACTCGAGAATGAGGTCACCACCGGGGCGCTTAATCACAAGCGCATCGAGAATGTTAGGGAGTTTTT
>Ga0315899_10004667_pt1 | contig 14794 bp, 14 predicted proteins | sample LakEriMetagenome_2_FD_203518 | JGI IMG/M metagenome (GOLD analysis project Ga0315899, IMG submission 203518) | Freshwater fungal communities from buoy surface, Lake Erie, Ohio, United States - Buoy 4 MA112 | ecosystem: Environmental > Aquatic > Freshwater > Lake | place: USA: Lake Erie, Ohio... | reverse complement strand
CACTTCCGCGCATGCCCCCCTCTCTCCTCCCGCTCTTCCCGCCATCCCTGCCGCCATCCTCCTCCTCCTCCTCCTCTTCCTCATTTTTCTCCGGTACCCCACCAACCGCGCCCTGCGGGCTTTCGCAAGATCTTCCTCTGTCTGAGGTTTGGAGGGCTACACCGTGTCCATGGTCGACGCCGTGTCCATCTTCGACGCCGTGTCCATCTTCGACACCGTGTCCATCTTGGAGCGTAGGCCCCTGTCCGTCTTCCGCCTGCAAACCCTGTGCATCTTTGTGGAGGGCTAGACCCTGCCCACCCAGACCCTGTCCATCTTCCACCTCCACTTCCTCCCTGTCCCCCATTTCTCCTTCCACTGGCACCGCAACCTCACTCACTAACCCCCCCACGCCTATCCCGACCTGAGGCATCTGGTCGAGGCCAACCTCTCCCTGAGGAGCAGGACACCCGACCTCTCTGCCTCTGGTTTGGGGAGATGTTTGCCTTCGGAGCCCAAGCTTGGCAGCTGCCCGACGCATATCCTCTACCACATTGCTCAAAGACCTGTCTGCTCGCCCCTCCCTTTCCCTCCCCCAGCCTCCCTCCCTCTCTACGCCCACCCGACTCGCCCCTGCGCTCCCTTGCTTCATCGCCACAGCTTCCTCCCGCACCCCCTTCCTCCGTTGCATTGAGCCTTTACCATGTCTGCCCCCGTCTGCATGTTTGAAGCTCCCTCTCTCTCCCTCTACCACTCTCTCTCCCTCTTCTTCTCTCTCCCTTCCCCTCTCTCCCTCATCAAGCACCTCGCCAGCATGCTCTTGAGCCCGCCTCCCCAGCTTCCCCTCAACAATGCGCACACCGTCCTGGGCGAGAATGGGGAGGACTAGACCACGCCCAACCCCTTGCTCTACCTTTCCCTCCTCTGTACTGGTTTGTAGAGCTTTGCGTGTCGAGCAGCTTGTCAGGTTTTGGCTTGTCAGGGTCAGGTTTTTGACGCATTGCTCAGAGGTTTTTTCGACCAACTTTCTCGCCTGCATGGTATGAATATGGGTACACACACACACACACACACACACACACACACACACACACACACACACACACACACACACACACACACACACACACACACACACACACACGTGATAGATAGTGAGCATGCGTGTAGCCGTTGAGAGGTACAAGAGAAAAAAATAGTGAGTCTGCATGAAGGCGTAGCGAAGTACAAGCATCAAGGCGTAGAGGAGGTACAAGAGAGTTGCTCACGCTCGTATAGAGGTACTCGCGCTCGTAGAGAGGTACAAGACGCTCATGCGCACCCGCAAAGGTACATCAAGGTCAACCGCAACAGGAGCATGCTCAGAACACCTCATACACACACACACACACACACACACACCTCGAGACTTTTCAATTGAGACGCAGCTATAGTACAAATGATGTGTGTGTGTGTGTGTGTGTGTGTGTGTGTGTGTGTGTGTGTGTGTGTGTGTGTGTGTGTGTGTGTGTGTGTGTGTGTGTGTGTGATAAATGACAATAATCGCTGTGGCCACACCGTGACAGGAAAACCAGGCTTGGCCACCGCCCATGGGATGGCAGGCCCATGTAAGTGGTAGTAATGTACAGAGCGTTTTCCCTTTTTTTTAAACGCTTTGTACACTACTACTCATGGTATGTGGCAGAAACACCGGCTCGTGAAAAATACACATTTTTACTACGTAAGGGGGGATTCCGCGAAATACCTTTTCTTCATTTCGGGCTTTGGAAATCGCTAGAACGGATAATAATAATAATAAAGAGCACAATGGGGAGGGCACCTTGTAGACTTTTGACGCCGCTATTGTGCATTGCGTTCTGCAGCGCAATGCCTTTTCCCGCGCCCGTTGTAAGTCGCATCGCGCGTCCTTGTACACACACACACACACACACACACACATGCATACATGGATGTATATATAGATTTTTGTATATATATGTATGTGTGTATGTGTATGTGTGTGTGTGTGTGTGCGCGCGCGCGCGCGGGCACGCGCGGAAACAATTGGATTGTTTGCATGCATCTTGCTTACGTGTGCGAATGCTACTATGCATGCATGCATGCATGCATGTATAGTGCGACCCCATCTTTCGCTGCAAAAGACAGCTATTTGAAATCTGATCTCACCTTGAGGGCAGACATGATTTCGGCCTTGCTGAACGCTCCGAGGAATAAATTATTCACTGGCGCTGCTCGATGCGTGCACACCTCCCCTGTCATTCTAAAACCTAAATCCCAAACCCAAAACCCCAAACCCTTTATCCCAAACCCTCAACCCCAAACCCTAAACAAGTAAACGTACTAGGGCACTGGCTGGACGACTCCATGCACAAATCTCATTTGCAGCGACCTTTGTCTCACAGTGGACGACAATGTCAAGCCTGGCGCTTCGCAAGAACTGCGCGCCGCACGCGGACGCCACTTGGGGGCTTACCGGATGGTGCTGGCGTATCGTCTGCGCAGGTGAATGCAAGCGCCAGCACCAGCAGACAGGCAGCAACCGCCCATGCCATTAAATTGGACTACGGCCCCTTGCAAATAACGAACACGATCAAAACTTTCAGTCGTATTTTTTGTACTGACACAATTTGGGACGGCATGCTGCACCTGGCGTCACCGCAGCCTGCCCGATACGATCCCAGCGAGATCGCGCACCAGCTGGATAACTTTTATGCCCGCTTCAATCCGGCCAAGAAGGGGCAGGTGAGAACCGAGCAGGATTCTGACTGACGGCATGCAGAGCGCTCGGCATACCGTGCTGGCAGACGCAGCGCGCCCGGTTCGATGACTTGCAACGCCGTCCTCAACGTCGCAGGCTGCGCAGGTGTGGAACGGGTTGGTCAGCAAGCATGGCGGAAATGCGGCAAGTGAGCTGAACAGAGTCCTCAGGTGATGCTTGCATTGTCAAGTTTTGTGTACTGCCGTGTGCACGTAAGCACTCAAATCAATGATGTTTTCCCCCTGCACACCTGCTGCTGGGCGGCCCTTCATCACGCCATCTGAATCAACCGCAACCGTCGGCACGGTCCTTCACCACGAATGTCTTTTGTCTGCGCCAGAGATAAATATGGCTGTGACCTCACAAGCGAAAAGGTACGAGTCTTTTGAAGAGTCCCCGGCCTCATGACCTCGGAACGCAGAAACGTGTATTTCAAAAGCCCGTCTCTAGATCAAATAACAAAATATTCTCTGTAGTGCACATACTTGAAATTTGCGCATCAGCGTGGTCCCCAGATGGGAATTTGTGATCTTGTTCAATAAGAATATGTTGTTATTTGACCAAATGCTAGTTGCTACACTCCTCCGTCCGTCTTGAAATCAGGCAACTTAACCAGGACGTGCCTTGTTGCAGGCGAAAGTCGATACTTCTGTGGTAACAAAGAGAGAGTCCCCGAACAAAAACAAAAAGCAAGGGGTCAAGGAGAAGACGTCAATAATTCAAGAGCAAGATGAGGACCTCATCTTGCCCTTGAATTGCGAATCGCCCTCGGAGCTTCTGAGGACTGTGGGCACTTCGAAACCAAGAAGGGGAAGCTTTCCGGGAGACAACACCTTTAGTCCCTCTCAGCAATTGGCCACACCCCCGTTTCGACCACTCGCAGCGCCCGAAGGTGAATCTCCCGGCATCAACGATGCCACGAGGGAGATGCTCGTGGCGAAGCTCGAGGCGTTCTACGAAGTTGTGAACTCAGGCAAGTGCGACGTTCGGTCATCTCGTTCTTTGTTCCAGGTGATGTGAGGCGTGACAGGTGCTGATTCGAAAGACCACTGGCATCGAAACAGGTCATGTTGACAGAGCGGAAAAGCTGGTCGATCGGTTTGCTAACAACGTGACGCTCCTGAATCGCGCGCTGCGAGAAAAGTACGGCGCTGACCTTACAACCCCCCCTGAGGACATTGCACATCGCCAATCGATGCTCGAGAATCCCAATCTTGGCAAATTGCAGGGCGCTCTGAATCTATCTCAGGACAGCGGAAGTAGCTCAAAAGGAGAGCAGGTGAAACTCTGGCTGCTTAATGTGCACTTTTTTGCATTCCAGACTTGTCCAGTGCGCCGATCAATTCCTTTTTTAATTTACAAGGTTTTCTTGGCGTACCTGTTGTTTGCGTTCCCTGAAGCTTTTCGTATTACCCCGGCCGCGCGAGCAGGACACAAGTCATGAAGATCTGGCGATAAATGAAGATTTTCACTTTTTTCAGGGCGTCGAAGGTGTGATTGCGTCAATGCCAGTTCTTCTGAACCAAGTCCTAGTGTGTCCCCTTTCACAGTGGTATGCTAATCTGCACGGCCTCTTCCAGATATCAAGAAAACAGAAGTGGGCATGTCCAAGTTTCTGATAACTCCGCCTATTTCGGGCTTGAGTACAATGACTAAACCTTCTCCGCTGATTGCACCCACAGATCGCATGCTGGGTATCCTGGAGGTCTGTTTCTTCCTTGCCATCTTTCGTGTTTGTCTGCAATCACCAGCTTCGAAGTTCTTCGAAAGAAGCTGCATGCCTAATTGTTTAGCATGCTTGCACCTCAACAATGATTTCTAATGGTTTCATCGTGTCTTTTCTTGGATCAACAGGAGAACGAGTTCTCACGAGATAGTTGGCCTGCAGCTGATCAGGGGGATCACTTGGATTCGGGTACTTCGCAGCTGTTTGTGCTCGGTATATTGAATTCAGTGTTCACTTGATTTTTGAAATTGTGTTCAAGCAGGAATACTGGATACTGCACCGACAGCAGGAAGAATTGATCTGGATGCCAACCCCTACTTGAAATGCACGACTACACCAGGTGGATCTTCGGAATCTCCACACCATGGTCGTCTCCCTCGTATTGATCAGTTTGCTAATCCACAGCACCGTATTTATTTTGACAGGGCCACTCAAGTGCTTGTGTGGACATGTACACATCACATTCCACGCGCCCCCAGCATTTACCTTCATTTGTCATGATCAGATCTCCCGTCGCACTCGCCAGGTTTGCTATCCCGCTGAGCTCCTGGGGTCACAGGAGCTATCCCGCTGAGCTCCTGGGTTCTGTGAAAGCTGGATGTGATGCAGAGGCCTACACACTTGAGTGTGAAAGCGCAAGGTCCACAGTGGCAGAGGAGAAGAGCGAGCGAGAGATTACCAACGGATGCCTATTCTGATTGATAAGGATCTTCGGCAGGCGCCTTGTGCTGCATTAGCGGCCTACGTTGATAAAACGAAGCTGGAATGTGTTGCGGGGATGGAGCATATCAGATTTTGCCGGCCTCTTGGAGCGGGTCAGCCAACCATCTTCTTTTGCACAACTTGCAGCATGACATGCTGGACTCAAGACAAGGTGGCATACCCTCCTCTGTCTTGCTTGCCTCGTCACATACTGGCCCGTTCAACATTCTGACTTGTCTTAGCAACCCCTGATTTCGATTTCAGTTTGGATTGACGACGGTGCCACTGGAAAGCTTGCGTGATGCGTCGGACAAACAGGTCTCCGAATTCCACATATTCTCAGAAGTCGAATTGCCTGTATTCTGGAAGCACTTATCCGCCCCATACTTATCTACGTATTAACATACAATGTCGCAGGCGTCAGATCTAAATGCCCAGTTTCACTGTTGCTACGATGATCGTGTTCTCGATGTGTCGGATGCTACCGACAAATATCGGGACTTTCCTGCTTTCTTGGGTGGCAGCGGTGTGAAGGTGACGACATTGGCAGTTCCCTCTGAGGATGCTGAGAATGATGCAGAATTAGTGCACACTGGTAGCAGTGGCAAAGCGTAGTCAAAGAGTATTCGGTGCTGGGCAGGCGCCTGAGAATAGTCTTCAAAATGTCACCAGTCCGTACTCCAGGTTACCGTGACGATGGAAACGCGCACATACGTCTTGTCAACGGACAGCCCCATTCAGCATTCAGCCCGCGGAACAGAGGGCGCGGAAAAGTAAGGGTTGAGGTGAATAACGTTGTGCCGTTGGACGTTAGGACCGATTGAGCGTAGGTGTAGGGTCACGGTTTTTAGTGAATCCGTTACCCGAAAGCCCTTTTAGGGCCGGATTCTGGAAATAACATCCTCCTTCTTCTTCTCTCATGTACAAATAAACGTAACGTTAGAGATATGCAGGATCGCTAGACGTCCGATGTATGCGTACATGAATGTGAAATCCGGCAGCTGTTGAGGCTACCATGCGCGTAGCAAAGGGTTACTTAACTTCGGTGGTTATGTGCCTTAGTTCTACAACTTCTGAACATACATGTTTCTTTGCACGGCGGAACAGTCCGCCGCGCCGGATTTAGGCGAGACAGCGCCGCGCACATAGTAGGAATTTATGAAGATTCGACTATACATTTGTTTAGTACCCACGTCTACCCCTCAACTCCAAGCATATACTGGTGATATGCAATCAATTAGGCGAGTTTTTGACGCCTGACCTCGGATAGAGGTCGGGACGCGCTAACCTGTGGCGGAGACCAATAGGGTCCGCCGCAATACATAGCTAATAAGACTACTCTTATTGTCAAATTTAGATAGCTACAGGACTAAACCTGCGGCGGAGACCCTTATGGTCCGCCATAAAAGGCTCCACACGACTACTCCTGTCATCTGTATACATATACATACACATTAAACTCAGAGTCTCAGTATTGGAAGTGTTTCGGAGACTGAAAAGTCCAGTGACTACCCTTGTGACTGGCAGATGGGTGGCAAGACGGACCGTGTGGCCGGGCGGGCAACAAAGACCAAGCCTGCGTCACGTGGTCGCGACTCAGAGGGTGAGGAGTCTGAGACCAGCGCGATGAGCGGCACAAGCTCTGACAAACGACGCCTCGCCCAAACTCGGGAAGGCCTTCGGGAGGCTGGTGCAGAGGCCCTCCGTATGGCTGCTGCTCACGAGACTCCAACTGAGGCTCCAACTATCTTCGGACCCGGCAATGTTTTGGACGCAGGCGATGATGAGAAGATCGAGGAGCTTCGGACACGAAACGCTGAACTGGTGCACAGGCTACGCATGCACTCTGCGACCGGTGCAGCGACGAGCAAGCGTGCGACCTGGAAGCCCAACTCCCTTCAAGCCATGTCCTCCGACGCTCCTGCTCTCGCCAACGAGAGGCGCCGTTCCTGTAAATAATTTAGGAATTGTACTGGTTCAACGATTCGAACGAGGCTAACTCTGAGCACCTGAAAGAGGGGGTTCTGGTAAAGCCGACAAAGCGGACGCGATTTCCCGATGGGTATGGTACCCCGCAATTTTCGCATTCGACCCGGCCGAGGGTGGCGTGGACGGGAATGAGCTTCCCTGCCCCAGTTTTGTAGTCTAGTCCATCGAGGCTTTGTGTGAGACTCTCCGCTGCAGCCCCTTGTCGCGACAAACTAACATGAACTGCAGCCCCTTGTCGCGACAAACTAACATGAAGAGATGCGATGGCGTTGGGCAGTGGGCCGGGAATACCCGCGCAAGAGCTCGTTAACTTGCTCATACTCTTCCCAACATCATCATGATGACAGATGATTGCGTCCACCTCCAGCGAGGGTGCTGAGCGCGCCGGTCAATACGAGCCTCAAAACCAACGAGTGTGTGTGCGTATTCATGCATATACATGTATGTATATACGTATATATATATACATACATGAATGCATGCATGCATGCATACGTATATACATACGTACACACACACTGGAGTTGAGAGAGACATTGCTACGGGTTAAATAGAGTCGAGGAGGGAGTTTGCTACAGCTTTGAAGAGTTTGAAGAGCGAGGCTGAACAAAAAGGGCCTCTCCGTCGGCAAAGGTTTTGTCGGCGCCGTCTGTTACAGTTGCCGACAGCGTCACCTTGCGGCCTGTGCGAGCACCAACCAGCAACCACAGCCTTTTAGCACCCACGTTGTGAGAGAATCCTCCGAAACCAGACTACGCCTCTGCAGATGCAAGGACTGTTGTGCTCTCAGTATGTTCTGCGTTGCGATCAGAGCGCCCTGCGGCAGCGATGTGCGTTCGTGTAAATGCAGTGGAACGCGCATATGTTCATCGATGGTGCGCACGCGCAAAGTGCTGCCGGTGCGCAAAAGGCAGCAGATACACAAACACACTCGCCGTCGATCTTCTTGGGTCGCACGGTGATCAGAATGGGGGTTTCTGCTGGCAGCGGCTGACGGTAATTGACATGCAAGTATGCCGTAAACCCCACACCACGACCAAGGGCAAAGAAAGCAAAGCCGCAGGACTCATCGAGCGCCATAGAAATGGCTCCACCGTGGACGACGCCTGGGTGTCCGACAGCGTCGTTGCCAAAGTGCCACACGGCGAACGTCGTTTGTTGGTCCTCCATCGAAGACGTGACTCCTGCAGTCTGCTGCTCCCCCACTGAGGCATGCACGTAGACACGCGGGGGGTGCACCATGAGGCAACCGTCGGAGCTGCTCTTGGCCATGCGACTCATTTCATCTCGGCGCCGCAACCCACGTTCTCGTTGCAGCTTGCGCTCCCATTCAGGAATCTCAGGCTCCCCGGCGAATATGACCCTTTTGAGGATCGAGCCGACCTTGGGCCACAGGACCGAAGCCGGCTTCTGCTTCCAGTCAGCGGTCGTGGCCTCAATCGATGCCGGCGCAGCGGCGTGTACGACCGACGGCCTCGCCGCGGACTGCTCAGTAGGGAGTTGTTACTAATGAAACGCCCGCCCCAGAGAGGTCCATACATATTTTGAGAAGGCATGCAGCACGGCGGGGCCGGCCGAGCACCGCAAAGACACACCAGGGTAACGATGGCACATGCACTGGCGCCCCCGACCCCGATGAGCGGTGCAAGCCTGCGCGCCCACATAATAAAAATGTACACTCGTTTTTCCCATGCACGAACTTGGGTTTTCGGAATCCGATAAGGCTGTACCGTTTCTCGATTCAGTCAACTTGGTACTTTTCCGTGCGGAACCGAGATGTAAGCGTGAAAAATTGAGGTTCGATCCTATTTCGGCGTTTCGGCGCGGTGAGCCATCTTCGAGAGGGCCTAGAAGGTGGTCTACCTGTACGGTTCCATGTTCGTACACACTGGTCTACCTCTACCTCTTGGTAGTTGGCCTACAGGCGTTCTAATCTTTGGGAGTGTGGTGTCTTTCTAGGAAAGTTAAAATAGGATGTACCATACGTGACAAGTAGCTCGTCCCCTGCAACTATATTCTTGCATGCTCTAAGGGACAAGTAGCTCTTCCCCTGCAACTATATTCTTGCATGCTCTAAGGGACAAGTAGCTCTTCCCCTGCAACTATATTCTTGCATGCTCTAAGGTTCGCCGAAGCCTTGTACAAATTTACAATTGTTTAATAACGCGCTTCGCTCGAAGTGTTCGCAAGCTATGCACACGCGTCTATCATCCTAGAACACTCATGAGGTCGTTTCACATACTGTGACTTGTTTAGTCCCGAGGGCCTAGACCATATGTTTGCACTGCTGCTCCTGTTCTACCCGGGGTGCGGCGCGGCGCAGCCCGTGACGTCCAACTACAGCTTCCAGACGGACCCGCAAGAGCCGCACTGGCAGAGCGTGAGTTCCCTCTCTCTCGCTGTCTCGCACCTGCTCCCGCTCTCGCTCTCCCGCTCTCTTGCGCTCTCGCTCTCACTCTCGCGCTGTCGCGCACTCTCTCGCGCTCTCGCTTTTGCTCGTGCTCTGCCCCCGCCTTCACCGCCGGTCTGTCTGCCGTTCTTTTGCCCATCTCTGATGCTGCTGTCCGCTGCCGCGGAGCAGGTTGAGGAGATCAAGGCCGGTTACGGGCTGCTTGGCGGTGTGAGCACCAACATACCGAAGGAGGACGTGGCGTGGCAGAATGCCCACAACTGTGAGTCACCTCTCCTTGCGCGTCGCAGAGTCACGTCTCGCTCCACCGTCCCGCCATGTTGCTGGCACGGCGTCCACGCTCGCGTGTTTTCTTACAATGCGCACCTTCTAGCGCTCATTGCAAACCAAATGTCCACACGGCAGGGTACGTCTCCTCGACGCGGTCGTCTGTTCCGTCGGGCAATTGCAGCGTGTTTGACACGAGCGCGCAGTAATGCTTAGCTTGCCGGCGTGCAACCCGACTGAGCAAGCGACAGCGCGACGACAGCACTGGAGGCCACGGGGCTGGGGACGAAGACTGTCCTGCTCGCAGCTGCACGCGTCTACGTCCACGACACAGACGCACCTCCCCACACAGCACAGGCTACCCCTCACGCTCAACCAATCGCCCTCTCCCGTTTGCAACCTTGCGCTCGCGTCGCCCTGCAGGGGATATTGTGTGAGAGGAGCCTCTGAGGCAAGTGGCGAGGATATGGGGAGCGCGCGTGGAATCCAAAGAGAAGTATTTTTTTTTAAACTTGAAGATGTTAACTACTGCAGGACCTCAGGCTAGTGATCATCATCATAGCTGTGCGCGGGAGGGGGAGGAGGATTTTTAAACCCTCAACTTCAAGTTGAAAAACACCGTGACCGACAACACTGGCACTGTTACACTGTGTGTGCTGATTGTTTATTTTTAAGGTCACCGTCACGGTCACTGTGGCGGCCGCGGCACCCCCCACCCTAGCTTGAGTGACTGGCCGTAGGCAGCAGGCCTATCAGACTCCAGCTGTTTACTCCACCGGTCCCGTACAAACATATCTACAATGGCGGACCTATTGGTGGCCGGCCCCCTAAGTCCACGAACCCTTACCCAGAATCCCGAGATCCCGAATTTCTAGACCCCGGAATGTCATCACATCCGGTGCGGGCCAGCGCCACGCCGCCCCGCGTACACGAAGGACGACGCGCTCAATTGAACGCCGGTCACCGTCGGCACGCCATCATTTTCCGAGTCAAAGTTTGACAAGCGGCCCGAGTCGGATTTGGGGTTGTTTTGTTTGGTTCGAAAATGACCAACGATCCAGGAGCCGAAAATTGGTACCCTTCGGTGTTCTTTCTGGATCCGAACACGTATAATAAAGGTCTTCCGGGCTCGTACTGAAGAATCTTCAATCTAGAGCGCCGCCGCTGGCCTCTGTGCGCTTGCGCGGAGGAGCGCAGTTGGTAGGAGGTCGCGCTCGCTGTCAAACCCTTCCTTGCTTGGCGCCCGCGAAGGACTTACCTTCCCTCGACCAGGACGGCTTCGCACGCCCTGTGGCCTGCGTGCAGCTCCTGCCTCGTCTCGGCCAGCTCCCCGGACAAAACCCGGCGACCGCCAGGAGCACCGTGCACACCAAGAGCACTTACACTTTTGCTGAGGCCGCCGCCGCCCGAAGGGCGGAATTGGGTTTTGCCACCCCTTCGCCCCGAACCCCCTGAGTTGGCCCCATCCCCTCGAGTCGCCAGAGCCAGACACTCATGTCCGCAGGACTGGGGGGAGATGCGACAATCTCTTCTTGCCTGGTGGATGTTGAGGACCTCTTCAATGAAACCGAAGATCTGCACGCGCAGGTGTGCAGCATATGCCTATTCCCGCTCATTGCGTGCCGTGTCACAGATAGCACATGACACGCGCCCGCAGCGCGCGCGGTAAGCATCCTCTGCTGCCGCCTCGCAATGCACTAATCGGTGGGGGGGTTGCGCAGGTCCGCCGGCTAGAGTCGGTGATCGCGAGCATGGAAAAAAGGTCCTTGAAGCAGCATCAGGTGTTGCTTTCACATACTGAACTCTGCTCGCTCAGGCTGCCTTAATGATTTTTATGAAGACACCCGCAGATTCACGCACTTGTGCGTGACCCTGGCAAAACCGGGTTTTGTTGGGGCCAGAAATGAGCCTCGGAGAATTTTGAAAGACTCTTTTGTTCTGGGACATTTTCAGGAATGGCTGGTCCAGAAAAACTTGACGGATCAGGGAGAGAAGAAGGTGGCGGAACTGGAACAGAAGCTGCTGGAGGCATTGGTGGGCGTTGGGGAGCATCCCGGAGCAGCTGCGAACCGTCAAAAAATCACTGTCCTGGAACTCGAAAAGCAGCTGCTGGAGGCATCCACGGGCTATTCTTCCGCGGGGGGCAGCATGCGTGTCGAGCGCAACCATCAGCCAGGACAAGCGGATCTCGAAGCAGTCGAGAAGATCGTCGAGAAGATCGTCGAGGTCGAGGTCGAGAAGATCGTCGAGGTCGAGAAGATTGTCGAGGTCGACAAGATCGTCGAGAAAATAGTTAAGGTCGAGAAGATCGTTGAGGTCGAGAAGACACAAGATATCAGCACTATCAAGAGTCTTGAGGATCAGATTCAGGCGCTCGAAGCTGAGCTTAAAGCCAAAGATGCCCAGATCCAGGAACTCCAGACTCAAACCCTCAGAATCACGCAGGCCATGCTGGTTGCGGAGAAGGAGGAGGAGGATGAGAAGGCAGGCAGTGCGGAACGTGTGCTTCAACTGGAAGCCGAGTTGCAGCAAGCGAAGTTCAATCTGAACGAGCAAAAGGCGGAGTTTGAGAAAAAATTACATCAGACTATGCAGAACGCCAAGGAGACATTCTACCTCAGTCTGCAAGCCGAACAGGATGCTGCTGCTGCGCGAGAATCAGAAATGCAGCAAAAGTTTGAAGCATTGCAGGCACAGTTGAACGATGGCTTAGCAGAGGAGCATCAACATTTGCGAAGTCAACGATCAAAACTGACTCGTTCTGCGGCTCCACCCCCCCCAAAAAAAGCTCTGCGTGGGATTGATCCATCATGGGATGAGACTTCCATTTTCAAGGTTTCAGGACCGTCCTCAGCTTTGACTAACGATCTCAGTATAAGCGACAGGGATTCATCTTCAGTTTTACATGGATTTACCTCGGACGTAGATTCTATTTCAGTTTCAAGTGCTTTACATGCAGGTATTGCGGCTAGTAGATAGCTTCTTTAGCATTAATGTCAATCACGTGTACTTTGAAATCGTACTGCTAAAAGTGTCCAAACTTTAGTATCAGCGCAGGATATTAATGGTAATAACTAAAATTGGAATACAGGATGTTCAATCTACACATCCCCCAATACACCGACCAACGCGCCGCAAATTACCAACTCCACAGACAACACCTGCGAGCGCACTCCCGGGCCGTTGATCAATCCGGCACTGCATGTCGTCGACGCGCTGCCGTTGCTTAGTGTGCACGGCGCGATGCTGGTTGAAGGCGAGGTGGTTGCCTCCCCCGTGGGCGCCGAGGGCAGGGGGCAGAGGCCGGCAATGCCGCAGCTGCGGACGCCGGGGCTGTACACGAGCGACAGCCGCCCGGCGCCGGCGCCCATGATGCTGACGCCGCCTACCCCACTCATCTCTTCGCGTGGAAGTGAATCAGCTCAAAGTGCAATAGGAGTCTCATCGGCAAGGGGCTCACTAAGTCCACAGATACCTCTAAGCTCATCGGCAAGGACCTCCTCACTAAGTCGAAGCATCGTTGTATCAGCAAGTCCATCACCAGCGCCAAAACTATTGAGGAGAACGCCGTCACCCCAAAAGCAGCCTGCGATGCAGTCGTCTGCATCTCAGCGAATGCATTCCAAGCAAACTTTTGAATCCCAGGATGCGCCACTCGTGAATAATTCTGGACCCAAACTCACACGGAAAGATGCGCCTCGAGCGACGCGTGCTGTGCTCTCCCGCCCCTCGCTCCCCCCTCCCCCCCCCCTGCGCTCCCCTCCACCCACCCTCCACGCGTCTTTGCCTCAGCGTGAGACGACACCTCCATCAATTGTAAACATCGAGAAACCATCGCCAAGTGCTTTGGCCAATTCAACGCCTGACAATCAAGCAGAGTCAACGTAAGCACTAGTCAGAAAGAATTCGTCTTGTAATTTTGGCAAGTGACCAACACTGACTGAATTGGTGTCTTCATGTCTCCAGGGCATATTCACCTTTCGTAAGCGCGTTGGATGAATTTGTTGACATGGAGCGCGAATTTGAGACATGAGGCGCGTTGCATGAATTCGTCGATACAACAGGGCAGGTATGGTATCTCTTGAGAAAAATTTCGCGATCACGCTCTTTTCTCAGAAAAGAAAATTCGCATGCAAAAAGCGTGCTGATCTCCTGATGAGCATGCTTTCATAAAACATGTGTTCACCATCAACATTTCTTCTGCTCTCATAGAGGGAAATTTCTAAAAGGGGGATAGGGTTCGTGAGAACCATCTGAGAGGCTTGCGAGCCGGGGAAAGTCTTCCCAATGTTGGCTGCTACCCTGTCAAGCAGAACGTAGTGTGGTGATGCGGGTCCGTGCGCGGGCGCCGCGCTAGACCCCAGTTATGATAATTCCAAATAAAGGTCTCTCTCCGAGTCTTTCTCTCTCTCGCAGCCTGGCAGTGCCGACATCATGATGCCACATGCTGCTTAAAAGGGTGTAACGAGCCACAGCGGTGTTTTCCCCGAAACAGTGTTTTCATCTCCTATTACTACGTAATCACTTAATAGTGATTACGAGACGGGTTTTTCGACCCCATGTTTTCGACCCCAGAATCACGTGGAACCAGGCCCTCGTGTGCAACCGCAGGATGAGGGGCTTAAAGGGAACGCGACGGATCGCTGGAAAGACCAGATTGCGGCCGACATTTCGTGCTATCGCCCGCGGCCGCGCTCAGGCTCGCGTCCAGCAGCACCGTGACCAAGTCACGGTCACGGTCACGGTGTCACGGTGTGTGTGTTGAGTGTTTAATTGGAAAACAAAATAAACCCGGGCCAACTCTCTTTAAGGTCACCGAGCCGAGTTCCGTACCGTACAGAACTCCTCCCGCGTGCGCCAAAATGGCGGCGTACCCGGACCCCCCACCCGTAATCCCCGTTCTCTTTCAACAAGACCTCTTTCATCCTTTCCAGTCCCTGCCAGGGCCTGAATGACCGAGAAT
>Ga0315899_10004666_pt1 | contig 14794 bp, 2 predicted proteins | sample LakEriMetagenome_2_FD_203518 | JGI IMG/M metagenome (GOLD analysis project Ga0315899, IMG submission 203518) | Freshwater fungal communities from buoy surface, Lake Erie, Ohio, United States - Buoy 4 MA112 | ecosystem: Environmental > Aquatic > Freshwater > Lake | place: USA: Lake Erie, Ohio... | reverse complement strand
ACTGCGCTATCGTTCGACGGACCAAATCCAGAGCCATCGATCGTAAGCATGGGTGCATCCACGATCCGCTGGATAAGCGAAGGAGTTGCTGCTACTGAGTAGGACAAATGATCAGGGGCAGCATACCGCACCGGAAGGGTCGCTCTGCGCTCAGCTAATTCTACAGTCACATCGATGCCAATTTTCTGCGTGCTCACACCAGCAGCCACCGAGCACCTCACTGAGGTCTGTGAGATCCAACTCGGAGTGGCACAAATAGTGCTGCCCACGCGGATCTCGACGCCATCATCAAAACTGGAGCCCATCGGGATCCCAAAATCTTGGCCCATGATAGTTAGGATTGAACCGCCCAGAGTATTTAGTCCAGTCGCATCTTTCAAGCTTGTCAGCAAAATAGGCTTGAATGATATGGAACTTTGGCCGGCCGTTCCTATGCTGCGAATAGGGCGAACGCCGCAATTCACTGACACCATCGCTTTGTCGACGCTGTATTCCCAGTAGGGGGCTGGACATGTCATAGTGCTATCATCTAAGAGTGTCGCGTTGGTCATTTCACTGACCGAGCTATTAGAGAAGTTGCAAGAATATTTTTCAAGACAGGACAACAATCCCATTCCTGACAGCGTGATGGTAACACCGCCCGCAGCTGGAACGGCTTTCGGGTCGAAGTCCATAACGGCCCACGCAAAGAGAAAGTCAGCACTGCCTTGCAACCCATTGGCACAAGGCTCAGATCCGTCGCCCTTGCACATCTGATTTAATGGCGGAATGGTGCTGTTGCGCTCATAGATGACAACTTCGCTGTAAAGCACGCGAAAAAAGGCTGATGGGTATTCGGGCCCAGCAGTCCACAGTGGCGGACTGCACGTGATCATCGTGGTATTGAGAACTTTTGCTTGCACCTGCGTATCGATAGATTCATTTTTGCAACTCTCGAGAAGGCACCACTGGCAGAAATACGTAGATGAGGCAGAGAAGCCCGCACCAGTGATGGTCAAGTTTGAGCCCACTCCGCCCGCTGAGATCTCAACGGGCGAAATCGCGGTCCAGAAATGCAAGACATCAATGTAGTCGTCTCGACCATTGACGCCAGAAAAGTACAAGAGGGTTCCTTCGTACTCATTTGCAGGGCTTGCATCTTCTACCTCCAAATAGAACCCTTTGACACGGCTAACCCATTGTGCAGGCGTCGCGCAGCTGAACGCTCCTGGGGTCGAGTTGTACATGACATTCGAGCGAAAAGACTCAGAAGCTGGCAATTTGGTCACCGGATCGAGGCTCCGAAGAACACACGTATACGGGGATGACAAACCGTTTCGTACAAAGCCCTTTGGCGCAAGAAAAGTGAGCATGTCCCCACTACCAAGCACCCTGGTCTTGTCCACTCGCGACCATTGCACGTCGTCAGGCCCTTGCACTGTGATAGTCACAGTCTTCCGGCTCCCGAGTTGGGTGCTGTAGGACGAACTCACGTCATAAAGCTCAAGAACGAGTGTGCGATTTCCAGATTGATAAACCAAATTATCTGGAATGTCAAGCTTGATCGTCCGGTTGAAATCGTCACCGAATCCAAACTCCCACCAGAATAAACACCCATTGCTGTCACCCTGCTGGCACCCAACGCAATCCGAGCAGTTGTTCGCATGAGCAACCAAATCTACCACGCTTGGCAGGTTGCTGTCGCAATGTGAGGGCACCTTCATGTGCACCAGTGAGGTGCATGCACCCTGTGTATAAGCACGAACAAAGACTAAGGCATAGCCGTCTGTGCCGTTCGTGCGTTCGACCGAAACTTGCACTGACCCCGTGCCCTCCTTCACAATCACCGGGTCCACCTGATTCCACTGAATTACACCTCCGTTTGTCTGTAAAGGAGTACACTGAGACATGCCCCTTTCAAGACAGAGGGCACGTTCAAGCCTGTCGATGGCTAACACGCTAAGCGCCCCATCATACTCCAGGAACTCGATGATTTCGCCGGTGAAAGAGGGCAACCAACGAGTCCGAACAAGCCTGTTGCCACTTACGTCGATTTCAAACTCTCCAACTTGATCAACCTCAAAGTAGAGCATGTCAGGGCCCCTTCCCAGTCGCAACTGTCCTTTTGATGATGGCAGCTGGCAGTCCACAGGACCGCTAGCCAGTTGACCATTGATGCGCAGCTCGCAGGCACCGGCTTTTACCAGCATGCTCACAAGCATTAGGCTGCCATTCCGTGCAGATGCTGGAACTTCACCTGTCAATCGCTGGGCGCCTACTTGCATGATCAGATGGGACCCATTCCTCTGGAACAGACCCAGTCCATGCACAGGAAGTGCATCTGGGAGAGTTCTCTGAGCTCTCTCAGAGACATTTAAATACACGCTCTCCAGCCTGGAATCTGTTTTGTTCACCTCCGTGAATAAAGCACTCGTGCCCTCATCCGCTCCGGCACGCACGATTAGCACAATCGTCACCTCGTCCGACTGCCGGAGATTCTTGCCAAGAACAAGAAACTGGTCACGAGTCGTGAAGTCAATGCTCTGCAATCCAGTATTGTCCTCTCCCGGATCTTTGAACTTAGGAGCTGTGCTGACACTGGATCCGAGCAACTGCGCTGGCGAATCACCGGTGCGCGATGTCCAGGATTCGACCCAACGTCCACTGTATGGACCACTTAGTTTAATGGTCTGCAAGTCGTCAGCGCTGTACCACACCGATGGCTCCCCCCAGGGCCCTAAGATCGATATCCAGTCCGGATAGTATGAGAAGCCTCTGTGCAGGTGCCCCGACCCTACGCCTACACGGACCGAAATTGTAAGGTAGGCTCCGCGACCGGGAGGGACATCACATCTGATGGCATTGTCACTCCACTCCGTCTGTAAGCATGACCGCCCTCCAATCGTCACAGACCGGGGTCCCGGTCCCATGAAATTCTGTCCGACAATTGTTAGGTTGCCGCCACCACCCCGAATAGGAGAGACCGCAGTCCATTTTTCGATGATTGGGGGCACGACGTACGAAAATTTAGGAAAAGTGGCCACAAGCGCGGGCTTTGCAGTCACACCATCTGTGCTCACGGATGGCGCAACGTTCAGAGTCTCACAAGTGAGGTCTATGGAATCAGTGCACCCTGGAAGTACACACGTGAGCTCTGTGTCTGACGTCCACGTGGTCACGGTACAAGCTTTTGCGCCCACTGACGCCACTACAGGTAAACCCGAAACAGCTCCAAAGTTTTGGCCGAAAACTGTCAGCATCGTATCGCCAGTCGTTGGTCCCATACCCGGCGTCAGGACTGTCACTTTTGGAGAGTCGTAGGAGAACGCCGACGACAATCTGTCTTTGGCAGTAAGAAGAGCAACAGTGACATTGTGCGCATCGCCGCTTCCCACAGCCAGCTCTGCGCGGATCGACGTGTCCGATGTCCACACAACATTATTCAGCGACGTTTGGCCTATCGTCAAGGTCGGCGAGCTGTCCTGATTTCCGAAGCAGACGCCCCGTGCTGTGATGTGTCCTGTCGCAACCGTCGGTCCGTTCGTGGGATTCAGCGCAGTGAGCACCGGATCATGAATATAGGAATACAGACCTGTACCAGTGCCCGTGAGGCTACTAGAGATCACGCGCAAATCAGTGTTGACACGACAATTGGCTGATTGAGTCGCCGTAGGCCAGGCATGCACGTACGCTGGCGTTTGGCAACGGATGGAGGAATCTGAGACCCATGTCGACGAATCGCACTGCTCCGAGCCCACCAGTACAGATGCGGTGCCATTCCCTTTCCCCAGACCAAAGTTCTTTCCAATAATTGTGATATTGGCTCCGCCGTGCACCCTCGAGGCGGCTTTTCCGGCGAGATTGAAACTGGTCGCAAGCGAAGCAAATGCAGGATCAGGAGCGACGCTGGAGATCCGAGGAGCGTCGTAGCTAAAATACTCAGACGCAACCGTACCCACTTCCACAGTATCAGACATCCCGCCGCTACCGGTACGAGAGATTTGAACATCTACCACACGTTGCTTGCCCTCACCAGGAGGCACTGATTCGCAGAGCAAAGACGTGTCTGAAATCCAGGAGCTTGTGTTACACTCGACCGAAGCGACCTTGATCTTGACATTTGAAGGGGCAGTAAACCCAAAATTCCAGCCATAAACTGTTATCTTTGAGCCGCCAAGGACAGGACCGTTGACCGGTGCCAGGCCCCGGAGCATTAGATCATTGTAACCTATCACGATATTGGAAGTGCAACCAGGAGTCGCCGGGCTCCCCCAACGGGAAACGAGCACCGAGTGCCCTGTTTGTGCTCCAGGACGGACAATGCAGCTCAGTGAAGAGTCGCTGATCCAAAAAGGACTCGAGCAATTCGTCTGGCCAATGGTGACGAACAAGTTGTCAGGCTTCACCTTGCCGAAGTTCTCGCCTGAGATATAAACTCGAGCACCCTCCTTGGGCACTGCAAGCGGATCCGTCGCAGTTGCACAGGGTGCATCGTAGTTGAACGCCCCTGGTAGAGCGTTGCTTGCACGAGATGGGTGCTTGATCTGCACGTCAAAAGGTCCGCCCCTTGTCTGACGAGGGGAGGTACACAAAATACTCGTATCGCTGATCCACGTTGCTTCTCCTGCGTAAGTACCGCCCAGCGCACATTGGTAATCCTCTTTAGACGCTCCAAAATTGAAGCCATGCACAGTAACTCGCGTGCCGCCCACAGATGGCCCATTGCTGACAGCGAGATTTACGATTTGCGGGGCGTCAAACGTGAACCCATTTTCCAATGTCACATGCCCATCTCCACCGTATGCAGGAACTTGCAGTACGACATCGCGAGGGTGGAAGCCCAGGAACTGCACTTTGCATGCGATCGAGCTGTCAGATATCCAACGCGAAGAGTTGCATACCTCATTTCCGATCCTCACTGTGGGTGAGTTGTCTGCAAATCCAAAGTTGGCACCACGTATTGTAATGTCCCTGACACCAGAATCCACAGTGGGACCGTTGGCCGGAATAGTGCTGATGATTTCAGGAAGCTGTCGAAATTGAAAAGAGTCCACACTGCTTCCCGAAAGCGTGTCCACTGTCACAATGGTGCTGACAGTTCTCCCAACATCCTCAAACCTTGCATACTTTTGCGCATCTGACACGCAGAGCAGCGACGAGTCAGAAACCCATGTTACATTCAGACACTTGTGGCCACCAATAGAAGCCGTCGGCGCAGGAACGCCAACCGTGCCAAAGTTCTTGCCGCTGACTTTTATCAGGGCCCTGTCGCCCGAGACGTTGAAAAAATTGGCTGGACTGAGGCTCTCGACGACAGGAGAATCGTATCGCATGAAATCCAACGTGGAGGAAGCGCCAAAGATGCTCACTGATATGCTCCTATTTACACCCGTGCCTGGAGTGTCAGTCAAGACTCTGACTGAAGAGTCTGAAATCCACTGAGCACCGGCCATCTGCCCGTTAAACTCTGCATATATTGCGGCTGTTACATTTTCGAAGCCGAACTTTGAGCCGGTGATAGTCACCGTCGCCGATCCGATGGCTGGGACGTTGTTGGGTGACACATTTGTAGCGGACGGACCATCAAACGTGAATGCGTACGCACCCTGTTCACGATCGATACCCAATCCGGGACCGTCGCCCTGACCCAGTCTCAGAAAAATCGGATGCTGGAAGCCAAGACTCCACTGAGGGGCCCGGCACACCAGGCTCGAAGTGCTGAGCAATACGGCACCAGGGACGGTGCCATCAGCCTCTTGAAATTCTAGGGCACACATCGTCCGATCTTTGACCGCATCCACCCAAGAGTGCCCTTGAGCTCCGCGCACTGTTGGACACGATTGATTGACTGCTCGTGTGTACCAGACGCACCTGTAGTTGTGCGCACTTGTGTCGAAGTTGCCCCCTGTGAGCGTCACATAAAAGCCCCCTGCAAGCGGGCCTCGTGTGGGAGAGGGCGCGCCAGTCCAATAGACTGGAGTTGTCAAGGACTGCTGGTTGTCGACAATCACAACTTTCTTTGTCCTTTCTCCAGTCACATCAAAGCCCGCGAACTCTGAGAAGGACTTGGAGATAGTAATGAAAAAGCTCCTATCATCGTCGAACATGTCGTTATCTTGAATCTCGACTTCGATGTACTGATCACTCGTGTCGCCATGATTCCACTTGAGGAATCCCTGGACAGGCACGTAATCCCTGCCTGCCAGTGCGGTGCCATCTGACGTGTTGTAAAATACCATGGCAGCCCCGTCAGTTCCATTGATGCGTGAAACTGGGATTCTTGTCACCGAGTGCCGGTAAGCTCCGTTGCGGTATTCGCCCTCTGGAACCACAAATATCGAGGGCTCGCGCCATGTCGCACTGCCAGATGCTACCAACCCTCCAACTATTGGGGCGCCATCAGAGGCAAGGGATGCAGATGCATCCGCCGGGACTGTGCCTGCCGTTATGAGCTTGGTCACGAGCGTGTTTACGAACGTTGTGCTTGAAGAAAGGTCGCCCTGCAGCGATATTGCAAAAGATTCCGGTAGACCCACAAATTTGATGCTTAAGCTGATAACGATACTACTCGTATACTGCAGAAGCCGCCTGGTCCCGCCACTCGGCGCGTCGACGATGGACAGAATCACAACATTGCTTGCTCCAACGCCAGCTGCTGCTGCAATGGAATCGGTCAACTGCGCAAGCACCGCTGAGTTTATCAGCTCCTCCGAAAGGCCGGACAGCTCGATCTTCACCGTTACTGAAGCACATCCATCGCGCCACCTCAGACACATGGACCTCTCTACCATCTGGCGCTCGGAGTCTGAGAGAGCCACGTCAAACACCACAACTTCAGCTATGTCGCCACGAAAGAAGCCAGAGCCGCCCTCCGCATTAATGACTCTTTCCAAAGCTGCAGGGTAAGTTCCGACATGTATCTTTTCAGTGCCGCCGCCGCCCTTGGTCACGCCACTCCTCACGCACATAGGTACACCAACTTGATACTTGGACATCAGGTAGTCCTCGATCATGTAGACCTCAGCCATCGCAAGCTCGCTGGACCAGACCAGGAGCTCAGCAATAGAACCCTCCCACCGGTCCCCAGTACCAGATTTACCAAGATACTGGTAAGCATCCGTACAACTACTCACGCCCGAAGTTAAAAGAGTAGTGACGATGAAGCCATTCCCGCCAGAATAGAGCGACGCATTTTGCCCATTCACCCGCGCGCGCGACTGCACGAAGCACGTGCCATTGAGGCCATTGCTAGCGTCTGCTCCAAAGAGAAACATTCCATCAGACGAGGATTCGCAAAAAGAATACGAACATTTCGCTGACTTATGCACCACTATGATGGTAGCTGGAGAGTCGAATTGGAAGCCTGAATTCAGCACGGTCGCAAAGCTGGGTGCGCTGAATTTAATGGCCGGCAGGCCATTTACAGCATCGTCAACAAAAAGCGGCATCGAGGCGCTCGAGGTTGCATCCAGGCGTTTGCAGCCGCTGCACCTTGAAGAACTTGCCCAGCTCTTGACCTCGCTACTCAAGGTGCCCGTAGCCGTGTACCCGTTGCGGCTGACACTCTGCTTCGAGTCGAGCCACATGACAAGATTTGTGGAGGGGACACCAGAGCTCGTTCGGCCGCAAGAGACCTTGTCACCTTGGCCGAGGCACGGTTTCCCTGTGTTGTAGTCGCTCACGCCCCCAGAGCATGAATATTTGTCGAATCCCGACTTGATCTCTGAATCAATCCACAGACTCATACGGTGAGCATCCGCAACGGCAGACACGATTTGTAGTTGGGTACCGACTACACTTGAAGACGTGTAGCGAACCTCACTTCCTGCAATCGTCCTCACGTGTCCATCATTCTCAAAAAAGACTCCATAGCCATCCGTTTTCGACGGCGAAACGTCCATGTGGTTGTCAGACACGGCGAACCCGCCCTTGGAATCACTTTGTGTTGCCACCGCAATGAAGACAGACACGGAGTTGGTCGTGTTGCGGACAAGATCACTGACGAGGAAATCATCAAAGCCGTCAAATCGAACCACTCCGGGATGGATGTTTCTCAGGCCATCCATAATTCCTGTGGGATTTCCCGCACTCTTGAGCGACGTTTGCGTGTTTGCAACGAACATGGGCCGTCTTCCCTTGACTTTCTGCCCGAATGTGCTGTAGGGCGGTACGCGTGATTTCCACCCAGAAATTGGGCTGCGATAGGTACCGGAGTCTGCATAACGCTCTCGCCATTTGGGCGCAGTTCCCTCGATGTGTACAGCGAGCGCCTCCTCACTTCCAGGGATTCCGGATGCGTTCACATCATACCACTCGTATGCCAGGTAGGACTCGTCTGAAGCATCTAGCCACAAAATTGGGTTGCGTGATAGCATTCCCAAGCCTCCACTTCCCACATTTTCCCTGCCCATCCTGCAAAAGACCACGAAGCCATCTTGAACGAAATTTTTACCCCCAGGATTGATTATATATTCGCCCGTGGGGGATCCCGGTTCAAAGTTCAGAATTTCTGCACACGATCCGGCGCTGAAGTTGAAAGCCTTCACCTTGGTGACATTGAGCACTTCGTCATTGTAGGACTGATGAAGCGCCATCTTGGCAGTCCGTTGGATGTAGGCGCCCCCTGGAGCCTTACAGAGCACGGTCGAATCTGATTGCCACACGGAGGCTGCGCACATTGTCTTTCCCAGCTGCACAAGCGGCGAGTGATCGAAGGGCGAAAAGTTTTTTCCGATGACCGTCACCGTCTGTCCTCCTGAGGAGACGGCAAAGTCCGGTGAAATACGGTCAATTGTTGGGGCTGCGTATTCGAGGGCATTCTTCCACACCGACTCCACCAGTTGCGATTCAACTGCCTTAACGATTTTGATATCATTTGTGCCTAACCCGCCCGCCGTGACGCACGTGATCGACGAATCTGAGGTCCACTTAGCATGAGACACATTTGTAGACCCAACCGAGATTCTTATGGGCGCGTCGAAGGTGCCAAAGTTGGAGCCCTTGAGGAGGATAGTCTGATTTCCACGACCAGCAGCAAGACCTGCCATGCCGACGATTTCAACCTGCTGCAGATAAGGTGTATCATAAGTGAAAGTGCCGTAGCTGGAAGACTCGTAGGTGGTGCGACAAGTGTATCTCGGCGAGCTACGGTATGCGCCACATGCTATGCGAACCCACACGTCGAGCTTGCTACCAATGCCAGCATCCATGCGGCAGCCGAGCGAACTGTCGGATATCCATCCGGTAGACGAACAGAGTGTGTTGCCGACGCCAGCCTGCGGCTGGCTCTCAGCGACATTGGTACCGAAGTTTTCGCCAAAGATCGTCATGCTGATGGCACCGGTCGTGGGACCGTTCCACATGGAATTCCCGTTGCGAACCAAATTCATCGCAACGGGAGGTTTGTAAGCGAATGCATTCATCTTGGTCCTGTAAATTGAGGTGGTGCGCGACGTCACCTCTACACCCACAGAGCGCCGCGCTCCAGTTCCTGCCGGAGAAATGCAGACTAGAGAGCTCTGCGATTGCCAAATAGTTTCAAGACAGTCCTCGCTGTTGATCCTAGCCACAACCGTCTCGGCGCTGGTGCCAAAGCCTGAACCTGTAATGTTGATGTGGCTGCCTCCGCGTGCGATGCCAGTGCTGGGTTCAACCGATACCACCTGTGGCGCAATCATGTAGCGGAAGTCCTTCGTGATCTGTGAGGCCACCCCAGCAACCTTGACCCCAGCCTTGTACATGCCATTGACGTTGTCCTCTGGACTCCTCGGAACTTGACACAGGAGCGAAGAGTCGCTCACCCACTTGGAAATGAGGCATTCCTGTTTTCCGACCATGCCTGTAGGGCTGTAATCAGCAACACCAAAATTTTGACCTAAAAACGTCACCATGGTAAGTCCTAAACCGGGTGCATCCTGCGGGTGTGTGGCCGAGACCGATGGGGCACTGAAATTGAATTTCACAGCAAGAGGAGGCCCAGGCGTCGATTGGCCACCAACAACAGCTGTCACGTCTACGCTACCGACCCCTTGCATGGCCTTGTTTTCCGACCATGCCTGACAGACCAGCGTCGTATCCGAAAACCACTGAGTAGTTCCGCATGGTGTAAACCCAATGCTCACTTCCGGTGTTGAGTCCACCTGCCCAAAATTTTTGCCGATTATGGTAATGTTGAGTTTCTGCGTGTTCGCAGGATCCATTGACGATGGAGAGCTAGAATCCGTCCGCGGGTAATCGTAGCTGAAGCCTTGCAGGAGTGTTGCCGAGTGGCCATTCACAAACAAGTTCACGTCCTTTGAACCAATGCCAGGAGCCACGACGCAAGAAAGGCTTGTGGTGGTGTGGTAGGAAACATTTGCACACGCCTGGTCGCCAACACTTACGTTTTCGCCTTTGTTTGTCTCGAGACCAGAAGAACTGCAAGCCCCGACGTATGGCCCTGCGGGCTGCAAGCCTGGCCCGAAGTTTGTGCCATAGATTGTGATCCTAGAATTGCGGTTTGCTGCAGGCAATCTGGCGGGATCAATCGCTGTCACTGTATGCGCTTCGTAGCCTACGGTCAGCAATGATGCCGCCCTCATGCCATTCAGGGACAAAAACACAGGGACGTTGGTGCCCACTCCCGCCGGAGCTTTAGCTGTGCAAGAAGAGTCCGAGGTCCAATCCAACTCGAGCCCTTGAGTGTTTCCAACGAATATGCTGAAATTCGAAACCCGCGCTGCGCCAAAGTCTGAGCCATAAATTGTGAGCAGATTTCCACCCGCGGTCGGTAGCGGACTCACACTTTCAATCGCTGTAACGGTCGTGGGCCCATAGCCCACAAGCTGCTCACACCGGGGCTGCACGCTTATGCTGGAAACGCCGCCAACGACGGTCTCGATGGACAAGACACCACCGAGCCCGGGGCCCACTTGAACTGTGACTTGCGAATCAGATGTCCAAACAGGCGAAGTGGAGCTTGTTGGCAGTAGCCGAAATGCCGGGCTGAAATCGAGAGTTCCGAAATTTCCGCCAAAAATCGTAATTTCAGTCGAGGCGCTGTGCGGCGAAATGAGTGACGGGTTCACTGCTGTTACCGTGGGCACGTTAAACGAAAATCGCAAAGTTGCAGTCGTCCGGACTCCTTCTTCGTTGCCATCAGCTACCCATTTCACTGTCCTATTCAAACCCCAACCTCTGGGCACCGAGCACAGCACTGAAGTTTCTGAGACCCACGTGCTTTTAATGCACCGGGTGTCGCCTATCCTGATGACGGGCGTTGTGTCGTAGGTTCCAAAAAGATGGCCCGTAAGCGTGATATTATCACCCCCAACAGTCCTACCATGAATGGGAAAAATGTTTTCTATTGAAGGCTCCACAATTTCAAAATTCAGCTGATTCGGAGCATGACTGGTCACAGCTAGTTGCATGTCAACTGGAACCCACGCGGGTATAGAGCAATTAGAGCCCCAGCTGTAGTGCACAGGAATCACGTCCATGCTCCCAGCGCTGAGCTGCAGCAAGTGCGTGACTGGCTCGGCATCCACCAAGGGCATGGCGCGTGCGCACACACGATCAATATCCTTCGCTGTTCCCTGCCGCAGGAGCTGCATGGATGCATTATGGCCCTTGCACGTCCAAAGCGGATTCTGGCACGTCACCTTGCCTATGTGGCCTTGTGGCTGGCCTGGTGGTGGCAAAAAACGATAAGTCCCCTCCCATTGGCCATATGAAGAACTTGTTACTGAATTTTGGGTTGTGCCCGTATACGATTGCTGTCCAGGGAGCATTTCCATGTAAATTGTTTTGGTTTCTCCATTTTGGACCACTCCAGCATGTACTGCTGCTGTTCGAATGGATGAATCGTCGGTATAGGTATCAGAGCCCCAAACAGATCCTCCACTTGTTGACCCTTCAATACTCATAGAATAAATAATACCGAACTTGCCTTGATAGGCCTCCATAGTAGTAGTGCTGTCTGGTATGGGTGTAATCATCGGTATAATCTCGACAGCGTGAACCGGCGTCCGAAGCTTACACGGAGATTCTGCCGTGACGCACTCCACGCTTCTTGTTTGCTTGCAAGCGGAGGGCACGTCAGAAGGACGCATGGGCGCGCCCGTCGCGCTGCTGCCCGCACAATTGCACTCGCCCCGCTCAATCGGCTGCACAAAATTACACGCGTAACTCGTGTTGACCAGCCCATTGACCCAAAAGGTCAGATTGTGACCGCCAGTGTAACCGCCCATCTTGCCCGTCTTCGAAGTAAAGTCAGTCCAGTACAATGTCGGAAGTACCTCAATGGTGAGGTTGAAAGAGGTGCCTGTCACCTCCAGGCCTTCCTGGTAAGTGGCACAAATCGGCCTAATGAATATACTGAGAGTCTTGCTCAACATCCTGCGCTCGTAGTGGTCGAGGATGCGGACAGCAATAAACTTGGGACCAACGTCCCCATGTTCGAACGTGACTTCACCCTGGTTTTCGAAATAGAAGTCCTCACCAACAATGGCGCTACCGGTCCACTGGTCGACATCAATACGTATCAGACCGTCGCTGCCTCCCTCGCGACGGAGTTCAATGTTGTAATATTCCCCCGCCTCCCCGACGACCGCTGTCGGCTTGGCCCATTGAATGTGCCCAGCATCCGGCTGGCAATCCCGCCAACGGATGCACATGATGCGCTCAACGCGTTCCCGCTCAAATGTTGGCAACACGTCCTTGAAAACCAGCACCTCTGCTACCGCCCCGTGAAAGTACTCATCCAGCTGCCCAGCGGTTGCTCCCACCCCAAATGTAAGAGGCAGGCTTGAATTGAGAATATTGTGATCATTTGCAAATGGATCCGCAGAGGCCGATCGCGGGCCTCGGGTCTGCGGGTTCAACGGGTCCGATGTCGACAACTTGTTGAACTGCAGGCTCGAGTTCACCCACAGTTTGTACTCTGTGCGACTGACCACTAGACTTGCTACGTGCATGCCCGCGCCCATTTTACGCGACGAAGTGTAGCGATTCTCCGACCCAACCAGCGGCCGCAGCGCGCCAACTTCATCAACGTAAAGACCAAACCCAGTTGGGCCGGCGGGGGGCGGCGCGAAAAGATTATTAGTACTCAAGATCCATCCCCCCCGCCCGTTAAGACCTCCGGAGCCACCATCTGTGCGAAATGCAACAATCAAAGTCATGGATGACTGGAGTGCATCAAGGCCTTGCTGGCCGTGAGTGCCCACCAGTTGTTGTGAGTAAACGAGATAGTCGTCGTAGCCGTCGAATTTGACCGCGCGCTGCTGGTAAGTGGGCAGCCCATTTTGTGAATAAGGATCCTCGCCGCGCATCATGCGCGCAGCTTTCTGGTCTTGTGCTGCCGCCGCCAGCGCCCCGCCAAAGCGACCTGCACATGCTTCGCTGTGAGCATTTTGAACACCACAAAATTACTTGCACACAACACAACACGAGAAGAGCACGCACCATGCCATTGATCGACGTAGGGCCGGTCGGCGAAGCCCGTAGTTACGAGCGAGGCCTTGGGCAGCCCATGCTGCGGCATGCCGCCTGGTGCCCCAGCATAGAACCAAACCAGCGGGGCGCGCCCGCTGGCAACAGTATCGCGCGGACAGCTCTGCACTGCGGTCTGGCCTCCTGCAACTCCGTTGGAGTTTAAGAGCCTCCGCGCATTGCGGGCGCCGGGCATCGCAATGCTCAGCATCACGTCATGCGGCTGTGCGTCGAGGGGAGCAGCAGCGCACGGCACTGAAAACAGTGTGCTGAAGAGAAACAGACTGAGATACGATAGCATTGTGACGAGGTTGGCCCAAGAACGTGGCAGCCCAACCACGTGCCGTGCAACGTAATGTTCTCTAGGCCCCTGCTCAGGGTTGGATCCTCAGAGCGTCAGGTTCAATTCCCAGCACAGCATGCGGGGCGCGGGCGACTGGAGCTTTGCTTGCAGGAGCGCTCGCTCTGGAAGCCGAATGCGCGAAATGTAAGCACCTTGAAGCGAGGAGGACTGCGGTGGGCCGGCAGGACGTGCCTGCGTGCAAAAGCTGTCGACTGGGCTCTGGCCCGAAAAAATAAAGCAACTGGCGTGTCTAGCATCGGCGGACGCGCGTGCTCATGGTCCGCTGACACATCCTCTCGCTCCGACGGGCCGCGTGATCGCCCGCACATTGTCCGCGGAGGGGCGTCGATATCTAGGCACAGGGCGTTGTGATGCTGTCTGGCGCCGACAGCATCACAGATGGCGCCTGCCCCCCGGCGCCCGCCTTCCCTCTCCATGGGATCGGCTGCCCGCCGCGGTCTTCTGCCCTCGTTGGGAGCGATGATTCCTCGCCTGCCGCCGACAGCCACCCCGCCAAACAACGCACAACAGGTCATGTCAGTCAGTTTCCCATCGTCCCGCCCTCCGCACATCCCCACCCTCTCCGCTCCCCATCCTCTTACCTCCCCGCCACGCTTTCCATCATGCACCACGTATGTACGCTGTACACGGTTCCAGTGAACAGTCATTTTTGGTTCGTGAATTCGAAGTGTGAAAAACTAATTATTTGTGGTCCCAAAAATAATTATTTTCACTGGACTCTCGGCACAAATATAATTATTTAAGTGTGGACAAATAATAGGTCCTGCAGTAATAAACACACACACCGAATTCCGTGAAACGTCTAAATATTAACCAGAAGATCTCATAATAAGAGCCTTGTTTGTTGGTTTCTCTCTTGTTAGAGCCTAGCTCCTCGCATGTACCACAAAGCGACCCTCGCAAGGAGCTCCTTCAGCGCGGCGTGCACCACGGGCCTCGGACTTCCCACGGTCACACGCACGCATCGGTATCACTACTGTA
>Ga0315899_10004664_pt1 | contig 14803 bp, 7 predicted proteins | sample LakEriMetagenome_2_FD_203518 | JGI IMG/M metagenome (GOLD analysis project Ga0315899, IMG submission 203518) | Freshwater fungal communities from buoy surface, Lake Erie, Ohio, United States - Buoy 4 MA112 | ecosystem: Environmental > Aquatic > Freshwater > Lake | place: USA: Lake Erie, Ohio... | reverse complement strand
GCTCGTTCGAACCAGCGATCTTGATTCCAGGCCCAGCCATCAGTGAATTGATTGCCGTATCGTCCCCTTCACCCTCCTGCTGCTCCTGAATTTTCTCCTGAAGTTCCTGATATCGCTTCTCTTCTGTTTTGGCTTCCTCGAGAAGTCGGTCGACCGAACTCTTGCGATACCTCGCCAACGGCTGGCGGTATTCCCATCCCGAAGGCTGAAGATGCTTGCGAGTCGGATCATAACCCGACTGCTTTAAGACGAAATCCAATCGCTCTTTGTTCTCAGGATGCAGTAGGTACTTGCTAAAATCACTGACGCTCGCGTAGGTTTTTTGGTCGATCCCGATCAAGTTGATCTGAGAGGTGTGGCTATTGCCATTATGTTGGAAGGTCAGCATCGCTGGCAGCGTAACCACGGTGGTCACCCCAGAAACCGAGTCACCGAGCCGTGCACGGATTCGCTCTTCGTACCAACCCGGCTGTGCAATTCCCATCGTCGAACGAGTTTCCAAGACGATATCGCTGAGAATGCCGTGCATCCGCTCCTGCATCTGCGTGGCAAATCCCTCCATGACGCTGTTGACGACGATCAAGGTCGCCACCCCTAAGGTCACAGAAACGATCGAGGCGAGTGCAATCCATCGCGTCCGCAGGTAACGCATGCATAAGAGGAATTTGTACATCCATCACTCCACAAAGTTCGAATCGTTGACCCGTTTGTAATTCCCCTCCATGTACGAAACATGAAAAAGCAAATCCACAAACGACGGGGTGTCCGCGCGGAGTGTAGCAATGCTTCACGGATAGATGCCATAGCATTCCCGCACTGATCGACAGCACCACGAAGTACAAGCTAGCTAATTCAAGTTGCATGCGAACAAGCATGAATCCATTTCGCGGCGTGATCGGCCCATTTCGCGGCTTGATCAGATCGAGCAAATCCACTACACACCAAATACTACACACCGAATACAGAGTCTCATCTCGAGAACACGACCCCCGGAGTTGGTGATGGATCGCAGGTTTCGCTTGGATGCGAAAAACATTGGATGGCTACCTCTTCTTTGGATTGGTTTTGCTGGCAATCTATGCGCCCAGATCCACTTGAATCCATCCACCGGGCTCCCCCCCGGATCACCAAACGCCCCGCAAAGCGCGGCTCCACCCAGTTCAACCCCAACCAGTTCAACCCCACCCAGCACGCCATCCCCCAACCACTTACTACCTAACCATCTGCAACCTGGTAATTTGCCACCGATTGTTAGTCCGCAAGCTGCAGGTTCAGCACAAGCGGGTGCTTCACAACCGGGCCAGCTACAACCGGGCCCACTGCAACCGGGCACAACGAACGGTAATCAAAACCGAAATGTTCAGCTCCCTTCAGCGATAAACGGAGTGGGAACAACGCGTCAAGGAAATCGGGAGCTCGCCCCTCGCGCAAAGGATAGCCCGCGTGCGGCCGAGGCCCCGCAAGCGACCGGGAATCCTCGATCGCAGGAGAATCGGGGCACCGTTCGCGCGATCATGGCGAGCCGACAACTTGCCAATGGCAACGCGACCAACACGCCGCAGGATACGATCAAGGACTCTGTCCCCGGCAACGCTTTGAATGCCGACGATGGAATCGACCAAGAGGCCGCCGCAAAGCCCAGTGGCGCCCCAGAAAACCAACCAAACGCAACGCTTTCTATTCCGACGACTCAAGCACCTACCGCACCGCCCCAAACGGTCAGTGCTCCCCAGCAAACTCCTGCTTCCAATGGCGGTTCAACCCCGGATGCGATTGCAATCTCTCCGGAGACCATTCAAGCTCAGCTGCAACAAATACAGACTGCGAATGATCTCGAGACAACGATCAAGCAATCGTTGACCATGCTCTATGAAGCGATTTTGGCCGAAACCAAGAAACGCATCGAAGAAGAAAAAGCGATCCGTGACTTTGCTGCTGCGATCGAATCCGCCCCTACAGCGACAACCGAAGCGAAACGCCGCAAGGAGCAGCCATCGTTCAAGGCTCCTTTCGAGGAAGGCACGCTTCCTTGGTCACGTGTCGACACATTAAAAGCCTTGCAGTTAGAAACATCTTCGAAGCTACAGTCGGCCACAAAAGGCCGAACCGACACCGAGACAACCATCGCGTCTCGGGATGCTCGCAAAAAGGAAATGCCTCGCTACATCACCGAAGATAAAGCGCTTATCGCGAAACTCGCTGAGGAACTTACCGCACCTGTTCCGGAGGGAACAGACCCTAGAGTTCGTGAAGCAACCCATCTTCTTACGCGGGCTAAATTGGCGTCTGCCAATAGCCATCTGAGGCGACTTGAGATCGAACAGCGAACATTTGATGCTGAATCCGAACTCCTCCCTCTCCGAAAGGAATTGTTTCAAGCCGAGGAAAAGTTCTATCAATATAAAATCAAAGAAATCAGCGAAGAGCTTGGCAAACGGCGCGAAAACCAAATCGAAAAGCAGAATCGATTGGCCCTTCAGCTGTTAGCCAAAAGTCGCCCACCATTGGAATCACAAGCAAAAGCCATTGTCAAAAAAACCGATGATTGGCTGATGCTCGCCAAAGACCATGCCCGTTACAAAAGTACCGTCGACGAGGCAAAGGCCGAGCAAAAGCAATGGGCAGACCGCTACAAGATCATGACCGACCGGCTGTCGCGCGACAAGTCGTCCGCGAACACGCTGGACCGCACGATGACAGTTTCACGTCTGAAAAGTCTGGTCGGTGAAATGCTTCGCCGCCAACGGGATGACTTGCCCAAAATCGACGACTTAAACCATCTTCTCGAGGACTACCAATCCAGGCTTCAGAACATCGAGTCGTTGATACTATCGCTCGACGACTGGAAGGCTAAAAACACCGCCTCTGATGACCCCACGCAACCCACCATCGATATCACCAGTACGATCGAAGAGTATCCGACGTTGAGTGTCGAGCAGCAGCGCAACGTTCTCACGGCTGCAGAGCTCCAAATTTCAGATGAATATCGATTGGACGCAAGCAATTTCTCCGAAACACTGTTCAATCTTGCCGACCTCAATCAGCAATTAATCGATCAAGTTCGAAAGTACAACGACTTCATCGACGAGCATATCCTATGGATTCGTTCGAGCGACCCGTTCACTGCCGACGATGCAAAGAACGCATGGACATCGGCGAAAGAGTTTCTGGATCTCAAACTCTGGACGGCGATCCCTCAGGTGCTCCTCAGCGACATTCGGAAACATCTTGTAGGCTATGGATTGGTCCTCGCATCCCTAGCATCCTTGATGCTGTACACCAAACCGATGCGAAAACAGATCCATGCCCTGGGTATTTTGGCCGCCAAATCCAATACGATCTCGTTCCTGCCAACCGCGAAGGTTGTACTTCTTTGCGTCCTTTTGAGCGCACCGTTGGTTTTGGTTCACCTACTCCTGGGGTGGAGATTGATGAACCAAGCGGGAACCAACAAGTTTATCGAGTCGGTCGGAATGGGGTTGCTCGTGGGGGCACGGTATTTCCTGCCTTTGGAAATGCTTCGGCAAATCGCGCGAACTGGCGGCTTGGCCGAAAACCACTTTCAATGGTCGCACCACTCGACCTCCGTCCTTCGAAAACATCTTCGCTGGTTTATCGACCTCGCCGTACCCACTGTATCGCTGGTGGGTATCCTTTGGCATTACTCGGAGCCCAAGTGGGAGAACACGCTCGGACGCGTGGCTTTCTGTTTATTGATGTTCATGTGCAGCTTGGTCATTTTCCAAGTCATCCATCCTAAGAGTGGCGTATTTCGCGATTATTTGCATCGCAATGCAGGGGGATGGATCGATCGCTTGAGTTATCTCTGGTATTTCGGATTATCGCTTAGTCCGATCATTTTGATCCTGATGAGCTTGATGGGTTACCATTACACGGCGATTCGATTGTCTATGCACGTCCACACCAGTTGCATGACACTGATCGGATTGCTACTCTTCTATTGTTTGATCTGTCGATGGCTCCTTTTGAGTCGACGGCAATTGATCGTCTCTCAAGCGAGACAGCGACTCGAGGAAGCGAGGCGTAGGGATGCCGATGCACCTCCGATAGCAACGGCGACTGCACCTGTCCCGATCGAAAACGAGGCGGATCTCTCCCACATCAATGCGCAAACTATTCGATTGGTCTCAAGCACCTTGATCTTTGCCGCCTGCGCAGCGATCGCATGGATTTGGTCTTCGGTCCTGCCGGCAGTCGGCGTACTCGATTCCATTCACTTGTGGACCGTCACCGGCACGACGCCTGATGAGAAACTCCCAGTAACACTCGCAAACCTGTTGCTCGCAATTCCTGCGGCGATCATGACAGTGGTTGCCGCAAAGAATTTGCCGGGACTCTTGGAGATCGCCCTCTTACAGCACCTACCTTTAGAAAACGCAGTCCGATATGCCATCACGTCGATTTCCCGATACACGATCTTGACCCTCGGCATCGCGATGACCTTCAACAGTCTCGGTGTACGCTGGGCGAGTATTCAATGGCTGGTTGCAGCCCTCGGTGTCGGTTTGGGATTCGGACTGCAGGAAATCTTTGCAAATTTCGTTTCAGGCTTGATCTTGCTGTTCGAGCAACCGGTGCGCGTTGGGGACGTGATCACCGTTGGAGACACCACCGGAACAGTATCGCGGATTCGAATGCGAGCAACCACCGTGATGAATTTCGACCAACAAGAACTGGTAATTCCGAACAAAGACCTTGTCACAGGTCGGCTCCTCAACTGGACACTTTCCGATTCTACCAATCGGATGATCATCGAGGTGGGCGTCGCTTACGGCACAGACACCACCAAGGCATGCAAAATCCTGCGAGAGATCTGCTGCAGTCACACGAACGTGTTGAAGGAACCGGAGCCAACCGCGTTCTTCGAACTTTTCGCCGATAGCACCCTTCAACTGAAGGTACGACTTTTCTTGGCCAGCCTCGATCTGCGTCTCCCGACGCGGCACGACATCCTCACCGAAATACATCGGCGGTTCGCCGAGGAAAACATCGAGATTTCCTTCCCACAACGAGATCTCCATATCCGATCACTTCCCAAAGATTTCGCCGTCAACTTGGGAAGGTAGCGACTACCTGAGCTTATCCATCTCACTCGATGATTGACAGGCGCCAGTTCCCTCAATAGGCTGTCCTCAATCTTCCTGCGTGTGCCCGGCTATTCCACTCAACACCAGGAGGACTGCAACCAGGCTACCGTACCCACCACAGGATCCCCTCCTATGCTCAAATTCGCGATCGCACTGTGCATTTGCATCCACGGCAATTGGCCTCAATTCCGAGGCCCAAACTCGGATGGTCATGCCAATGAACACAAACCACCCATGCGATGGTCTGATACGGAAAACATAGTTTGGAAATCACCCTTGCCTGGCCTCGGTTGGTCTTCGCCGGTGATCGTGGATGGTAGGATTTACCTGACCACCGCTGTGCCTCAAGGCGAAGGATTGTCCCTTCGCGCCTTGTCGCTCGATGCGAACTCAGGAAAAGTACTTTGGGACCGCGAGGTCACCTCTGTCGACAAGACTCCTTCAATCCATGCCAAGAATAGCCATGCTAGCCCCACACCGATTGTGCGAGATGGGGTCGTTTATGTTCACTTTGGAACTTTAGGTACCGCAAAACTTTCCGCAGAAGATGGCACGATACATTGGTTGTGCAAGGAACTCGTCTACCCACCGATGCATGGTAGCGGCGGATCTCCAGTTCTCGAGGATGGCAAATTGGTCATCGTGTGCGACGGCAGCACCAATCCCTTCGTTGCTGCAGTCGATGCTGAATCGGGCCGGATCGCATGGAAGACACCTCGCTCGATCCAGCCTAAAATAAGCCACTCGTTTGTGACCGCGTTGGTCGCCAATGTCGATGGGAAGAAACAAGTTCTCGCTCCTGGACCAGATCACTTCGCAGCCTACGATCTCGACAATGGCAAGGAACTTTGGAAGATCGTGGCTCCAGGTTGGTCTGTGGTGCCTCAACCTACCATTTTCGAAGACCTCGTTATCTACAACCACGATTACGACAACCCCGAATTGATGGCGGTCAAACTCGGCGGCGATGGTGATGTGACTGAGAAGAATGTGGTTTGGCGTTCCCAAAGGGGCGCACCGAGCACGCCAACACCGCTTTTAATCGGAAAAGAACTCTACTTTGTCTCGGATAACGGTGTTGCCTCCTGCGTCGATGCTCGGACCGGAGAACGGCATTGGATGGAACGCCTCGGCGGTAACTTTTCAGCATCCCCAGTTTTGGTAAACGACCATATCTTGTTCATGAGTGAGACAGGCGTTGCGACTTGGGTTAAACCATCGAAAAACTTCGAGGTGGCGGGAAAGAACGAAGTCACTGGGCGGACCTTTGCCACCCCTGCCTTCGCCAACGATGCGATGTATCTAAGAACCGACGAGGCACTCCTGAAAATCGCGAAGTAAACATGGCTGCATGGTAGGCACACTGCGGTAGCCGCCGTCGCTGAAAGCTGCTCGAAACCCTCGTCGCAGGGAATGCCAGGGAACTTGGGAGCGAGTCGCAAAAGCACTGCGACCGCAACTCAAAATCTGTGTAGAATGAGGGGGTGTGCATCCCACCTTCAGCTCCGTCAACAACGGAGCACTCCCCCTCCCATAAATAGCTATGCTGCATCTCCTCGAGCGGCCGTTGTGCAGGCCGTCCATCCAACGCGTTTTGATCCTTGGATCGATAGTGATAGCGCTATCGGCAACCTGCATGGCGCAGGAATCACCCTCCGCGGAGCAGATCGCGTTCTTTGAAGCAAAGATACGACCAGTGCTGATCGAGCATTGTTACAAGTGCCATTCTGCCGATGCGGCCGCCAGGGGGGAACTCAAAGGGGGATTGTACCTAGATCACCGACAGGGGCTCATCAAGGGAGGAGAAAGTGGTCCAGCGGTTCAAACGGACGACACCGCGGGGAGCTTGCTCCTGGCGGCGATGCGTTATGAAGGCATCGAAATGCCGCCCGCTGGTAAGCTTCCGGCCGCCGTCCTGGATGACTTCACCAAATGGGTTGAGTGGGGAGCGCCGGACCCACGCACTGAGGCTGCCACTCCGACAACCAAACCATTGGACATTGAGGGCGGAAAACAATTCTGGTCCCTGCAACCCATCCAGCGAGATTCGCTCGCAGAAATCGTTCGCACAACATCCGGCCATCCATTGGATCATTTCATCCGAAAAGAACTATCCGAAAAAGGGCTAACGCTTTCTGCATTAGCCGACCATCGAACGCTTATCCGACGGGCTTGGTTTGATCTCCTGGGACTCCCCCCCAGCATCGACGAGCTTGAATCCTGGATGACCAGATTGCGCGAGGGCACTTCTTCTGCGAACCCAATCAACCGCCAAGCTTGGGACGAACTCCTCAGCCATTTACTCGAGAGACCAGAATACGGAGAACGCTGGGCGAGACACTGGATGGATGTCGCCCGATTTGCCGAATCCTTTGGCTACGAGCAAGACTACGATCGGCCAACCGCTTACCACTATCGCGATTTTCTGATCCAAGCGTTCAATTCGGACCTTCCCTATCAGCAATTTATCGAGTGGCAAATCGCAGGTGATGAACTCGAACCAGGCAATCCACTGGCGTGGATGGCTACAGGTTTCCTAGGCGCCGGAGCTTTTCCAACCCAGTTGACCGAAACCGAATTTGAATCGACTCGTTACAACGAACTCGACGACATGACCGCAACCACGGGGGTAGCGTTTCTAGGCCTTTCCATCGGCTGTGCTCGATGCCATGACCACAAATTCGATCCTATCGCAGCCGAGGATTACTACCGAGTAGCTGCAGCATTTACTTCCGCGATACGATCCGAAAAGACCTTCGATCTCACCCCCGAAGAGAATGCAAAAATCCGTGAAACTTTCAATCGCGAGCTGCAATCGGCAAAGGAGAAGCTCAGCGATTACGAAGCGAGGGGACTCGACGATGAGTTCGCAGCTTGGTTGAAGTCAAAGGATATCGCGGATCCTAGCTCACTGTCATGGTTGACGCTCTCGGGAGAAATCGCGACCCGAGCGGGATCGATTTACCAAGCGCAATCCGACGGTTCGTTTTTGGGATCGGGCAACAAACCCAACCAAGAAACATTGACGTTTACCAGCAACCCTTTCCAAACCACTGCGAAGAGTCTTCGCGTTGAAGCGTTGAGCGACCCCAGCTTGCCTCATCAAGGTCCTGGTAGAGCGGACAACGGGAATTTTGCGCTTGGCAATATCTCCGTGGAATGGATAGATGCGCAGGGTGCCTCGAAAAAGATCGCACTAAGTTCAGCTCGAGCAACCCACGAACAGAATAATTCAAGCCTTTCCGTGGCAGCATCCATCGACTCCGACCCGGTATCCGGTTGGGCTATCGATGGCCAAATCGGGAAGAGCCAAGCGGCCGTATTCGAGTTCGCAGAGCCGATCACCCTAAGTGCCGAATCCAAGCTTCGAGTGGTTCTCGATTTTAACCACCCAAATCCTCGGCATGCCATCGGAAGAGTCCGTTTTTCGGTTACCGATCGCGATCAAGCCAATCCGGAAGTTGGTTCTCAGGACCCACCCGCCGATGTACTGACAGCCCTGCATAGGTTGGTCCGCACAGAAACGCAGTCTCGCCAATCCGACGATTGGAAACTCGCAAGGGCTTGGTTTCAGACAACCTCAAAAACTTGGCAAACCCTTAAGCAGCAGGTAGCAGCCCTAGAACGCGATGGGCCTAAGTTGCAACTAGCGAAAGTTTTGGTCACCAGCGAAGGCTTGCCCCATCTGCCGCATCATGCCGACGACCGTGGCTATCCCCATTTCTACCCAGAAACCCATCTTCTGCGGCGCGGAGACGTCGAGCAGAAAGTGCGCGTTGTCGAACCAGGTTTTCCAAAGGTGTTCACTCGCGACGCATCCCATTCCAACGACCTCGCAGCCAAACCACCGACCGATGGAAATACTCAGTCAAGTTATCGCAGGGCGGCATTGGCCAAATGGCTTACTAATCCTGAATCAGGAGCAGGTGAACTAGTCGCTCGCGTAATGGTCAATCGGCTGTGGCAACACCATTTTGGCCGCGGTATCGTCGCAACACCAAACGATTTTGGATTCGCAGGACAACCCCCGACTCACCCGCAACTCCTTGACCTCCTGGCGATGCAACTGATCGAATCGGGATGGAAGTTAAAACCAGTCCATAAGTGGATCATGTCGAGCGAAACCTACATGCAAGGCAACAAAGAACTTCACGATCCTCGGGAAGCTATCGATCCAGAGAATCGTTATCTTTGGCATCGATCTCCACGACGTTTGGAAGCCGAAGCAATTCGAGATTCAATGCTTTTCGTTTCAGGTCAATTGGATCGACGGATGTACGGCCCAGGTACTCTCGACCCGAACATGAAGCGACGAAGCGTGTACTTTTTTATCAAGCGAAGTCAATTGATCCCGACCATGATGCTATTTGATTGGCCGGAGCACTTAGTGAGTATCGGCCAGCGTCAATCAACGACGATCGCTCCTCAGGCTTTAATGTTCATGAACAGCGAGCCCGGTCGCTCATACGCGGAAGCGTTTGCACGGAATATCACTTCGCAGGACACGACGAAAAGTGTCGAAGCCGCCTACCGACAGGCTCTCGGGCGTTCGCCTAGTGAACGCGAAGCTACAGTAGCAGCTCAATTTATCGAAGCATCGAAAAACTCTCGTTTGCAACTCGGTGAGGGCAACGCCTACGAAGCAGCCCTTGCTGATTTTTGCCAAGCAATCTTCGGCTTGAATGAGTTCATCTACATCGATTAGGAAACAAGCCATGTCATCTAGTTCGCAGCCTTCTTGGAATTTCGCAAGCCGACGCGAGTGGTTGAAACGTACCGGCTGTGGTTTTGGAATGCTTTCGCTAATGCATTTGCTCAACGAGGAACTCGGGCTCCAAGGAATTGGCCCGGGGACAGCGAGGGCGGATGGACTCGGACAACGTTCCCTCGATCCCTTGGCACCGCGTGAATCCCACTTCCCGGCCAAGGCCAAACATGTGATTTGGATCTTTGTAAACGGTGGTCCCAGCCAAGTTGACACATGGGATTACAAACCCAACCTTGAGAAGGCCAACGGAAAGTCGATCAAAGAGTTCGATCCAAACTTTTCGAACACAACGGGATTCTTCAAAAACTCCGTCGGCAACTTGATGAAATCACCATTTGAGTTTCGTCCCCGGGGAGAGTGTGGAAAAATGGTCTCGTCGATCTTTCCGCATTTAGGCGAGCATGTCGATAAAATGGCATTTATCCATTCAGGATACACCGAGTCCAACAACCACTCCCCCGCGTTATTTGCCATGAATACCGGCATCGCACGGATGGGCTACCCGTGCGTCGGGTCGTGGGTAACCTATGGCTTGGGAAGTGAGAGCCGAGATTTACCGTCGTTTGTCGTGATGAGCGATCCTAAAGGACGCGGTCTTCCCAAGGGGCACGCCGCCAATTGGAGCGCAGGGTTTCTACCGGGAATCTACCAAGGAACCCAGTTGCGGCCGACAGGAGATGCCATCGACAATCTGAAACTCCCGGGGCATTTAAATCCGGCCTCACAGCGTCAACAGCTGGATCTGTTGAAGAAGTTGAATCAGTTCCATCTCGATTCCCATGCTGCCGAAGGTGACCTGGCTGCACGCATCGAGAGCTTCGAACTGGCTTATCGGATGCAAAGCACAGCCCCAGAGACGATCGATTTGTCCAAAGAGCCGGAGCATATCCAGCAGTTGTATGGCATCAACGATCCAAAATGCGACCATTTTGCCCGCCAGTGCTTGATGGCCCGTCGCTTCATCGAGAAGGGAGTTCGATTCGTTCAAATCTATTCAGGAGGCATGGAAAACGAACGGTCTTGGGATGGCCACGTTGACATTCGAGGCAACCATCAGCAGTTTGCGGACGAGACCGATAAACCGATAGCGGGGTTGCTCTCCGATTTGCAGCAACGAGGATTGCTTGACGAGACACTCATTATCTGGTGTGGCGAGTTCGGGCGGTTGCCGATCGCTCAAACCGGTGACAAGCCTGGCCGGGATCATAATCCCCACTGCTTCACAACCTGGTTGGCGGGTGGCGGAGTTCGCGGCGGCGTGAGCTACGGAGAATCCGATGAGATCGGTTTCAAAGCGGCCGTGAATCGAGTTCACCTAAACGATCTCCATGCAACCATCCTCCACCTGCTAGGGCTGGATCATAAACGCCTGACATACTTGTACAACGGCAGAAATTTCCGACTGACCGACGTCGCAGGCGAGGTAATCCGCCCCATACTCGCGTAAGAGGATAGCCTTGCAAGCAACGAACTAGCGATCGAGCAGGGGTACATTCGAATCAAGCAACAAAAATGAGCTCGTGCGCGATCGAATTCCGTTGCACGCAGTTCACCATGGACGGCAGTCGTACTCGCCCTAATACTGCTCGTCTTAGCTCTCGATGAGGTGCAGCCCAAGGCTTACGATCGGACGTTCCGTCGAGAAAATGCAGCACTGAGAGAACCACAACATTCATCCAGGGCGAGCACCGATGCGCTGAACACGAGTCAGCTCACGTCCGCTACTTTATGATGAAAATCGAGAGTACCGCGATCGGCGATTCCCGATGCTATGCAACCCAACGATCGGCGGGAGCGGTCCACTGAACATTCCTGGGAGGAGGAGCGGAAGATGTTCCATCCCATCGGCCGAAGTATTCTATGGCCATAAAAATGCATGCCAGCAACATGAAGATATTGGCCAGGATGATCATCATCGTGTAGATCGAGATGGGCTGCTTGGTCATGTCTGTTGCGTTCGAAAATAAGAGTTACGGTTGATTCTTGCTCAATAATTCGATTGGTTAAGCAACCCAATACTCAGCTTGGATCGGGTTGCTGAACGTCGTGCCTGGCCTTAGTAGACCTTCGCTGCCACCTTATCGCCTGCTTGGATGTATCCCTTGCGGAATGCAGGGATGATCTTTCCAACCGACTTGTCATCGGCCACGGTTCGGATTTGGATTCGCCCGAGGTAGCTACCGTTTCGGTAGATGTCGAGCATGTGTCCTTCTCGCAAACCATCGTCACGACCGAGGGAAACTTCAACTTGGTCGGTTCCAACTGCCAAGACAACTCCCTTGAGATCGCTCGGTGGAACATCGTCAGGATCGGTGACGCCCGCAGCGGCTAACGCAGCGCCGCGAACTTCTGCCATCGCTTGATACTTGGTCGATTGATCGCGAAGTGAATCGATCTCTGCTTGGAGATCCGACTTCTTGCTGGCCAATCCATTGAGTTCGTCGGTCAGTCGGATCACCGTGCGGCGTTGGCCGTTTCGGTCGGTGATGATCTTGTCGATTTCCTGCTTGAGCAAATCGTTCTCACTGGTGATTCGTTTCAGCTCTGCAAGGGTCTGTGCCAGACTTTGGGTAGCTTGGGTATTTTTCGAGTTCAAGTCGTTCAGCTGGGTGTTGGCCTGCTGGTTCTTTTCCCGCTCCGTGTCGAGTTGTGTTTGCAGTGCTGCCAAGGAGACCCGACGTGCGACCTGCTCTTGTGCAAGCATGTTTTTGTTGACTTCGCTGGCTTTTTTGAGCTCCTCGATCGTCGTTTCGTACTCCTTTTTCCGTTTATCCAGGGCTGAAACCTCCGACTTGAGGTCTTTGTGAGCAGCATTAACCGCTACTGCAGCAACGAAAAAAGCTACGCTGAGGATCAACAGTAGCAACGTGAAAATCTGGCCGAGTCGTGTCATGAGTCAACCGAATGCAGTGGGTCAGGGATGTGATTTGACAAGCGGATTGAGAGCCGAGCGATACGCGTCGACAGCACCGAAACTCGAGTATAGTTCGGCCAACTCGGCAGTGTCAACGAAATCAGAAAAAATGCCGCATTCGCTTCTCGCGGGACGCTTGGAGCCCCCTCCAAACGCCATGTTCCTCCGCGGACCGTTCGGACTGTAGCGGATAGGTGAAATGTGGGGGTTCTAGGGGGAATCGAGACTTGGTAAACAGTTAAGAGTGAGATATCCTCTACAGTACTTGAGTAGAAGGATTTTCGTGTTTTTCACCGGCTGGTAGGCGGACCGCCCACTCGCTCGAGGAAAACCCGTGTGGAAAACCTGATGATGGTTCGATCTAGAAATCTCTGAGAATGACTGAAACACCTCGCGCGGAACCGACCGGAAGCTTTTTTCAACGCAACGACTTTTTGATTCGTAGGCTCCACTCCTTGAGTGGCTTGATACCAGTGGGTGCGTACATGTGCGTTCACCTGCTGACCAACGCCAGCCTCTCCAGTGGTCCAGAAGTCTTTCAAAATGCGGTTTTTGCGATCCACAGCATCCCATTTTTACCGGTGGTGGAGTGGGTTTTCATTTTCCTACCGATCATTTTCCACGCGGTTGCTGGTATTTGGATTGCACGCTCAGGGCATTCGAACGTGGGAAAATACCGGTACGCGAGCAACCGCCGATACACGTGGCAACGCATCACAGGCTACATCGCCTTCGTATTTATCTTCACGCACGTATTCCATCTCCACGGTTGGTTCCACGCGGACTGGTGGCTTAAGACGGTTGCCGAGCCGATCGGGATGGCCCAGTTCCGCCCGTACAATGCAGCCAGCTCACTTGCACAGGCCATGGGGAGCCTATCGATTGTATGGCCGATCTTTTACGTCATCGGGGTTCTGGCCTGTACGTTCCACCTCGCGAACGGCATCTGGACTGCAGGGATCACCTGGGGGCTTTGGATTACTCCGGCCGCACAGCGCCGAGCCTCCTATGCTTGCACTGCGTTCGGAGTCCTGCTGAGCCTTGCGGGCCTGTCGTCGGTTGTCGCAGTAACTCGCACCGATGCTGCTGCAGCAAAAGAGATTGAAGATCAAATGTACAACGTCCGCGTCCAAGGCCGCATGATTCAGCCTGACGACCACAAACGGACAGACGGTCATACGAAAGAACATCCCAAAGGCCCCGAGCCGATTATCCCGCAAGCCAACGCAGCCGGACTCTAGGCGTTGCTCCGGGAAAGTTCCGTTACCCAACGCGGCCGTTCATACCCACAAAGTCTCACCCAACGATTTCCGTTCCTAAAACTTTTGACTTCCGATAGCTGAACCTGAAACTTGACCGATGGTTGGGCAAATGAAGGTTCGATTGTCACACTCCAATCCAATTAAACGCGTTTCATCAGGAATAAGTGAATAACAAAATGGCTAGCAATCGTGTGTTGGTCGTCGGTGGAGGTTTAGCTGGTCTATCCGCGACGATGAAGTTGGCGGAGCTCGGGATTCCAGTAGATTTGTTGAGCTTGACCCCTGTCAAACGCTCCCACAGTGTTTGCGCGCAAGGGGGTATTAACAGCGTCAACGATCAGACGCGTCAACAGGGTGATAACGAGTGGAATCACTTCGACGATACGATTTACGGTGGTGACTTTTTGCAGAATCAGCCCCCCGTTAAGGAGATGGCATATTGGGCACCGAAGGTGATCGATTTGATGGACCGCCTCGGGGTAACTTTCAATCGGACTCCGGAAGGCTTTATCGATCGTCGCCGGTTTGGCGGAACTCTTTACAAGCGTACGGCGTTTGCCGGTGCAACCACCGGGCAGCAACTTCTCTACGCGCTCGACGAACAAGTTCGTCGGCATGAAGCAGCGGGATTGGTCAAGAAGTACGAGTTCTGGGATTTCCTCGGCCCCATCTTGGATGACGCAGGGCGATGCGTCGGCGCCGTCGCTCAAGACATGGTATCGATGCAGATCCGATCGTTTCCAGCGGATGC
>Ga0315899_10004662_pt1 | contig 14807 bp, 11 predicted proteins | sample LakEriMetagenome_2_FD_203518 | JGI IMG/M metagenome (GOLD analysis project Ga0315899, IMG submission 203518) | Freshwater fungal communities from buoy surface, Lake Erie, Ohio, United States - Buoy 4 MA112 | ecosystem: Environmental > Aquatic > Freshwater > Lake | place: USA: Lake Erie, Ohio... | reverse complement strand
AAACGATAACTATTACTTGTACTACCACTCTCATTAGTTGCTGTGATTGTGTAGGTAGTTGCAGTTTTAGTTTCAGTTGGAGTTCCTGAAATTAATCCCGTTGTGGTACTAAAGCTTAAGCCTGTAGGCAATGTGCCAGTTAATGAATAAGAGGCTATGGCCCCTCCACTTGAGGTAATTGTGTAACCGACAAGTGCGGTGGTGGCAACCCTTGTTTCAGCAGCACTTGAGAGTGAAAAGACAGGTGCTGCAAGTACGGCTGCGGCTGGCACTGCTGTAGGTGTTATGCGAACTATCTTTTGAGCTAATGTGGTCACTGCAGGAGATATAAGTGATGGCTCTGAACTGCCATAGAGGTTTTGTGCAGTAATTGTGAAGGTGTAGCTGGTGGCCTTTGTTAAGCCAATTGCGGTGATTGATCCGGCAACTTGTTGATTTGAGGTGGTAATAATTTGGCCAGGGTTGGCAGTTACTGTGTAGGAGAGGATTGGTGTGCCACCATCATCTTTCGGTGCATCGAAAAAGATAACCGCCTCATCTGAATCAGTAGCTGATGCACTTGTGATTCTTGGCGCACCAGGTGAGGTTGGCTCTGTAGTGAAGGCATAAGGAGTAGATCTAGTAACTTTTTTATCAACACTGCGCTGAGTGAGTGTGAATATGTAATCAACTCCAGGAGAGAGTGGAGATACTTTTTGGCTTATATAGCCACTTACTTTTTTGCTGTAACTTTTAGAAAATCCTAATCCGCTAGCACCTACTGGCTTAGCCACAATCTGATATGAGGTAATCAAACTCTTAGGACTCTTAGAGCCTTGAGATAAAAAAGTAACCTCAACCTCACCAGGCTTACTATCGGTGATAGCTTGGATCTGAATTTTTGCCACCGAGGCTGAGGTGGCAGGGATTGCAGGTGAGAGGGTGAGAGTTAAAACTGCGATAATAAAAAATATGAAGCGAGAAGGCATAGAACTTGAATACCCTTCACCACTCATTTGTTTGATTAAAGTGTAGAGGTTATGTATACCCAAGGCATATTGATGCTGGTGCGCCCGCAGGGATTCGAACCCCGAACCTTCTGATCCGTAGCTGGCCAGTAAATCTGAGCTTTTAGTTCCCTAAAACTCACCTTTACTTGCCTATCTTTCCGACTGTGCTTACGCCCAATCAGAAAGTCAAACGCTCTATCCGTTGTCCTTCGAGAGTAAGTATTGCAGATTAGAAAGTGAATTACTAGACCAGCCGCGCTCCATCTGTCTCTGTAGTTGGACTAGAACAGACCCCAGGTTGTTAACTTTCACACTCAATATATGTATACAAGGCGGATAAATATACTTGCCAAATAGATTACAGAATTCTTAAGTGTACCTACACTAGTCAAGTGAAAAAGTTCCTTATTCCCGTGGTGAATCTTTTTCTTATTTTTAATCTAGTTTCAGTCCCTGCAGCGAATGCTGTTTTGGCTAACCCAACACCTGTCTGTGTTTCTGGAACCTGCACAATTAATTTTGATACGACGGGTGATTACTATCTTTGGAGTGCTCCGACAACAGGAACTTATACTTTCCAGGTATGGGGCGCACAAGGCGGATCAGCATTAAATACAAGTGGAACCGTTTTACAAACAGGCCCATTAGGGGGATATGCAGCAGGAAACTATTCACTCACTTCAGGTCAGGCTTTATATGTCTACGTTGGTGGCCAAGGCTCAGGTAGCACCAGTGTGTCTGCTGCAATTTCTGGTGGATTCAATGGTGGTGGAATCGGTTACAACGGCGATGCAAATGGAAGAGCAGCAAGTGGTGGTGGTGGGTCAGATATAAGAATTGGTGGGAGTGCACTTGCAAATAGGGTGATAGTTGCCGGCGGAGGTGGCGGTGGAAAATACTTCACAGGTTACGGAACACAATCTGGTAGTTATGGTGGAGGAACTTCTGGAGCTGGTGGAATTTCGGGTGTAAGTTTTGGTGATGGCAATTCTGTTAATGGTCGTGGTGGCACCCAATCTGCAGGAGGTGCCGGTGGCAACAACGGTGGAATGGCAAGTGCAGGAACACCCGGAATTGGTGGAAATGGAATTAACGAAAACAGCTACAAGTATGGTTCAAGTGGCGGAGGTGGTGGCTACTTTGGAGGTGGTGGCGCTGGTATAGGAATGTCGCCAGGTGGCGGATCTGGATATGTTGGGGGCGTTACAAGTTCAACTCTTACTGCAGGAAATGCATCAATGCCTAATCCTGCCGGTGGAACTATGGTTGGCCGATCTGGCAATGGCTACATCAGAATCACCTATGAGGAAGTAATTGTTAACGCCGCTTTCACTTTATTCCAACTAGCCGGTGCTGCTACTACGGCAACTTTTAGGACATCTGTCGCTTTATCAGCAACCGTAACCGTTGCATCTAGAGTTACTTTTAGAGCTAATGGCAAAGTAATTCCAGGATGTAAAAATAGAACAGCGAGCGGCTCTGGTTCCACTTTCACCGCCACCTGCCCCTGGAAACCTTCGGTGCGTGGTTCTGTAACAGTGCTCGCAACAGCAGATCCAGTTGCGGATGGAATTTCAAATGTAACTTCGAGCCCAATCTCTGTGGGAGTAATTAACAGAACCGGTAATAGGTAAAATCCTTCCAGTGTCGGCTCAAGTCCGACCGGCGTTTATATTGCATATTGGTTCATTAGGTACTACTCAATTAGAAACTTCTTCTAAAGAGGTCTGATTACTAGATCAGTGAGTTACTTCTGATTAGGAATAAGACGGTTAGTAATTTAATGCTTAAACTTGAAGTGCGCCCGCAGGGATTCGAACCCCGAACCTTCTGATCCGTAGTCAGATGCTCTATCCGTTGAGCTACGGGCGCTTGTCTTGAGTTTATTACAATAGTTAGTTATGTCAAATATCTCAGGATTGTATTTGAATATCCCAGAAATTTCCTACGCTAAGAGATTAGATTAAAACGAGCCATAAAATATTGAATTTGGTTTCCTTATAATCAATCCAAACGGCCAATTATCTAAATTATAGACAAATAAATATTAAAATTTGTTCAAATCTTAAATCGAGATATTACATTTTTTCATTAATGATAATTGAAAAAATAGATTTTTACTCCGGCCATAAACATACGAGAGAAATAGAAAGTGATTGGAAGTTTTGACAATTTCGATGCGTAATTTTAATGGTTGATTGTTTATTGTGAATCTTTTGATATTTCTGATAACAAAAAGTTTACTTGATCGTTGAATGATAAAGAAAGTGACCTTAAATGCTTGTTAACCTTATAGATCTTTGTAACTTCAGATACGCTTGTAAATTCATTTCTTCTATCCGCTAAGGCTCCAAAATTGCATAAGTGTGTAATATCTTTCAACGAATTCTCTATGTGTGATCTGAGAGACAACACACTGGATACATTCGGATAAATAGTTTCGGAATGCAAATCTAAATTTTGCTCAAGCATTCGAATTCTATGTGCAACTAGATTAGAAAAATCGCGCACATCTAAAATCGGTAATATTGAAGATCCAGATGTTAACTCAATTAATTTATCATTAATTTTTGTGAACGCCAGCTTGCTAAATATTCTTTCTTTCGGTTCTTTTGGGCCAGTTAGGTATGGAAGAACAATATCCAGTACTACAAAATCTTTGTTATTAATTGATTCATGCATTAAATACTCTGAGAATAATTGTTTTTGCGCTGAATACAAATCCTTGTCTATTCCATAAATGTCTCTGTAAATTTGGTAATAGGAAGAAGCCTGAATCCAAACCAATGCGCCGCCTAACATTGTTTCTTTTTTTAGTATTTCTCTTGGGTATTCGTAGTTGGCCTGAATAATTTCCTGTCTATTTGCATTACGCCATGTACCTGCAAGATTTATTACAACACGGAGTTTCGAAGAATTTGATGCATAACTTTGCTGCCATCTTGATTCAGCTATGAGATTCAAATCTTGGTTCCTAAAAATAGGAAAAACATCATGCCCTAAACTATTTAGGTGTTCAATTAAATGACCGCCCGTAAATCCACCTGCTCCAAGAATTTTAATTTGCATCTATGACTTCTTTACTTCAAATTTCTTAGCAATCGATACCGAGAGAGAATTAGATGGCGCACATTAATAAGTGGAGAAATCAGAAATGCAACTAATCCATAGAAAAATAGATTTGTATTAGCTGGAAGCCTTGATATTCCAGTTCTATTTCGGTTTGTCCAAAGAAAAGTGGTTGACCCTCTTAAAGCCGGGAAGAATTTATTGAAATTTCTTTGTTTTTCAACTTTCGACTTTACTCCGTTCCTTTTGAGAATTATAGAGAACAAAGATTGATCATTACGGTGTATCTCAAAACGTGTAATTTGATTTTTTGGGTTGAATTCATCAGAAATGTAGAATCCATTTCTTTGTGTACTGTAATCTAGCCATTCGTTAGATATTTTGCTTAGTTTGGCATTCTCAGATCCGCATGAAACCAAAAAAAATGTTGCGGATATCTGTGGGGTCTTTTGATTTTTTTTTGGTATAAGAAAATGATTAAACACCTCCTGCTTTGTATATTTTTCTTCGGGCAAAAGATTATGCTCAACATAAAATGTGTTGTGCTTCGCAGTTTTAATCATTTTATTTAAATCATTTCTTGCAAAAAAATTTGTATTAATTTCACACCCAGCACCTGCATATAAAATATAATCACACTTTCCAAAAGCGTTTAGCGAGATGAGTTTTAGTAAAATTGGAGTGAATATGTATCTGTCAGGATTTTTGGGAATCTCAACCTTAAATTTACGACAGATCTCTGATAATTGTGTCCAGTCAAGCCCATAGCATTTATCAAATTGACCACTTTTTTTGGCTTGAAGAATAATTCTTTTACGAGCTTCCCCAATACTTGAATATTTGTTATCAGTTTCATTGGGTGATCCGCCAAATGTTACAAAACAAATTGTTTTCTCTCTAACCATGATATTGGCTTCCTCAATTACTTTTGGTAAATCACATCTGGGAATTAGTGGAATTTTACACTCCAATCTTATCTCAATCACGATTATAGAGAGATAAATAAGCGAGATTAGTCAGAAGTTTCACGCTATCATTATGGAGGTCGCGAAAGGAATTATGTCACCTGATAAGTTAAGTAAACAAATCGAGGAATTAGTAGGTATTGCGTTTTCGGAGATTCACAAAACTTCTAAGTTTATTTGCGGAGAAACTCCAATACCGGCTACTGGTAAAGTTTTTGGGCCGCCTGAATTAGAGTCAGCAGTTCGAGCAAGTTTAGATTTTTGGCTAACAGCCGGACCATACACTGAAGAATTTGAAAATAGGCTAGCAAGAATAGTAGGAATGCGTCATGCACTCATGGTGAATTCCGGAAGCTCGGCTAATCTGTTGGCAATATCATCTCTAACGAGCCCAAAGCATGGTGAAAATGCGTTAAAGCCTGGAGATGAAGTAATCACGGTCGCAGCTGGATTTCCAACTACAGTCACTCCAATATTACAAAATGGTCTAATACCAGTTTATGTAGACATTGATTTGTCAACCTATGTTGCAAACGATGACGCTATAGAGGCTGCTATATCTCCAAAAACTCGAGCGATAATTATGGCTCATACTCTTGGAAATCCATTTAATTTAGACCATGTAACTAAAATTGCTGAGAAGCACAACCTATGGGTAATAGAAGATAGCTGTGATGCGTTGGGCGGAACCTATAAGAACAAAAACTTAGGATCATTCGGAGATTTATCAACACTCAGCTTTTATCCAGCTCATCATATAACTACCGGTGAAGGAGGGGCTGTTTTAGTAAAAAAAGCAAAACATAAACCAATAGTTGAATCCTTTCGCGACTGGGGAAGAGATTGTTGGTGTCCACCGGGCGTAGAAAACACCTGCCTTAAAAGATACGAGCACTCCTTGGGTCAGATGCCGACTGGCTACGATCATAAATACACTTATTCACATCTAGGTTACAACTTAAAGTCGGGCGACATCCAAGCATCAATTGGATTAGCGCAGCTTGACCGATTGCCTGTTTTTATTGAAGCTAGAAAGTCAAACTGGAAATATTTGTTTCGCGAGCTTTCCGAACTATCAGATTTATTGATTTTGCCTAACGCTTCCGCCGATAGCGATCCATCTTGGTTCGGATTCGCAATAACAGTCAAAAGTTCAAGTAAAAAATCCCGTAACGAAATAGTTCGCGAATTGAATTCACGAAAAATAGGAACTCGACTTCTGTTTGGAGGAAATCTAATCAGGCAGCCAGCGTTTCTAGGAAAACCTATGCGAATTGTTGGTAATTTAGACAATACTGATCTAGTTGCAGAAAATACTTTTTGGATTGGAGTATGGCCAGGCTTATCGCGCTCAATGCTTGAATATGTGGTCACTTCACTTAAAGAAATTTTAAAAAATAAGTGAAAGTAATAATTCTTGCGGGGGGTCTTGGAACTAGGATTTCTGAAGAAACTAAATTAAAACCTAAACCAATGGTTTTGTTAGATGATAAACCAATTCTTTGGCACATAATGAATATCTATGCGCACCAAGGTTTTGATGAGTTTATTGTAGCGATAGGCTATAAAGGAGAAATCATAAAAGATTGGATAAATAATCTTGATTCATCATGGAATATTTCAGCAGTACATACAGGGCTCGAAACTCAAACTGGGGGCCGTATACGACAAGCAGTGAATACCTTTGATGAGGATCAATTCATGGTTACCTATGGTGACGGTGTAGGGAACATTGATGTTAAACAATTAATTGCATTCCATAATAGTCATGGAAGATTAGCCACCGTGACGGCAGTTCGCCCACCGGCCAGATTTGGAGTTTTGCAAACTTCTAATGGATTAGTTGAAAATTTTGGCGAAAAAAGCCAGGCAGACGCCGGCTGGATTAATGGTGGGTTTTTTGTACTCAACAGAGAGATTATTTCTGAAATATATGATGATCTAGAACCCTTCGAATCACATGTACTGCCACGTCTAGTCGCAAAAAAACAATTAATGGCCTACCATCATAAAGGTTTCTGGAAGCCTATGGACACTTTGAGAGAGAAAAATGAACTCTCGGAAATGGCCATTTCGGGAAATGCCCCATGGTTACATCACTTGGAAAAGAATCTTAATATCAAATAAAAGTTTGAGAAGTGAAATTAGATGCAAATACTATTTTTTTAATAAATCCTCTATATCAATTTTACAAGCTTCGTGGGCTGACATTTTGTTTGAAATAACAGAATTCCACCAAGTGAATGTGCGAATTAAGGCTTCTTTTTGGTCCCACATTGGCAACCACTTAAGATTTTGAATTGCGAAAGCAGAGTCTAAGTCAAGATACTTGCTCTCTAAATCAACTTTGTTACTGGTATTTTGTGGAACTGTATATTTAAAATTATTGTTTAGTTCGGAGCTAGCTATACCTAAAACATCTTCCACAAGAAGACTGTTTTCGGAAGGTCCAAAATTGATACTCTCAATAATTTCGCCTTCTAAAAGTGCGTTAGCAGCGTATACATAGCCAACTAATGGATCTAATACATGCTGCCATGGACGCCTGCTTTTTGGATTTCTAATTCTTACCGTGCTACCATCCGTAATGGACCTAATGATGTCGGGAATGAGTCTATCTTTAGACAAATCACCGCCGCCAATTACATTACCAGCCCTTGCAGAACAAATCTTATGTGACTGATTAATGGTCCAGATATTCTTCCAAGAAGAAATCACTGATTCGGCTCCAACTTTGCTTGCACTGTAAGGATCTTTACCTTTTAATTTGTCATCTTCTTTATATTTACGCATAATGCCAAGATTTTCATAAACCTTATCAGTGGTTATTGCCACCACAGTTGTCTCATCTTTTAAAGAACTTACTGATTCTAATAAGTTTGCAGTTCCGATTACGTTGGTTTTAAAAGTACTTAGTGGATCGCGATAAGATTCAAGCACCAAAGATTGTGCAGCAAAGTGGAATATGATCGCTGGCTTAATCTGCGCAATAGTTGATTTTAGCATTTCAAAATCACAAATATCCAAAAATTTTTCATAGATTTTTCCTTCACGATTAAGCTTGGTGTATAGTGATGACTTATCGGGCTCTAGCGATATCCCCATTACCTCTATACCTTGAGACTCTAATAACAATGTAAGCCATGTACCTTTAAAACCTGTGTGCCCAGTGATCAGCACTGGCCTACTTATTTTTTTTAGCTTGTTAATTGATTCTATTCTCATAATGAATTATAGCAAGTTATTAACAATGTTTATACAAACCTTTGTTTAATACTTAAAACATTCAATTTTTTAGATTTCAATTTAAATCTTCTAACAAGTGAAGCTTTTAAACTGTTTACAAAAACCAAAAAATAAAACTCTGTTTTTGGCTGATTCTTGGAATTATCCACTGCTTTACTCATAATGCTTCTGCTTCTAGTTAGTTTAAATAAATCTCGATTCTTACAATGTATATGTAAGGTGTAAATAGGAATCATTTGTTGAGAAATTAAATCATATATATACGGAAAGTCTCGATTATCCATCATGGTAAGAGATTGCTTGCTAACGTCTAAATATGCACCAGGTGTGGGTTTGCGAACAGTGGTAAATCCACGTTTATTTCGGGGATCTTGGCCAAAAAGAAACATCCCAATATCTACACCATCAAATACTCCTTTAAAATACGAAATGGCTTTCTTATTTTCGTAAAACATTTCATCGTCGTTAACAATTTCTTGTTTGCATAATGGTGCGGAAGGTAATATCTGGAAAACATCTCGGTTTACTTTGGATAAAACACGCAGAATATGCATATCCGTTGTTTTAGGATTTTTTTCTGCCTCTATAAGTGTGAGATCTCTCAGATATTCTGCACTATTTGAGTTTTTTATGTACAGGCAACTCGCAATTCCCTGATATTCATTCACAATAGGAAATGCAAATTCGGATTCTAAATCAGACAAAAGTTCAAAAGGAAAATCAGCTGAAATCATAACATCAGATTCTATGTGTAAAATCGCTCCATCTTTTTCTTGCATAAAACTTGCAAGTGCTAAGAATCTTACAACTGATAAGAACCAGAAATTTCTCCTAAAAGTTTTGTCATGCGTTAAGAAATTTTCGAGTTTTATCCAGTTTTCTTCTTTTTTATATTTTTGATAATTCAAACCTTTAATCTTAAAATTAGATTGGTCTAGGTCGGTGATTAAAAATACTCTATGTTCAGGAAATAGTTTTATTGTCCGCTCAATATTAAGAGTTAAATACTTGGGTGGTTTTGACAAAAAATGTACAAAAACTATATTCACTCCTACATATTACTACAGAAACAACCTAGGTAGTTAGTGTCTATGTTTCTAAAAACTCGAGAGTGCTCAAGGATTAGTTAATTACAACAATTTAGATCTAACCGATATCCTGTTTTTTCTGGATTCTATTAAGGGCAAACCCTGTATGCTTGGGTTATGTCGTTGTTATTTAATGAATTTAAATTACGAGGGGTGACCTTTAGTAATCGAATCTGGGTTTCCCCTATGTGTCAGTACTCCGCAAAGAATGGATTAGTTGGCGATTGGCATAAAATTCATCTTGGTGCACTTGTCTCTGGGTTACCTGGATTAGTTATGGTTGAAGCAACTGGAATTGTGCCAGATGGTCGCATTTCTATTGGTTGTCTTTCAATTGAAGATGATGAGCATGCGACTGCATTTAAGCCTATTATTGAATTCGCTCATTCACACAGAGTAAAAATTGGTATTCAATTGGCGCATGCAGGACGTAAAGGTTCGACTATGCGTCCAGGGGATGATCACAAATTAGCAATGGTCAATGAGGGGGGTTGGAAAACTGTTTCGGCATCCCCACTAGCCTTTGCCGACTATCCAATTCCTAATGAATTAACGGTTTCGGAAATAAAAAACTTGATCAATGAGTTTTCTCACGCTGCAAAACGAGCCATTAAATCTGGTTTTGATGTTATAGAAATTCACGCAGCTCATGGCTATCTTTTGCACCAGTTTTATTCTCCGCTTTCGAATCATCGAAATGACGAGTATGGTGGTGATTTTACTGGGCGCACCAAATTTCTGCTTGAAACTGTTAGAAGTGTTCGTAAATGTATCCCAGCAGCAACACCACTATTTGTTCGGATCTCAGCAACTGACTGGATCGACGGAGGTTGGGATATAAATGAATCAACCAAGCTCTGTATTTTACTCAAAGAGTCTGGAGTTGACCTAGTAGATGTTTCTTCCGGTGGTAATTTAAGCAATGCAGATATCCCTAATTACCCGGGATACCAAGTATCACTTGCAAAAGAGATTCGAATGACCGCAAAGATTCCAACCTCTGCGGTCGGGTTGATTACCGACCCATTACAAGCAGAAAAAATTTTAGTAAACGAAGATGCGGATGCAATATTTTTAGGAAGAGAAATGTTAAGGAACCCCCGCTGGCCGTTGTATGCTGCTAAACAACTTGGGGTGGATATTGTTTGGCCAATTCAGCTTCAGCGTGGAAAAATCACTTAATAAAATATAAATTACTATCTCATTTACCGCAATTAGTTAAACACATATGTCTTAAATTAGAATTTTTTAAAATATGAACTGCTTAAGTATTCCGTTAAAGCAATCCTCCAACTTCTTTGTAGATTAATACCTTCCGAATCCAATCGAGCGTTAGACATTAAAACAGCCTCTGGCCTAGTTGCAACGTCATGTTTCCAGCCTGATTTTTCTGGAAAAGGTTCAATTTTTAATTTATGAGTACTGTCTAATACCTGAGCCATAGTTCTCGCGACTTCCAAAAAAGTAGCGTGTCCTAATGAAGCCATGTGGTATATCCCGGTTTTTTCTAGCGCCATTAACAACAGTATATTTCTTGCGAGATCTTTGGTATAACTTGGTTGCCATATTCTCTGGCCCACTTCAATTTTGTCACCTTTACTGTTTAAAGTTGAGTGAAAGAGTTGATACATCTTACCAACAAAGTTTTTATCTTTGATCTCGCCGCCGAAAAATCCACCTAATCTAACAACTAGAGCTTGCTTAGAAGCATGTATCAAACTCTCAGCTTCGAGCTTAAGATCTCCATATTTTGACAGAGGGTTTGGTTTCGTACTCTCGGTTGCTGGTGACTCAACTCCATCAAAAATTAAAAATGACTGCGGATAAAAAAATTTTGCTCCTACTTCGTCAGAGAATTTTAGTGCATTACTTGTACCTTGTACGATGTTGATTCTAGCCTTGATATAGTTTTGTTCACAGAAATCTGCATCGACTTTTGCAGCGCAATGTAGGATAAAATCTGGCTTCAAGTATCTAAAATGTTCAAAAGATGCAAAATCTTCAACATTTAAATCGTGCTTGCTTGGATATATAATTTTTGAATTTGGTGCATATTCATTTAGGGTTGAAACAAATGAAGAAGACAGGTTTCCAGTACCTCCTGTAATTAGAAAAGTTTTATAATCTAATTTTTCATACATTTTCAGCCTGAAATTTATTTCATTAATGGCACTTTCGGGTCTTTTTGAAAATTTATCTTTATTTTGTTCATTAGTGGCAAACAAATTCATTTCAGAGCTGTCTTGGTTATTCAATTAGAAATTCCTAACTTTACCAATCTATCCCAATCCACTTCTTTTACTCGTGGTTTTCCAGCAATTTCACCTGAAATGACCTCTGAAGCATTTATTTTCTCCCAAGCAAGTTGATCAATTACCTCATGTCCTGATTTTAATAATCCAGTGATGCCTTCACTTGTCTTTGGCTCCTTAAGATTTTCAATGATTAAATTAACTACATCATTTGAATCACTTTTATTTGTGCCGATCACACCCGTTGGTCCACGCTTTGCCCAACCTACTGCATAAACATTGTGTTCCACATGTCCTGCAATATTTGTAATCCGCCCATTTTCAATACTTATACCAGAATATTCAATTGAGTTATAACCGATGGCTGTAATAACTAGTCCAGTTTTGACTGAAAATGTTTCACTGGTTGCAACCACTTTGCCATTTACAACTTTATTTTTCTGAAATACGACTTCTTCAGCTCTGCCATTGCCTTTAATTTCAAGTGGTGTGGATAAGAACTTTATTTCTAGTTTTTTTGGCACACCTTTTTTCTCATGCTCTGCAATAGTTTTCATGGCTTCAATATTATTTTTTAGATCCTTCTCAACATCATCCATTTCTTCAATGTGCTTTATCGCTTCTTCTATTTGCTTTGGGTCAATAAAGACATCAGTATTTTCAAGTTTTGGAAGATCGCGAAGTTCAGGGGCGGTAAAGGCAGCGTGCTCAGGACCTCGCCTGCCACAGATAATCACGGTTCGGATATTGCTTTGCTTTAATTTTATAAGCGCGTGTTCTGCCACATCGGTAGGATCAAGTTCGTTTGGATCAATTGCAAGAATCCGTGCCACATCCATTGCCACATTTCCAGCGCCAATTACTACCGCTGTATTAGATGAAAGATCCACCTCAACATCAACGTAATCAGGGTGTGCGTTATACCAAGGAACAAACTGCGCAGCAGATAACGAGTTTTTTAGCTCCTCCCCTGGAATCCCAAGTTTTCGCCCCATTGACGCACCCGTTGCAAGAACAACAACATCATATTGATCTCTTAAGTCCTTAAGAGAAACATCCTTACCCAACTCAACATTGGCAAATAATCTAAAGTTTGGTTCCTTGGCAATCTTTTCAAAAACTTTAGAAACTGTTTTTATCTTTGGATGATCGGGTGCAACACCGCTTCTAACTAATCCCCAAGGTGTTGGTAGCCGTTCAATCATGTCAATTGCAAATAAGAGGTCATCCTTCTGGGCTTTTTGAAATGCTTGCGCGGTGAAGTAACCAGCAGGGCCTGCTCCAACTATTGCGACTTTATAGGTTGGCAACTTTCCCCCAGTTTCATTTTCAAACTTATCAATCCTGGCGGAGACGAGAGGATTTGAACCTCCGAAACCCTTTAGGGGTTAACCTCATTAGCAGTGAGGCGCACTAGACCGGGCTATGCGACGTCTCCATAGACTTTATGATAACTTCTTGATCATTATAAGTACAGTCTACGTATTGATTAGTATGTTTACTTGTGTGAATAGTGGAAAAAATGCAAAAATTAATTGATAAGATTTTGGTATAAAACATTATCGATAAATGAGTCAAATGCCGAGTTGTATCTCCTTGCTCATATAGTAAATTGCTTACATATTTATAGAAGTGGCTTTCTCTAGTAGACTTATTCCATGGTTGATGGTGTTGAAATGTATTCATGGATGAAAGATATTTTTCCGCTAAATCGAAGTCTCTCTGGAGAAGGAAATCGTAAAACTCTGAGGTATCTGCAAGATTTGGTTCCAATTATGAGAATTGGTGAATTTAAATCTGGTTACCCTGCCTTTGATTGGACTATTCCTAAAGAATGGAATGTTAAAAATGCATTTATTGAACGCATTGATGGTTCAAGAGTGGCCGAATTCTCTACTTGCAATCTACATCTAGTTGGTTACAGCATGCCTATAGATAAAATAGTATCAAAAGAGGAATTAGTGAGACATATTCATTATGTTGATGAAATGCCGACTGCAATTCCATATGTCACCTCATATTATGAAAATTACTGGGGATTCTGTATTTCTAAACAAGAATTTGAAAAATTAGGAGAAGGCCCTTTTCGAGTTTACATAGATTCTTCACTTAAGGGGTTTGATGAGGGAGGAGTGGTAAATTATGGTGAAGTTGTTTTAAATGGAAAATCAAGTCAAGAGATTCTTTTTTCTACTTATATATGTCACCCGTCAATGGCAAATAATGAGCTTAGCGGGCCGGTATTGTCGATAGCCTTAATTAAGCAAATCTCAAACTTTGATCATCACTACACCTACCGATTTCTGTTCGTGCCAGAAACAATTGGATCAATTGCTTATTTATCGGAAAACTATGAAAAAATGAGAAAGAAAACAATAGCGGGATGGATTTTAACATGTATTGGGGATAAAGGTAATTTTTCATATATACCCAGCCGTTTGGGAAATAATTATGCTGATCGCATAGCAAAAGAGGTTCTTAGTGTTAAATACCCGAAATATATTACTTACTCATGGCTAGATCGTGGGTCAGATGAAAGGCAGTATTGTTCGCCCGGTATTGATTTGCCAGTATGTGGTATCACAAGAAGTAAGTACGGAACTTATCCTGAGTACCACACAAATCTTGATAATTTGGAGTTTATCTCTGAGGAATCTCTAGAAGAATCTTTAGAAGTTTTATCACTCATGGTTGATAAAATAGAATCTAAACGCCTTCCAAGGTCTACAATACTGTGTGAACCTCAAATGGGTGGGCGCAATTTGTACCCACAGCTCTCAACTACTTCATCATACAACAGTAAAGTTAAATTAATGATGGATGTTCTATCTTTTTCTGATGGAGCGCATTCATTAGAAGATATCTCAAAAAAAATTGGGGTTAATATTCAAGATGTGACTCAAGTGGTCGAGTTTTTATCTAATCAAAATCTCATTGAAATTTAATGACTTAATCTATGGTCTATGTTTATAACAATTGTTTTAAGTCTTGCCCAACATTTTTATCAATAACTCAAATTGCATGTAACCTAGTATGATTTCAGGAATCGGTATTGACATTGTAGACATATCTAGATTTAAATTGTTTGCGGAAGATAAAATATTTTTAGCAAAATACTTTTCTCAAAGTGAAGTGCAGCTAGGTGTAGAAAGTATGGCTGGGAGATTTGCTGCAAAAGAGGCGTTTTTAAAGGCAATA
>Ga0315899_10004661_pt1 | contig 14807 bp, 17 predicted proteins | sample LakEriMetagenome_2_FD_203518 | JGI IMG/M metagenome (GOLD analysis project Ga0315899, IMG submission 203518) | Freshwater fungal communities from buoy surface, Lake Erie, Ohio, United States - Buoy 4 MA112 | ecosystem: Environmental > Aquatic > Freshwater > Lake | place: USA: Lake Erie, Ohio... | reverse complement strand
GAGAGAGAGAGAGAGAGAGAGAGAGAGAGAGAGAGAGAGAGAGAGAGAGGGCGCAGTGTCAGGTCAGGTGCGAGTACGGAGTAGACGGATTCGAATGTTGATTCGTGCATATTGTATATGCGCACGTGTGTGTGTGTGTGTGTGTGTGTGTGTGTGTGCGTTTATACATCTTAGTATATGAACGTATGTGAGTCTGATGTGGCATCAATACGTAAACCCTAACCCTTAAACCCTAAAATGTGCGTGAAAGGCCTGTGTGCGGGATACAGGATATACGGGTGTAGACGAGGAGGGGGAGCGAGGCACGCGCAAGAGATGACTTTGTCCTATTTTTTTTGGTCTTACTGTGTAGGCAGGCAGACGTAGCAGCTACTTGGCAGCATCAGCAACCTGTGCCCATTCTCCCTGTGCCAAATATGTTTAGTCAAATTTTAATACTACAAGTGGGCTATGTAGTACATGAGGCAGGGGATGGAGAGATGGGGCGCGGAGCAAACGCAAGTAGGTAGTAAACGCAAGTACTCCCACCCCTTTGGGGGGAGACGCGGGTGAAGAAGGGAGCAGACGAAGCAGAGAGCACGCGTTCAAGACGATACCTCCGGCAGCACACCGCCACGCGCGCGCGCGCGCGCGCAACACACACACACACACACACACACGTTACCCTCACACACACAGCAGGGCCTCATTCCGGGCTGCTCTCGCCTGCACATCTTGAACATCTACGCATTTTCTACATCGCCTCCCACCTACCCGTAGGCAAGGCAAAATGACCCTTTCTAACCCCTCTCTAACACCTGTCCTACACACGTCATCCTCACGCCCACCACTAGCTGTCACTGCTGCACGTGCACGAGCAATCGAAACTCTCTCTCCTTGCTTCCTGCCTGCCGCCGCGAATCTAGGGCAGGAGCAGGCGGCGGCGGCGGCGCTCGAGGGGGGGCAGGGGAGAGAACATGGCGACAACAGACTCCACGGGCGAGGCAATCGGGCCGTAGGATGTCTTGCGCGTGATGCGATTCCGCTGGTCCAACACCTGCCCGGGATTCCGCACGTCGTCAATGCCCGTGGGGCTCCCCGTTCCCCCTTAGCGAGCACCAACGCCTAGGTTAGCCTCAACGCCAAGATTAGCCTCACGCCAGCAGGGCCGTCAGCAGAGAGTCATCTTCAGCCCGCCCCGCGTGAGTCTGGCGCCAGCCACAGACCTGCATTTCGCGGCGGAGCTTATCCTGGGACCACTGCATGTCAGACCGGGACCCAAAGCGCAAGTTGCCACCCCCGAGACGCGCCGCGCGCCGGCCAGCGGCGTCGCCGCGGAACTCTCCGAGGCAGCTCAGGAGCGTCAACGGCGTGCGCGCGGCGGGTTCGGGCGCCTCATCGATTTTGATGCCAATCAGGCGCTGCGCGCCAGTGCTGCTCATTCGGCGTTCCTCGTACAGGACTATGCGAGACAGCTTGGACTCAAAGTCGTACAGGGCGAGGCACCGCACGCGCTCCTGGCTCGACAGGGCCAGGGAGAATTCCATGCAGAAGCGGAAGGTGCCTGCCACGTCAGGGAGGTCAAAGAGAGAGCGGTCCAGCGAGTAAGAGCCGTCGTCAGTGCACTCGAGCTCGTCGTTGAAGGTCACAACGGACTCGGACATCTTCGGCACGACCGTCGAGTTTCCGTCGCCAATCGAGACGAGCTGTTTGGCCGACTGCACGCCCTCCTCCATCGGCATCACGTTGACGGTCATCTCCGTGACAAACGGCTCCATGTACTCGCCCGTTTCCGGGTTCAGGTGCAAGGCGCGCGAGCGCCAGCGTCCCATGTTGTAGTTATTGAAGTTCTCCCACTGCTTCTGGAACGGCAGGCGCTCGGGCTCGCGGTTTTCCCACTGCATGCGCAGGCCCGGCACGCGGATTGCCTGGCGTTCCAGCAGCGCTCGCCGCAGCGGCGGCCCCAGCACTTGCCGTTGCACCGCTCCAATCCTGCCACGCGCCCCGTCAGGACGCAGGCACTCGCGAGTGCCGCTCCGGCGCCCCCCCGCACACAGCGCGCCGCCGCAACAGGGCACCTGGATGGCGCGAGAGCTGAGAACGACGACACCCCGGAGAGCGCGCTCAGCATGATTAGCATGGATACATGCATGGATCCCATTTTCATCACCCACGGAGAACCAGACATCAGGCGAGAAAAGTTACTGATTTTCAAACGTCCACGAACTTGAACTGCAACTTTCAAAAAAAACTGATTCCTTTGCTACAGCCTATCCCCGCATACATGAGACTCCTTTTCTCAAAAGGAATTCCTTATTCAGTCAACCATTGTACCAGTAAGGAAATCAGTGGGGAAATAAAAAGGTACTTACTGGTACAATGGTTGACTGAATCGAGATTCGGCAAAAGGAAAGGAGTCTCATGTATGCGGGGATGGGCTGTAAAGGGTTTTAATAGAAGTTGCTCTTCTGCATTGTTGCGGCTAAATGCCGTTCGGGTGCGATGATGAGGTCGAGGAACCATGAGCTGCTCGAGGTGCGCACAGGCGAGGCAGGTCCGAGCACGGGACGCCGAGGCTTGGTGCGGAGCTGCAGCGACAACCACCTCGATGTGGGCGGGAAGGTGGGCGGCGCGCGCTGGGACGAAGACTTTGCCTCAGACTTTGCGACCGCGGTCATGGGATTGCAGGGCGAGAGCGCCCCTAAGAGGGAGCGTCCCAGCCTCGGGGGGCACCGTAGGCCCTCCATGCACTCGGCGCCGAGCAGGCGCGGTCTACTGGAGAGCCTGGTAATAGCGGTCGGCCTGTCTCCGCCTCTAGAGAGCGAGAGGGGTTTTCTGGGGGGGGGGGAAGACAAGATCAAATTGCAGCCCTCCGTAGTCCAGCAGTCTCCGGGCGAAACGATGCAGTCGCGGCAGATGCGCAACTCTCTTCTTCATTTCGGGCCAAACATTGCGGCCAACGCCCTGGAGGCCGCTGCGCCCCCACGCGTGCACCCGCCCGAGCCTTGCTCACCGCCCGGGTGCTGTGGAGGTCTTGTACATGACGAGCAGGACGAAGTCCTGCAGTCCGGCGTACAGCGCTGCCGCCTCTCCTGCGACAAGGAGGCCAGAGAGCGCCGGGGCGAGCAGTTTAGGGTAGATGACAGCTGCCCAGTGGGCACCCGGACATCGTCATCGGACGCCGAAAACCGCGCGCCTCTCGCGTACGCAAGGAAGCGAGAGCGGACATCGGGAGGCCCACCTCCCTCAAGAACCGGCTCATCCGCTGACTCATCCGCCGCGCCATTCGGAGGCGGTGGCGGCGGGAGAGCGGCGACAAATGGGGGATTCGGGCGAGCGCGGAGTTTGCGGAGCTTGAACAACTTTTGTCCTGGGAACGCCTCTGTGCTTAAGACCGCCAACCAACAGACAAAGGTGGCTCACATCCGCGTGTCGCGCTACGCCTCGAAAGTCCTGATGATGTCGCTAGTTGGCCAGACAACCAACTCAATGCATGGTTAGTGTCTCGCGGAGGGGGGATGGCGGCATTGCGCCAAAGGAAGTGCATGCCGTTGTAGATTACTAGTGAATAACTCAAGACCTTGAGCTAAAAGCCCGTTCGGGATGGGGTTCAGTGGGGGTTCAGTGGATGGTGCTGATGCTGCGGTCCCACTCGCATGCGGCCGATGTGTCTGTGTACCGCAGCGTACTGGGCCCCTTGCCGTGGGGGTTGAATCCACTATTTTACACGCAGATTCCCCCTCGCCGCAGCCTCGTGGAGACAGGGTTTTTAGCTTGCTTTCTGCTTCACGATATGATTTCATTTTCTCTAGAAGCACGGTCGCCCTCACCCCCGCCCGATCCGGTCTACAAATTTCTCCAGTTGGTCGCCCTGAAGCTCTCACGCCTTGGAAACCAGTGATCTGATGGCTTAAATATCAGGGAATAGCGCTCAGGTGGCTTCTGCATTTTCCGTCGGATCATAACAGTCCAAATAACGAATGTCTACAATATTTTGTATGTTGAAAATTGCATAATTAGCCTTTGCAATACTCATAATGTATTGCAAAGTGAGAAGTCTACAAATGGAGATCTACGATTTTTTGCTGCTGACCACCTACGTCCCTGTCATTGGGCTTTGCGCACGTGCAACGATCATCGTCTTACTCATAAACTGGCTCCCTGCACTCGGCGCCGAGCATGGCAGTCGCCTACTCCTTCACATCACAACCCACCACCACGTTCAACCGAGGTGAACGTGCCCCCCCCTCCCCCCCACGTTCACATACATTGCACCACGTTTTCCCCTATGCTAACGTGGAAAACATTTTGCGACGTTCAACCGAATGGTGAACGGTGCCAACGTTTATATACCTACGTTCAAGTTTTTGGGACCCCTGTTATGAGGCATCAAAGTTTCTGGGTGAGGAAAACGGTGTCCTCATCGCCATTATCTCCATAGATGGGCGAGAGACCGGATGTTTCCTGAAGGGGGGCCGAAGGCGAAAGCTCAGAGGCCTCGCGCCGCACGCGGGACGATACAAACGACTCGAGCAAGGTCTTAAACTGATTTGCGGAATCGGCCCACGACCGCTGCAGCGACTTAATGGTACGGTAATCTGACACGATTGACGAGCGCTGAGCTTGACCTATGCTGTAGACCACAGGATCTGAGCTGCCGGGGGCCGAGATGCTCCATTCGCAGTCGAGGACTTGGCGGGAAACCTTGTTCCGCACCGTGTGACTGTCCACGTCATAATGGGCTGCCGCAAAATGTGCAAAATGTCATGATCTCAGCTGCAAGGTTGTGCATAATCAACACATGTCGCTTGCGCGTGTAAGTTCAAATCAAACTGAGACACTATCTGCATGCAAAGGGATCGAAACGCACCAGGCCCGGGAGTCTTTGCTGAATGGTTCTGGACGTCGTCCAGAAAGGTGCGTCGCCCTGTGTAAGGCGGCATATCCTGTGACTTTTCCCTGCCTAATGATGCGCGGCTGCGGCTAGTGGCCACCGAATTCCTACTAGCAGTGCGCCGCATGGATATCTCGTTCTGAATTTTGCTGACAGATTCTTTGAAGTACGCTCCAGGGCCCGGCGAGGAGGCAGAAGTTGTGTAAATCGGTTTCAGTCGGGCCTCACGGCTACCTTTGCCACCCTTTGTGCGAATCTTTGTTGTTGCCAGTGGCGGCAACTCGTACGACGACGGCCCTGTGAGATGAAAACGTGAGGTTTGCAGGTACTTGTCTCCGCATCAGTGCATGAGTATGCACGCGGTTCAACCTCCAATTCAAGAGGTGGGAAAATCTTACCTGGGGTGCGCGAGCCTCGTATGAGGATCCAGTCGAGCTCACTTTTAACCTCGGCATCGCTTATAACACCGCCGACAACACGTTTGTTGGCTCTGTCGCGGGAGTCACCAGCATCGTACTCCAAAGGACCTGGAAGTTGGCTTGAGCGTTGTTCGAAAACCTGATTCTGTTGCCACCTGTTTTCGTGGCTAAATCGACCGCCGCCTGTCTGAAGTGGCTCATTCAAATCACGGTCGTATTGGCCAGGACCAGGCATGTTTTTCCTCTTCTTAAACTCCCAGCTTGCAGAGCCGACAGCGTCGAAACTTTCCAGCATCTTACCGCCGTTCACGGGCGTACTATTCTGTCGAGCCACGTTGTATATAGGCCCGGGCTTTGTGGAGGCATCACGTATTTTCCGATCTACGTCATCCTTGCGCACACCCCGCCCAAGTGATCCCCCACGAACGCCCTGCACATTGTAGCGGAAACGAGAAGCATATCCCTCTGTTGTCTCCGGCCGTTTTGATAGCATTCCATCTTCGTCTGATTCATACGATCCCAGTTGGGACTGGCTGGTGCCAGGCCTCCTTTGCCGACGTGCGCGCTTGCGGCGATCTTGCATCAGAACGTTGTTTGCCCAATATTCCTTTGCTCGCGCTGTCACTGAAACTTTGCTACCCTCTGATTGGATGCCTTTCTCCTCCCCAGACATAGTTTCGACCGAGCTCTGCATTTGTGGCAAATCCGCAAACGATGTGCTGGTTTGCGATGATAAGGATATTTGAGGGGAAACTTTTCCGGTCCTGACCCACTTGGATCCCGGAACCTGTAGTGGAGATTCGTACCGATTCTTCTCCTTCCTTGAACACTTCACCGTTTCGAAATTCCAGTCTGGACGGCCCAGAAAGAGGTTCTCTTGAGATGCTGTTGGCGCTGTGCCAGCGCCTGATGAACGTTGCCGTAATCCATCATGCGACCCCTGCACACAAAGGAAATGCAGAGAGCGTAAACCCAGGTACGTCAGTCAGCATTCGAGACAGTTACCTTCCTTCCTTTAACATAGGTTCTCGCTCTCAATATGTAAAGCCGCCTCACGTAGTCAAGGGTACCTGGCTGGATTCATGCGAGACCTCTTGCTGTGCACTGCGCATCTGCATGCGTGTTTTATGTGTAAAATTTGATGTCTCCGCCCTAGGCTGATTACTGGTGACGCTGGTCGTGGTGTTGGGACGACTATTGACACGCGAAGAAGGTCGTGTGGGCCTCTCTTCTTCATACCTTTCCTGCCGTACACCGTTTTTAGTAAACATCTTGCCGTCTCCTGGTCTTTCGTACTTGTCGGCTTTGAGATAAAGGTCCGGGGCCACCACTGTTTGCAAGTCCTCATGAACATCCACGCCAACGTTCGTTGTCGGCTGCAACTCCTGAATGTCCATCTGCTCTTGGGCTCTCAGTGCTCCCGGCACTTGCTCCTCGCCACCTTCATCGTTCTTGTCATTCGTGGTTTGTCGTTGCCCGACGAAATCACCGCTTGAGCTGTCAATGTCCTCCAAGTTGTCTGCTTTGTCAACTGCATAAGTTTCCTCAGGTTGCTCGGGAGCCGAAATGGCTTTTGCGTTGTGATGAGCTTCGCCGCTAGATGTTGCTTCCCGTATTTTTTCGACCTGCGAGTCGGGGATCTCTGGGCCACCTTCCACCAAGAATGCGGGTACTACTCGACCGCCGGCATCGGATATGGCCTGCATAACCACTCGCATCACAACGTTCTCCAGCATGTCGTTCAGAGAATGTTTTGCGTCACCAGTATCAACACAGGCGCGGATTTCGTCGGAGGCGTCTGCCTTGTCCAAAATCGCGACAACTTGTTGTGCGATGCGATCGCTGGCATCGCTTGACACCTCAGGCTTGTCTTCGTCAGCCAATGTGTTGCCGGGCTGCTCGTTTGCATCGCCACCAAGGACAGAAGTGATCCTGGGAGTCGAGTCCTCCTCGTTCTCCTGCTGCTGCTCAATTACCCCCTCCTCTTGCTTCATGTGGCGCCTTTCCAAGCACGGTGTGACAGCGTCTTCGTTAGAAGCCGAGGCATTTGACACGTCCCTTGCCTCCTGCGCTGTACGCATCAAGAGCTCATGCTCTTGCCTCCTCTCCCTCTCGCGAGCTGACAAGGAGGGCAGACGCGGCGTCGCATCATCGTCGTCCTCACTGTCCACCGCCAGAAGGTGCATGGACAGTCTGCTCTGCATGTAAGCCTGAGCATTGGCTGCTGAGCTGACGCTGCGAGCAGGCATCGTGTCACTCGCTCCTGGTTCTGCCGCTGCCCCCCCCCGGCCGCATTCTGCTCCGGCATCCACCCCCGGCCTGGATGGGGCAACGCCCGACATTGCTGCATCGCCGTCTGACTCCGTCTCGAAGCTGTACTCTGGCCCGAGTTCCTTGTGCGCGTATTTCTGAGGTGGCCTGGCGCCTCCCTCCGCATCATCGGCGTCCTCTTCGAACTGGTCCTCGTATCGCTCGGGCGCGGACGCGCTCGTGCGGTAGCGAGCGCCAGACGCCTGCGACGCAGGCGCGTCAGAAACGGACTCCAACCGCGGTGGTTGCTCCCTTGCATCAGAGGCGGGCTGCCGGGAGCGGGTATAGTAATTGCCATCGCCCTCGGAATCGCGGGACCCGCCCGGTTCCTCGTCGTCGTCGCCAGAGTACGAGCCCGGGCGCCCGCTGCTCACGGGCTGCCCCTGGCCTGCCCGCCGGTCTCGAAACTCGTCAGTGGCCGCCGCACCCCCGTGCTGCTCTTCCTCCGCGCGCCAGCGCGTCCTGCCCTCGTAGTCGTTGCCGCCGGAGGATGAGTCCTGGCGGATGAAGCCGTCGTCGTCGTTCTCGAGGCTCTCGCCCGCGCTCGACAGCCCGCCGTCCATCTCCCGGTCGTTGCCGCCGCCCTTGCCCGAGCTGTCCCAGCTCCCCTGTGGGCTCCCGTCGTAGCTGTCGTCGCCGATAAAGTCGTCCTCCTCCTCGCCCTGCGACGAAATGTCGTAGCTCTGGCTGCTCTGTTTGGCAATCTCCGGCGGCGTGCTTGTGCGCTCTTCATCTCGTGCGCTCGCTCTTGCGCTCACCCGGTCACTGGGTCGCGGCGGCATTTCCCGGGTTCGTGGTGGCCGTTAGAGTAGGCTCAGATGGGTTTCTTACTCTGAACTCTGCACAACCTTTTGGTCGCCGGACCTAACAAGAGATCAGAGAAGGTCACTGTGACGAGGACGCCATGACACAGAGCCGCGCGTCCACGTGGAACCCGGGCTTCCTGAGCCAGTCCGGGAGCAACGTAGAGGCCTCGGCGGGCGCCGATTCCGACCCCATGTCCTTTTACTGCTCGACGTCTGCTACCACGTGGAGGAATCCGGGACTTGCTGCGCTGCCGAGGTGAGGGAGCCCAGAGCACGGGCACGGGATCGCTGGCGCTGTCGCCATGTCAACAGACGCGGGCGGGGGGGGGGCTGCCCCTGTGGAGGTGGAGCGCAGGCGCGCCGCCTGCGTTCCGAATGCGGGATGCAGGCGGGGGAGCCGACCAGTGGGTGAAATATGCACCCCAGGGGTAGCCCACCTTTGTGCTGCACCGCAGCCGGGGTCACGGCACCGCATCTGCGGCCTACTGTGGGCGCTGCACGCGTCGCACGTGTCTTGCACGCTGCGGGCGCGAGTGCTGAGCCCATTCTGTCGGGGGTCGGGGTGCGAGCAGAAGGAACGAAGGTACTGGCGATACGTCGACGGGGTTCATCAAGAACTTTGCGCACATTCAGGAGCCCGGTGCCAATCAGCAGCGGTTCTTGACAACCTACAAGCGAGTAAACGACGAGCGCGAGGAGTGCATACGGACTACAGGTGCCCAGGGAGGGTGCGATGGCAGGGTTCAATTGACGCGTGCGCGCAGTGCCGCGGTGCGTGCCGGAGAAGAGCGGAGTGGGATGCGCACGCGTGGTGCTTCACTGACTCTAGAAGGCTGTGTCACGTACACGCAGATGCCAGCAGGACGATACAGTCAGACTGCACGCACACTGGAAGCTTTGCGACCGCATCGTGTCCGTCTCCCATCAAGTGGAAGGACGAAAAGTACCGCCGGTTTGGCTTCCCATCCCAGAAGCTGCTGGACGTGCGTCGGAAACGCGACCCGACAGAATGGGAGAACGAGGGCTCCGGGCCCAGCGATTTCAGCACAAGCTTCGGTATGTCTTGGTTAGCGCCTCAGCAGCAGGAGGACAAGTGCAACGCCCGAGCTACGCTGAGCACAAGCAGTTCGTCGGCGCTGGAGAAGGCCTCCTTGACCAGCGGCTGGAGGGAAAATAACACAAATAGAGAACATCCGTGGATTCATCCTGGCGTCCCGGACACGACGGAGACAACCTACCGTCTCACGAATCGCATCCCTGCCAAGCGCGGCGGGCGAAGCGAAATTTCGCCGATGACCACAAGTGGGTATGCACGATCGGCACGTAAAATTGTGTTTGGTCGAAGCGCTCTGCTTCCAGAAGAGCAAATGTCAACTACGCACTTGAACTACTTGGCGGGACGGACCAACGTCTTATCTGGAATGGTGGTGGACTTGAGGCCTGGCGAAAAAGTCGAGGATGGCTTTGCACAGTCTGGGTTCTGCAAGAATTTGCCACACCCCATGGAAGTTTTCCCGCGCTCTTCCACAGAGGAGTTGCCGCCGGAGGTTCTATACTCCACAGCAACTCAATCCTCTTTTTCACATCCCAGCAAGTTCCGCACCGAGAAACCTATCGGGGTCGATTGTGGTAAGGACCGCATCTTGAACTTTGCCACCAGCGCAGTTGTTCCTATGCTCGGCCATTGTCTGACCACTGCGCGTGATGCCCCCCTTCCCCCTTCCTTATGTTAAAGAAGCCAGTGTAACCCATCACACACGTTCCTTGCTGTCACTCATGTCTTGTCGCTGCTATTATGTTATCAGCTGCCGGTCTGCCATCCTCGTACGGCCGTGCTGTCATTCCTGTGAACCGCCTTCACTCTGTCGAAGCGCCGACACTCAACCAACTGCACCCTTCGGTGGCACAGGTTGATGTCATGACATGCGTTGTGCATTTTCCGCGTGCATCAGTCGCGACAGGCACTCTTCTCATCCTGGGCCTCATTTTGTGCATTGTGCAGCTGCGTGCACGACGCGATCCATACTACTACGACTCGAAGACGTTCAAAATCACCATGGAAACTCGGCCGTGGGGCGAACCGAGCAAGACATACGTCAGCGCACCATTTGTGAACTAGAACCGCTCTAGAGCACGCGGAAGTTGAAGGTTAAAATGAACTGAACTGCTGGCACCCACAGCTTGAAAGGGAAAATAGAGTTCACTTATGTAAACCAGTCCCGCCAGGGCTTTGCTTGTAAGCAACTCCGAGGCTAATAAACCACGCAGACTGCCACAAAAAAAAATTCGTGTGCGAAATAATTTCGCACGCTCTCACTCTGACTAATTAGTCAGAGTCGTCGTTGGCGAGGATGTATCTGCCTGAAACTGTTCTAGGCGCGAGCGGTGCAGTAATGAGGGACGCTTCATCGTCAGAGTCTGCTTGCTCCTTCCGGGTGTTCTTGCCCTGCTGGGCTTCAATAAACGCTGCCGCCGCCGCACGTCGCGGGCGAGTGCCCGTCGACTCAACGATGTTTGAAGATTCGATGCCTGTAGAAGAAAAAAGGCTCTCAGGCAACTCACGTCTGTGTCGCACGGAACACAAGGTTGGTGCCGTCGCATCGACATGCACCGTGAAGTGGCTCTGACAAGACACACCCGCGCCACAAATCATAGGCAAACATATGACCAAAACACCAAGGTAAAGGCGTACCATTGAGCTCGAAGTCGGTGACAACCTGCAGTCAGCGACGCAGCGTCAGATGCTCGCATGCGGGGCCTCCTCGACCAAGGTCTGAGAGCACAAGCAGGGAAAACGCCTACATTTGACATGGCTGAGCTGGGTGTGGCAAAGACCTTTGTTCGGAAGGCAGCCATCTCCTCGTCGTTTGGCTGGAGGGATTTTAGACCCTTCGACTTGAGAAAGGCTGCGATTCGTTCCTGCAGCTCGCTATCAGAGGGTTTGCCCCTGTAGCACGTGGTCGGAAGCTTGAAACCAACGTGCTTCGGCAATCCTTGCGCTACAGTGACCACTAAGGCCCTCAGCTTTTCTGTGTCTTCGTTCCACACACGAGGGGCTTCTTTCGTTTTTGTCTCCTTCTCTCGTCTCTTTTTCATTTTCTCTCTCTTCTCCTTGCTGTCCGTGTCCGAGTCATCGAGCTCCGATCCCGAAGCTTCGTGTCTCCTGACTCGCTTCGAAAGCAGCTTTCTCGTTGCCTGCAGGAGACAAGAAGCGAGCGCATCAGCACGGAGAGGCGTGTTAGACCGCCCTGCAAGGGACGTCTTACAACGTGTGTTGAGCGCGCGAAAGCAAAGGAGAAGCGTGTTACGCTGCCGCTTTGCGCCGATGTTGCTCGCGCGGCCGCCCAGAATAAGATAAGCATGCATGAGAGTACCGGCGTCTTCGAGTCCAGCCGTTCCGTGTCGCTGCCGTCATCTTCTGCTTCGCCGCGCAGCGCTTCGATCTCTTCCACTACCAGCTCCTTGATGGCCTTCTTGTGCTTGAGCACCACTTCCTCCGAAACAATCCTCGTCTCAATTACTTTCGCGTGCACGATGCGGAAGGTTACTAGCTCTCTCTCGTCCGTGCTCATGGCCCGCACCACCGCACGCACGTGCTCCGAAACTTCCGGCCATCCGAGTCCAGTCGCCATTCACTTTTCAAAACTTTTGAAAGCTTCCCACGAATTCGAGCTAATGTGGAGCCTGGCAGATGCGGCCTCTCCTGGCTGGAGCCTGGCAGAGGCCGCGTGCCCTTCGCCGATGTTGGGACAGGCACTCAGTGAAGGCGAAGGGCACGCGGCCGTGATCGCGCGGTGGCAGATGTTGGGACAGGCACCCATGGCCAGGGAAGTCGTGCTGGCGCTGAGGCAGAAGCACAGAGACGCTAGAGAGGCACTGCTGTCTGCTGCGGACCCCTCGGCCTGCACCATGGGCGCCGACTCAGACGCTGCGGTTGTGTCCGGCGGGGAGAGGAAGAAGTCGACTGTGGGCGTCCAAGTCGGCTCCTCGCATCTTAAACTAGGCATCGTCTCCATGGTACTCCCAGGCGGGCCGGCGTATAAGAAGATTAAGAAAGGTGAGGGAGAGCCTTGTGTCGCGCGGCACGTCGGTCGCAACCCGTCAGCCGCGCCGTGGCCGATGACGACGATGATGATAGTGATTTGTATAGATCTGACCGCGCGCGCCGTGGCCTGTCGCAGGGGATGTGATACAGAGCCTCGACGGTACCATCGTCACCGCGGAAAACCTCGTTCCCCTCCTCACAGGTCCGCACCCCGACATGCGCTCTTGACCCCTCCCAGCTCTGTGACGCACTGCAGCTGCGTGTTCATGATGGTTACGCCTTGTGGCGCTGGCAGGAAGCGACGAGGTCGATTCGATTGTGAAGGTTGGCATCAAGGGCTGCGCGCAGCCGGTGCGAAAGTGTGTAGTGTTGTTCAGAGACGCAGGAAAGGATGGCAACCCGATCGCTCATGCACGCGTCTGTGTGGCAGATTGAGATTCGTCGCGGTGACATCCGACTGGTGCAGAAGATGAAGGACGTCTTCCTCAGTCTTTCCAACGCCCAGGAGGCCTGCAAAAGGCTGTCCGGTGACAGGTTTGAGCTGCTCAAACTCGTCAATCTTGTGGAGCCTGCTGCGATAGAGCTCTTGGCGTGGCTACACATGGTGAGCGACGCCAAAGAACACCACATCCACGACCTCGAAGACGCTTTGGTCTCTCATGCGCAGCGTGGCGAAGCAAACGAGGCACGGTGCAGAGACCTTCATGAGCAGCTGTTGGACCTGCGAGGGCAGCTTGCAGAAGCGACGCAGCGCAGAGACGCAAGCGAGGCACGGTGCAAAGGCCTGGAGGTGCAGCTGCAGGACTTGAGAGGGCAGCTTGCAGAGGAGCGCGGCGCCGCAAACGAGGCACGGTGCAAAGACCTCGAGGGGCAGCTGCAGGGCCTGCAAGGGCAGCTTGCTGAACAGCGCACGGCTTTGGAGCGTGCAGCGGCGGCTCAGCAAAATCTCACAGAAGAGGCAGCAAAGGCTAGGGACGCTGAGAGACGTGCTGCGACACGGTGCAAAGACCTCGATGGGCAGCTGCGGGGCCTGCAAGGGCAGCTTGCAGAACAGCGCGCGGCTTTCGAGCGTGCAGCGACGGCAGCGCAGCAAAAGCTCACAGAAGAGGCAGCAAAGGCTAGGGACGCTGAAAGACGTGCAGCGAATTTGCAGGTGGAGCTTGAGCGGCAGGTGAAACGCGGCGAAGCAATTGAGGCACGGTGCAAAGACCTCGAGGGGCAGCTGCAGAGGGCTAGGGACGTGTGTGCGGCGGTGACTCGGACGCAGGCTTCAGAGAAGGTTTCAGGGAAGGTTTCGAAGCCCGCAGCAACGGTGACTGAGCGAAAGCCCACAGCAGAAGCAGACGTGGCTAGGGATGCGGACACTGGGGGTGATGTGATTATCCTGCTCTGAGCCTCCTAGTCCCGCGGTTGCTTCGTCCCCCCGTCCTCAGGGCAAAGTACAGAGCCAGTCGTGGAGCTGTGACCCCGCGCGGGCGGGCCCCCGAGAGAGGGAGAGATTCGGAGCAAGGGTTTCCTATCAGGCACGGTTTATTATCAACAGTACAGCTTGTATGCCCATGGCGCGCGGACCCTTTCCGCCTTGTCGTATGCATAGCATCACCACTGGCATGCGGCCCGGGCCAGAGCATGCCATGCGTCAGCGCAGCGAGCCAGCGTGGGTCATTGTGTAGTAACCTCTTGAAGACGCGATGTGTGCGCGCGTCATGAGAGCCGACAAGCATGCGCGCAGCGGGCTTGTGTGCGTTTTGATTTGTCCTGCGGCGCTTGGGAACCGTCGGGCGCAGCAGCCTGCTGGAACTGGGGTGCGTGCTGGGCAAGGGGGGCGAGCATGGAACGCACCGCTGAAAACAAACGCAGACACGTGTCAGCAGCAAATCTTCGTTTCCCTACGTCTCCCTACGTCAGTTGCCTCTGCATGTGGTCGTTGAACAACTGAACAGACATCATGTCGGACCTTGCGCTCTCTTCCGACACAGGAAAAGAACACAGAAATTATCCCTGTACCCCAATCTGAGGGTGGGCATTGCGATAGCAGCACAAAGACGAAGCCTATCCTATCCGCAGTCGCTATGCGACCGTTAAAGCAGTATCGACAATGAAAAACGGGTTAAATCTGAGGGTGGGTATTGCAGTAAGCACAACAGAAATACTACTATTCGCATTGGTGGTGCGATTCGCATTAGTCGTGCAACTAGGCAGTATCGAGAGAATGAAAATCGGGTTTAGGCTTCGAGAAACGCACAAGGTCTCTGTCGTAGCTGAGCCTCATCTCTCTATCTCCCTGCCTACCAACCCCCCCGCCCCGCCCCCAAACCGGGGAGGGAGGCAGGGGGCCGCGCCCCGGCGGGGGC
>Ga0315899_10004658_pt1 | contig 14811 bp, 8 predicted proteins | sample LakEriMetagenome_2_FD_203518 | JGI IMG/M metagenome (GOLD analysis project Ga0315899, IMG submission 203518) | Freshwater fungal communities from buoy surface, Lake Erie, Ohio, United States - Buoy 4 MA112 | ecosystem: Environmental > Aquatic > Freshwater > Lake | place: USA: Lake Erie, Ohio... | reverse complement strand
CCTTCGGCTAAATCCGAATTGCTGTGGATTGCCAAAATTGGGCCATTGTTCGGACCTCCGAAGTTGAAATGACCTCCCGATTTCGCTTCGATCGTCCCTTCATCCATCAGCAGATTCCAAAAAGGCTTGGGATCAACCATGATCGGTCGATTGATAAACACGCCTACTGTGACCTCATCGTTTTGCTCGATAATCAAGCAAACCGAATGATCGAGGTCAGGATCGCTGAACGAGGGAGAGGAAGCTAGGACGCAACCCGTGAGCAACCCGCCAGATTTTTGGTCAGAAGAGTCCGTTGGTAGTCGATTCATACTGTTCCTTCCTCCAATGCATTGACGCACTTGGCAATTTTCGTCCGCCATCTGACAAAAACATTTGCAGCCTGCAGAGACTCTCAAGCCCCCCTGCCCTGCCCCTTACCCGTTAGACACCGCAAGAGTTGACTTGGTTGCAGAAAAAAACTCGGGATTGCCAAGAATCGTGATTTCTTGAGGGAGAATAGATCGGAGTCGCGAAATGAGCATCGCTCATCTTCCAACGTGACCGGAATGAGTTCTGGCTTTCTTTGCGTCTTGGCTTCCCTTCTAACGCAGGCGGGATCAAGGGTCGGAAGTAAGAAAGTCGTCAAGAATACCTCGCACGGTTCGAACTTCTTCGACGATCGGCAAGCCTGTGTCGATGGTGGAGGCTCCGCGGGTAAATGAGCCATGTAGTTCCCTGCATCCGGTGGATTTTAAAATGGTCGCTGCATTCGACGCTTGTACACCACCACCGGGTAGGATCGCGATGCGACCGTCTCGATATGCTTGCAGGTCTCGGAGTGCATCAAGGCTCCCTATCGCATGCTCCTTGCCGCCACTGGTCAAAATCCGGTTGTATCCCGACTCGATCAAGCGATCGAGGGAATCGAATTTATCAGGCACAGAATCGAAGACGCGATGGACTACCATTTGCGCGGATGGTTGAGTTCGACGTGCCACTCGAAGCGCCTCGTCCATGAACCACATATCAAGATCATCGTCTCGATGACTAGCACCCACGGCGACGCCGTCGCATCCGAGATCCATCATGATTCGGATTTCCGAAAGCATCGTTTCGAGTTCGTCGCTGTGATAATGAAAGTCACCCGGACGACAGCGTACGAGTGCGATCAGTGGCAGTTGACAGATCTGTCGAACGGTTTGAACAAGTTGAGCGCTCGGGGTAACTCCCCCTACCTTCAAGCATTCGCTTATCTCAATACGCTGCGCCCCACCTTCGATGGCTCGGCGAGTTCCATCGACCGAGTCGACGCATACTTCCAACATCATGTACCTTGGATCATCAAAAGGTATGGAATACAAGGAGTTGGTCTACTGTTCGATGACCCATTCGCGATCGATTTGGTCGATCGGAAGTGATTGCTCTGAGCCATCTGGCCAGCGGATCTTAAGGTTTGATGGTTTGCGATCTGCAAGTCCGAAAGTGGCGGTCAATTCGGTTCCTGAGAGATAGCTTCGCGTGGAACTGATGGTACGTACCATCTTCTCTCCATCGCCAAAGTCCATTTCGAGTCTCGCTCCGATTGCTCCCGTCTTTGCTTTGTCTTTCAGCCGTACTCTGAGCCAATGGTTGCCGGACTTTTGGTCGTTTCGCAACAATCGCGCTTTTCCACCGTTAGCGACGAAGAGCAAATCGAGATCACCATCCGAGTCGATATCGGCATAAGTCGCGCCACGGCCGACCATAGGTGCTTGGAACATCTTTCCCGTTTTGTCTTCGCCCAACGCGATGAATTGGGTTGGCTGCTTCTTTCCTGCGTTCCAAAAAAGTTGGCAAGGCTGCTCGTATTGCTGGGTGGCGTAGACCTTTTGGATTTCAGGTTCAAGGTGGCCATTTGAACAGACGATATCGAGTCGCCCATCGAGATCGATATCTGCGAACAGAGTGCCGAAGGTCAATCGAATGCGAGTTTGAGGTCCGAAACCGGTGGTTGGGGCAACGTCGGTGAAGCTAGGTTTCAGGCCGTCGCTGAGGTATAGGCTCGACTGTTCGTTTGCAAAGTTACCTATCACAATTCCGCAGCAATCGTCGTTTCGGAAATTGCCACAATCGATTCCCATCGCCCCGGTGGCTTGCCCGTCGCGCGTCAGTGCCACTCCCATCGATATGCCTTGATCGTCAAAGGTGCCGTCTTGTTTGTTGATAAACAGGAAGTTCTTTACTGTGTCATTGGCAACGCAGACATCTGGCCAGCCATCATGATTTGCATCCAGTAAAGCAATCCCCAAGCATTTCGCTTCGGGAACCTGTGTCGCTGCGTTCAGGACGTGCAAGCCGGCTTGTTCGCCCACTTCGCGAAATTGTCCATTGCCTTCATTGTGGTACAAGTACATGTGTACGCCGTCGAAGTTGGTTGGCTGTCCATATGATCGTTCCATTCCCATCAACGTTGAGGCTAAAGACAGGTCGGTTTCACGGCTCCATGAGACGTAATTGCCGACGATCAAGTCGAGTTTGCCGTCCCGGTCATAGTCGAACCACATAGCAGGGCAACTCCATTGGGTCGGTACTCCGCCAACTCCTGCTTCTTGTGTCACATCGACAAACTTGCCACCTTCATTGCGGTATAAGTGATTTTTACCCACAGCGGTAAAAAAGACGTCGACCCATCCGTCGTTGTCGTAATCACCGAATGCGACTCCCATGCCGTAGAAAGTCGCATTTAAGCCAGCGGACAGCGTCACATCTTGGAACTTACCTCGACCGTCATTTTGATACAGACGCATCGTAGGGCGATCTTGACCTTCGGTGCTAGAGCTCCAAGGCCAATCGCAAGAGTTCACAAATATGATGTCTTGATCACCATCGTTGTCGTAATCAAAGAATCCGCATCCACCTCCCATGGTTTCAGGCAAGAGGCGTTCGCCTCGTTTGCCATCGTAATGGGTGTAATCGATCCCTGCTTCGCTGGAAACATCTACAAATGGAATTTCTGGGATAACCAGTTTGGCCGTTTGCGTTTCACGTTGTTGCGGAAGAACCGTTTGGGTCTTTTTTTCAACCGCTTTCTCGGCGGACGGACGGGTTAGGAAGTATGCGATTGCTCCCGTTGCCATCAGTGCGCCAGCGATCCCGATCGATCGCCAGAACATTTTGCCGATAATCGCATCATCACCCGAATCCTGCGTTGCCGCCTCACGTGTTGCTCGCCCTGACTCGGGGTTTCGCGCTGACTTTTTCTTTGCCATTTCGAATCTCAAAACAATCTGGTGAATGATGCGATCAACGCGATTCGGAAAGTGTAAATGCATCGCTTGCGGCCTGCGGTGGTAATTCCGGGGCTCCACTGCGTTGCAACGGATAGATTACCAAAGCTTCGGCAGCCTTATTGGCCGCCGGATATTTTTGGCGTGCCGGACGACGAGCCAAGTTGCTTGCGTTGTCATCAGGTTTGTACTTCAAGTTCTCTGCCCGATGGAATGCTGCTTGTTTCTCATCACCTAGCCGTTCGTAAACGGTCACAAGGTTTGCATGAGCCATCAAGTTTTCACTGTCGATGGAGAGGACTTGATGAAATTCCGATTTGGAAAGTTCCAAGTAGCGTTGAGCATCGGCCGTGTTTTCGGCACCTGCAGCGGCGAGTGCGAGATCAAGGTAGGTTGCACCGAGTTGATTACGCACAAAGTAATCCATGGAGAAATCAAATTTGCGATCTCGCCGCTCTTGGTTTTGGTCATACAGGACGCTTTTGAAGTTCTCTGCTGCGGCGTCGAACTGACCTTGTTGCCGTGCAACTTCACCGCTTAACCAAGCCATTGTCCACGCTGGCGGAGGTGGATCCATCGCAGCGGCTCTGCTTAACGCCTGGGTAGCAGCGTCGAGGTTTCCTTCCGCAAAATACGCTCTGGCCAAATTCAACGGGCCGTCATACCTGCCGAGTTTCTCGACTTGGGAAAAAGCTTCCACCGCTTGTTTGATTTGAGCAGTACCGGTCAAAATTAATCCGATCCCGTAATCGTTCCATCGTTGCCAAACAGGATCGATCGGATCTTTGCTTGGCGTCAATTCGGCAATGTTTACGGCATCACCGGTGGTGGGGGGTACCGGATCGATGCGAACTCCTTCGGCGGTGATAACTGGTAGAACCAAGCGATCTTCTGCGATTACTGTGATGGGCAGTTCGTTACTTCCCGAACCGCGTTTTGCGAATTCGTGATCACCTTCTCGATGCGCTTCATCCATGAATGCGACGAAGCCGCGATCGAACTTGCGATAATTCAGCTTGACCGTGATCTCAATGGGTGCGGCTACATCATTTGGGACATCAAGCCGGTAGTGTGTAGTCTGCCCTGCACCGGGTGGGATCTGGTGATCGTACAAGGGAATGAAGATGTCTTGTGCGTTTCGTCGGGCGATGCGATCTCCATTCTTGTCGACAACGAAGTTGTTCACGAAGTGCGCCCACTCGTCGACCGCACCCTCGGGTGTTCTACCGCCGCTGATACCGATAATTCGATCCCCGGACTTCGCACGTACTTCGAGCCAAAGTTCGTTAGAATCGACGGTACCTTGGGTCAAATGATGTCCGACCTTGAGAGTTCGAATGACGGTCTCTAACAAGTATGCTTCGCCGGCTTGTAAGGCTGGGACTTCAGGGCGAAGCGGTGCGATGAGTTCCCCATCGAGTGTTCCACCCTTTCGTATGCCAAAGATGTCGACTCGCGCACAACCTTTGAGAATTGCTTGTGCTTCGGCGATCCGCTCGTTGTCACCTCTCCAGAATGGAAGAGCTGTGTTTCCACCTGGGAAAAAATGGTTGTGTACTACGTTTTTGCCCGTTTCGGGGTGTGGTTTCGAAGCGAAGTCATTCGATTCCTTGAATGGCATATGGCAACCATTACAGTTCGTCTCGGCTTGTTTGGGGTAATAAAAACTTCGCGCTCCATGGCCGGCCACACCGCTGAGCAAGTAGGTGTCGTAGTGATTCTGTCCCCGCACCCATTCTTTGTACTTCGTCAGGTTGTATGGAAGGTGGACCTTATGGCAAGTGCCGCAAAACTCGGCAGATTTATGCACGGGCTTGAGCATCTCGCTTTTATGAAAGGCTGGCTTGGCCTTAACAAGTAACATGTTGATTTGCTGGAGCAGGCTGTTTTGACTGTAAGCGAAAGGGTAGTGTTGTGGTTCTTCGATCACATAGTCGCCATTGCCCCGGTTGGACTCGACTTCAGTGATCGCATGACAGACCGTGCAGGTAATACCCGCTTGGCTTGTCGGGTCGTTTACATCGTCGTAGTGAGGGTTGTCGAAGGCGCCGCTGAAGAATGGAACGGGGTCGTGGCAACCGGCGCAGAACCGCGCGGCGTGGACATTCCCGTCGCGTTCCAGAGATACTTTTCGCGTTTCACGCACGGCAGCTAGGTATGCAGGATTGTTGAATGAACTGAAGTGGTGCGCGCTGTGAAACCAATCGTCGTAGACCCCTTCATGGCACTTTTTGCAGTACTCGTCATTCATCAGTGCTTTGCGTGGAATGAAATTTCCATCGCGAGTGCTGGCAAGGGAGTTTTCGAAGTACTTCTGTCCATCGATCGGGGCTTGTTTGGTCCATTTTCTAGGGTCTTGAGTCTGGGCGATGAGCATCGCGCCGACTGCGAGTGCTGTAGCGATGCCGACTCGTTTGGCGATCGTCCAACGGATTGGTTGTCCGACCAATCGATGGAGCCAATACAACCACATCGCGATGAAAGGTGTCAGGACGTGCGCCCAGTACATCACGCGTTTGCCAGTTGCTCCCCGCATAAATTCGAATGAGCCGAGCTTGATCAGCAACACACCGGAGACGAGAACGATGATGCCGGAGATCAGCAGTGCATAACCGATTTTCACCGCTCTTCGATTGCGTCGCTTGTAAGATGCGGCCCAATGGTAGATTCCAAATGCCACAAAAGGCACAATCAAGATCACACCGAGCACGAGGTGGATCAAAAACATGTAATGGTAGAAAAGATCTTGAAAGGTTCTTCTGAAATACCATTCGGAGAAAGTGATACCGGAGAGGTACAGGCCGTTTGCCAAAAGCAGCGAGAACAATGCCAATACGGCAAACAGGAGCTTGCGCGTTCGAGGTGTGACCGTCAGTCGCGGTTTTGCCTTCGCTTCATTCATCAAATGTGCGTATTTGTCAGGTATGTCGGCCATGTTAATCGACCTTGGAAAACGAAATTAAAACGGGGTTGATGACCCCGTCGGCGAGTACGAATTACGCACGGCAGCGTCGCACTAGCAGATAAGCTAAGGCAGCTACAACTCGCGGATGATTCGTTGGTGATGGACTGGTTTAAGTTGACCTGTCCGAGTTTTGCCGACGGAAGAAAAGTACAAGTCTTCGGTTGCGACAAGCTCGTGGCTCGCCGCAATCGCTGGCTATACCCGTTTCGGCGGAGGTTCGACGACTTCGATAAATCCTCGCTGAGCATGCTGAGATTCGCATGGTACTTCGGCGGAGAAGTCGGATTCAGAAGAGTATGTTTTTTCGCTGTGGTATGCCATGGTGAACGCTGTACTGCGAACTTGGAATTCCAAAGCGGGGGCCGTTTTCATTTTCGAGTTTGAGTTGCACTCTGGCCCACTGCACGCCGGGCCGGGAGGTTTGGTGGTAAACCAGAACCGGCCACCTTCGTAGCGAAGGTAAAGCTTCAAAGTAAGTTCCCCGGGAGGGGTTTGCGTCGCTTCGACGCTTCGGAAAGCACCTGATGAGGATTGCCCTGCCGAGCAACCGGCCTGCACAAACGGTGTAGCGAAAGAGAAAACAACGAGTAAGAGTGTTGCTAGCCCGACCCAACGAACAACCGATCGAGGGAAAATCCGAGTGGCTCGGATTGCACCTTCGACAGAGTTGTCATTTCGGTTTGTTGCTCTCGCTAACACCATTGGGAGACTGATCGCGACGGATTGCTTGAAGAGACCGCAGTATGAGTTTCTCGAATACGACTAGTGGTTATCTACTATCCTTATTCTACCGCAAGAAATAGGGTTTGGTTCACTTTTACGGATTGATTCAAGCTGGAAAGTTCCAGGAAGGGAGGGTTTAGGGGCGAACTCGGAGAAGTTTCATCAGGCGTCCTGAGACGTTCCAATCTTGGACGTAGAGGTTTCCGTCTTTATCCCAGAAGGATCCGTGTGTGCCGCTGAAAGCACCTTCGACCCATTGATCTTGGGGGATATTGTAGTTTCCACCTTTTGCTGGATCTGGGTTGTGGCCGAGAACGGCGATGATGGTGTTGCTTTTATCGAGGATGACGAGTCGGCCATTGAGGTCGGGTACGGAGACGAAATCACCTTGGATTGCGACGGAGGTGGGCATTCCTAGGCCGGTGACGACTTCTTCGATGAATTCACCTTCGAGGCTGTAGTGGACCAATCGTCCTTTGGGTTGGTGGTTTCGGTCGCAGATGAGGAGTCGGTTTGGTTCGTAGCGGGTATCGAGGGTCATACCGTGGGCGGTGTTGAATTCTTTCAGTCCGTTGCCTTGGGTGCCGAAGTGGCTCAGGTACTTTCCGTTTTTGTCGTATCGGAAGACGTGGTTCGAAGCGTATCCGTTCGACAGGTAGATATCTCCGTTTTTGGCAACTGTGATCGCTGTTGGATTGAATTGTTTGAGGTTTAGTCCCGATTCTTCAGGGTATTTCAGTCGCAGCACGACTTCACCGCTGGCGGCATTGAATTTGATTCCTTCAGCGTTTGCGTTGCGAGCGCCGTAGATAAATTCGCCAGCTTCTTCTTGTCGGATTTCCATGTCATGGAGTCGGGTGTAGTCCCCGCCGAGATAGCTTTGGACGACTTTGCCTTCGGGCGAGAATACGTAGACGCCTTGATCGGCGCTGGTGTAGATGTTGCCGGCTTTATCGATTACGACGGATCCGTGGGTTGGGCCGATTGCGGACTTTCCGTCTGGTCGCAGTCCCCATCCTGGAACGGTGTCGAAGGTCATAGCTCCGGAGCCCATCCGTACGGGTTTGACGGCGGAGGGGGCATTCGCCGCATCTTGAGCTTGCGCGTTACTTTGTGGGTTTAATCCGCTGGAAAACGCAGGGACTAGGAACGCGAGACTGAGAGCAAACGATTTCATAGTGTGAAATTTCATCGAATCTAAGCTTTCGTATTCAAAAAGAGGATGCGTCGATTGGGTTCGCCACGAGCGGTCGCCGCGCGTGGGATGCGAGCCAATTTCATTGGAAAATTTGAGTTGGACCGAACCATCGGGACTTGATTGTACTCGAACCGGTTAAGATTGTGTTTTAGGGGGATTTTATTACACTTGTAGGGGACAAGGGCCTGGGGTAGGCCGAGACTTTTTCCCTGGAAGGTAAAGCGAATCTGTGTTGAATGAACGAGGGGTATCTGTAGAGATTTTGAAGGCTAAAGCTCATGAGATAGGGCTAGATGGGATTCCCGAGGAGGCTTGGGGGAACCTCGCAAAATACTGCGAGTTGGCTTGGGATTGGAATGACAAGATCAATCTCACGCGTCACACAACACCGGAGCTATTTGTACAACGCGATCTGTTGGATAGTTTTCAGCTTGCGAAGTTGCTCGGTCGCAACGAAGAGGTCCTCGACATCGGGACTGGGGGTGGGGTACCTGGAATTTTGGTGGCGATTCTGCGGCCTGATCTTCAGGTCTCTTTGTGTGATTCGGTAGCGAAGAAGGCCAAGGTTGCGGAGGACATCGTCAAGCAGTTAAAGCTTGATATCAGGGTTTATCCATTGAGTGTGAGTCGAGTTTTGGAAGACGATCGATTTGACACGTTAGTTGCCCGTGGGGTAGGACCTTTGGTTCGGCTTTGTGGTTGGCTGAGGGAAGAGTGGCACAAGATCGGAAGGTTGCTTGCGATCAAGGGTCCGAAGTGGGTTGAGGAGCGGGGAGAAGCGCGCCATCGAGGAATGCTTCAAGGAGTCGATTTGCGTCGACTTGTCTCGTATCGGATGCCTGGTACGGAATCGGAGAGTACGATTCTGCAGCTTGCACGTCCATCGAGTCCGATGGTTCGCACCCTTGGACCGAACGAAGGCAAGGATTGATTTAGCAATCCTGGATTGAGAGTGTAAGAGGCCCTGCCGGATCAAATTCCGTTAGATTGTAACGATGTCTGAACAACAAAAGCCGGAAGACAAAGACGCAACGCATTCGGTGGGTAACTCAGGGCCGAGTACCCCCTCCGATCGCGGTCCGTCACCTTCTGAGGTCGAACATCCGACTTACTTCGGACGCTACCGAGTAGAGAAGCTTTTTGCGGTCGGTGGATTCGGGGCTGTCTATCGGGCTTGGGACGACGAGTTGAATCGCACGGTTGCGATCAAGTTAGTTCGTTCAGAGCGGATTTCTGAGTCTTCGCAGAAATCGTTCTTGGACGAAGCCCGGGTGGTGGCTGGCTTGAATCATCCGAACATCGTCACTGCTTTTGACATAGGTCGAACCGAGCAAGGAGATTATTTCTTTGTATCGCGATTCGTCGACGGTGCGGATTTAAACAAGCGGATGCAGCAGCATGCGATTAGCCAGCGGCATGCGGTTGAAATCGTTGCGGACATTGCCGACGCGCTCAATCACGCCCATTCCCAAGGATTGGTTCACCGGGACGTTAAGCCAGCGAACATTCTTATCGACTCGAAGGGATGTGCCTACTTGACCGATTTTGGGATCGCCTTGCAAGAGCATTCTTATTTGTTAGCGGGGCAGAAGCTTGCAGGGACGCCGGAATACATGAGTCCCGAACAACTGCGTGGGGAATCGCACCGTGTGGATCATCGAAGCGACATCTACAGCCTTGGTCTAGTCCTTTACCGGTTGTTAACTGGCCGGGGGCCTTTTCGTTATCAGAGTATCGATGAGTTAATCGAAAAAGTATCGTCTGGCGAAGTCCGTACGCCGCGGGTGTTCAATGCAGGAATCGACGTTGAGCTTGAACGTATATGTCTGCGTGCTTTGGCACGCAAGCCGAATGATCGATATACGGTGGCATTGGATTTCGCGGAGGACCTAAGGTGGTTGCTTACATCTTCGAGCAATGAAGAGCTTACGGATCGCTCGTCGAGAACGCCACTAAGCAATCGAGCTTCAAGGATTCAAACGCCAGAGTTTACACTAGAGAATTCCGGTGCATCGGATGGGGGTACCATTGAGCTTGGAGCGAATGTGATTCCCAAGGGTGTGCGTGCCTTTGATGAATCTGACGCAGAGTTTTTTCTGCGGCTCTTGCCTGGCCCATTTGATCGCCAAGGGGTTCCCGATGGTTTAAGGAATTGGATCGCTAGGTTTTCTTCGCGATCTGAGAATTTGCCGATGGCTCATGCGATTTACGGGTCTTCTGGATCTGGGAAGTCATCGTTGATTCGCGCCGGAGTAATTCCGAGGCTCGAACCGCATGTGCGATGTGTGGTTGTCGATGCTACATCGACGGGGATTGAGAATGCGGTTTTGGGGCAATTGAGAACACGGTTTCCCGACTTGCAAGCGAGTACTCTTTGCGATGCGTTGCGAGAGATTCGTCAGAACCACGTGCGGTTTCTTCGAGGGGAGAAACTCTTGATTGTGGTCGATCAATTTGAGCAGTGGCTTGATAAGGTTGACAACCCAAATGACGAAGGGTTTGCGGAAGCCATACGGCAGTGTGATGGTCGAAACATTCAAGCGGTGTTTTTGGTTCGGGATGATTTTTGGATTCCCTTGAATCGATTTTTTCGAGAACTCGAAATACCTCTAGTCGATGGAGTCAATTGCGATTTCGTGGACTTGTTTAGCAAGGGGCATGCAAAGAAAGTCCTAGGGCTCTTCGGCATCGCCTTCGGTAAACTCGACGCGAATGAGTCGAATTGGACCCCGGAAAACCTAGCTTTCTTGAATCAAGCCGTTGTCGCATTGAGCGAAGACGGCAAAGTCGTTCCGGTCAAGCTTGCGCTGTTTGCCGACACAATGAAGTCCCGGGATTGGACGCCAGAATCTTTGGACGATATCGGTGGGGTCGAAGGTGTTGGGCTTGTTTTTCTCATGGAGGCGTTTAGTTCGAAATATTCAAAACCGGAGTACCGTCAGCACGAGGAAGCTGCGCAGAAAGTCCTCTCGCAACTCCTGCCACCCAAGGGGCGTGACATCAAAGGGGTTTTCAAATCGCAAGCGGAACTTTTGACCGCCTCCGGGTACTCCGATCGCCCAGAGGAGTTCGAATCGTTGTTAAATATTCTCGACCGTCGCCTGCGATTGATATCGGCTTCCACTGCCGGCTATGTCGAACCTTCGGATACGTCGGGCAATAGGTCGAACTACCAGCTGACTCACGACTACCTTGTGCCTTCTATTCGTGAATGGCTGACTCGCAACAAACGATCAACTTTGAGAGGACGAGCGGAGTTGATTCTCGATGAATGCACACGGTACTGGTCTGAGAAACGAGACGAAAAGCAGCTTCCGAGTCTGTTCGAGACGTTCACGATCTATAGTAACGTACCAAGTGCTTCATGGACCAGTGATCAGTCTGATATGATGCGAGCCTCGGGGCGATATCACGGGTCGCATGCGCTCATTCTCTTCACTTATTTCTTTGCTTTGGCAACTTTTGGTTGGATCTTCAGGCAGAACGCATTGCGGCATGAACAACTAGATCGCGCTCAGCAACGCGTCAGGCAAGTTTTTACGATTGACCCGGAGAATATCGAAGAGCTAGTAAATGACCCCGTTTGGACTCCAGGCGTCATCAATACGTACATCAAGCCTATCTATTCGGATTCGAAGAGCCTCAAGTCCGTAGGGAGCAAGGGGCGGTTGCATGCCGAGATGCTCGCAGTGAAGCATGATCCTTCTCGAGTCGACTCCTTAAAAAACGAGTACCTAAGTTCCACTGATGTCGTTTATCTGAATCCGCTGATCTATGTGTTGGGGCCTTATGCTCAGTCCTTGCGACCGGAAATGGAAGCGTTAGTCAAGGATCCTCTGGCGGATGCTCGAAAGCGTCTGCATGCGGCGATCTTTCTCATTCAACAACCCGGTAGCACTACGCCCCAAGATTGGTCGCAAAAGGACGTGGAGTCTTTGGCAAAGGAACTTTTAAAAACCAATGCGGAGGATCAACCCGCCATTCGGAAATTACTAGCTCCGATTTCAAGTCAGTTGCTCCCCGCGATCGAGATGCTTTTCTCCGACCCAAATCAGGACACAACTATTCATGTTGCCGCCGCGAACGCGGTGAAAGATTTTGCGAAAGACGATCGTGGGCGAATTGCTGAACTGATCGCCACCTCGAATCCTAGCCAGTATGCAATTCTCTTTCCTCTGATTTCCGACGAGCCGAATCAAGTTGTGTTCAATCAATTGTCTTCGATTGTCGCGGATTCCTCGTTTTCAGCAGATTCTGCTTTACATGAGACCATACGGAAGGGGAAACGGCTAGCTACGGCTGCAATATCCTTGATCCGTCTCACCCAGTACACCCGAATCTCTCCCGTGTTCAATACCACGGATTTTCCTGAAGCCTTGTCGCAGTTCGTTCACTTAGCCAAAACCGAAGGAGTGACGGGATCGCAAGTCCTTGCATGCCTTGAAGCAAACAATTATTTCCACGACAACACGAACGCTCTCTACGCGTGCCTTTCTCTTTTGGGGGACTATTCCATCGAGGAGTTCCCAGACGTTCAAAAACGTCAATTGGTGGACCGAATCTCTGAACTTTATCAACGGCATCCTGAGTCGAAGATACACGGCATCACGAGGTGGCTTTTGATTTCATGGTCTAAGCAATACATCGTCGACAGCTTTGAATCGATAACCATACCCTACGCCTTGGATCGCCAATGGTTTCAGCTCGCAATCGATCTTCCCGGTCTTGATGAAAACGGTGCCGCAGGAACCAAGAAGCGATTTTCGTACACGTTTGTTGTTTTTCCACCGGGTAAGTATCAGCTAGGTTCGACAGATTTGTTGGACCCGGACCGGCAACAAGATGAAACTCAGTATGTCGCGGACATCACATACCCGTTCGCCGTCCTGGATCGCGAAATCACTTTCGAGGAGATCATTCGCTTCAACCGCGAACCGTTTGCTCAGGAAATGATTAAATTTCAAGCTACACCGAAGGACTCCGCGTTTTTTACAACATGGTTCGATTCGGTTGCGTTTTGCCGATGGCTTGGACAACAGGTAGACTTGAAGGAAGTAGACCAAGCGTACTCGGATCCGGAGTCACTCCCCGAGTCTCAAGTGCAGCGCGATCCAACAACGAAGTGGGCACCGTTGAATTGGCCTATCGATATTGCGAAGCCTGGGTTTCGTTTGCCGATGGAGTCAGAGTGGGAAATCTCCGCCCGAGGTGATAGCAAGTCTCGATTTAGTTTTGGTGGTGATACCGCTTTGCTTCGTCATTACGGGTGGTATGAACTGAACAGTGGACGACACGCTCATAAACCAAGGGAACTGCGCCCTAACTTGCGAGGGATTTACGATTCTCAAGGGAACGTATTTGAGTGGTGTCACGGTTGGGCTCGCGAGGATAGGCCCGTTGTCGAGACAGATCCGGTCGGGCCGCCGATGGGCGCATCGCGAGTCGACCGAGGGGGAGGTTGGTACTACGGGGCGAACCAATGCCGCATGTCGTTTCAGTACGGCGATGATCCATCGCTGCGAGGGCACAATCTTGGATTCCGAATTGCTCTAACGTTAGATCCAAGCTGGATTGAACGCAGCGAGGAGCAAGCCAAGCTACTTACCCCCACTGCCCCGCTGCCACCAACCGCGAAGTAACGCCATGGCGATCGCAAGCGAAATAAAGGGGCCCGTGAACAGAATCGTCTTGGGCCGATAAAGAAATAGCATCAACACGGCGGTCAAGGCGATCATCAAAATTGCACCGCCAGGTGCCTTGCGTATGGCTTCGACGGCCGGCCAAGCCATCCACATACAAAGCAGCACTACGCCGACTTTACTGAACGTGTCAGATGCCATCCAACGCTGCCCGTCCCAGACCGCAGGGGCGAATCGCATCGACAACCCTACTAAAAGCAGGGCTACGCCGATGATTAGTGCAAGCCATCTGGCGATCGGGGCTTGGTCATTTCGAAGAGGTCGGTTCATGTTCACTGCTGCATCCTCAATAAGCTTCCAACAGTCGCAACCAGCGTTGCACCGGAGGTAGTAGAGGAGATTCGATCAGCTTCTCGGTATCCAGGTCGCTGCTGCTGCGTTGAACCGAATACCCGTTTTGCCGCAATCGGTCGACAAAGGGGTCGATCCCTTTCTCGTCGCCATTGATGAAGTAATGGGTGGCTTTGAAGGGCTCGCATGGCAGCACCCGAACTCTTGCCTGAATCTTTGGGTTGCTCATCCAAACGCCGCGATACAACTCAGGGACTTGGGCCGCTGTGATATAAGCCAAAAGGGAACCGGCTTGGATTCCACCTACCGCGATTCGTCGTCGATCGATGGAGTATGTTCGCGTGATCCAGTTTTGAATCCTAGGTCCGATCTCTGTTTCTTCGAAGCTCCAGCCCTTCTCATTGGCAGACTGCGCTACGGCAATGATCCAGCGGTGCTCCCGTGCAAAGGCTTCCCAAGCTTGGCTCCATTGTGCTTGATTCTGTTCGCCGGCATCGGCATAGATAATCAGCAAGCCGTGTGGGACGGTTTGTGTGTAGGTTGAAGGAACGATTGCGAACGCCTTATTTTGCACATCGCTCAATGGTAGTTGTATCGTACCGACCGCAGCCTGAGCTTCCTTGGGATCAACAACTTTGACTTCGGACGCTTCGAGACGATAGTCCCATTCCAGATCGTTTTCTGGAT
>Ga0315899_10004656_pt1 | contig 14812 bp, 11 predicted proteins | sample LakEriMetagenome_2_FD_203518 | JGI IMG/M metagenome (GOLD analysis project Ga0315899, IMG submission 203518) | Freshwater fungal communities from buoy surface, Lake Erie, Ohio, United States - Buoy 4 MA112 | ecosystem: Environmental > Aquatic > Freshwater > Lake | place: USA: Lake Erie, Ohio... | reverse complement strand
ATCAACCTGGTGCTGAGCTGGGCGCTCGGACCGGGCTGGGGCACCAGCCTGGGACTGATGGCAGCGCTGTATGGCTTGTTCTGGGGCCTGGCCGCGAGCCGCGAACGGGGCGACTGAGGCGGAGGCCCTGGGTTCAGGTGGGGATTTCTGCCAGTGGGTCGCGATCCGGGCCGCCGGTTCTGCCGGAGAGCACCAACCGCAGCAGCACCGGCGCCAGAAAGGTGGTGCCGATCACCATCAACAGAATCGCCGCCTCCAGGGCTGGGCTGAGCAGATGGGCCTGGGTGCCGAGGCCGAGGAAGATCAGGCCCACCTCACCGCGGGGCATCATGCCGAGGCCAACCACCAGGCGATCGGTGGGCTGCGCGGAGAGGAAGCTCCAGCCGGCAGCCACCTTGCCGGCGATCGCCACCAGCAGCAGGAAACCAGCCACCACCAGGCCGGGACGGTTGGCGGGCTCGAGCGGGTTGAGCACCGAGAGGTCCATGCCGGTGCCGATCAGCACGAAGAAGATCGTGGCGAACAGGGCCACGACCGGCTTCACGGCCGCCTCGATGGCATGGCTGTGGTTCGATTTGCTCAGGATCAGGCCGGCCGCGAACGCCCCCAGGGCCGCCTCCAGGCCGATGGCGGTGGCGGCGAAGCAGCAGAGGGTGAGCACCACGAAGGAAGCCACGGCCACATCACCTGGAGCCTTGAGGCGATCGATCAGCCAGTCGAAACCGGGGGCCGCCGTGCGGCTGAGGCCAATGGCCGCCAGCACGAACACCACGGCCGCCACCACCAGCTTCAGGATCGGGCCGAGCGCCAGGCTGCCGCCCCCGGCCAGGCTCACCACCACCGCCAGGATCACGATGCCGAGGATGTCGTCGAGCACAGCGGCGCCGATCACGATCTGCCCCTCGCGCGAGCGCAGCATCTTCAGCTCACCGAACACGCTGGCGGTGATACCGATGCTGGTGGCGGTCATCGAGGCACCGGCGAACACCGCCGGGATCACCTCCACGTGGAACAGGGCCATCAGGCCGGCGGTGCCAAGGGCAAAGGGCAGAGCCACGCCGGCCACGGCCACGGTGGTGGCCTGCGCCCCCACCGCCACCAGCTCATCGAGATCGCTCTCGAGGCCGGTGAGGAACAGCAGAGCGAACAGCCCCAATCCGGCCACGGCCTGCAGGCTGGGGAAGCTTTCGGCGTAGAGATGCGCCACCGCATCGGGCGGTACGTCGGCCAGGGTTGCCACCAGCTGCAGCAGCGCCTGGCTCACGGCCGCCTGGGTTTCGGGCGGCACGATCAGATGCAGGCCGGAGGCGCCGATGATCACGCCGGCCACCAGCTCACCGAGGATCGTGGGCAGCTGCAGGCGCACCAGCAGCTCCGCCAGGAGCCGCGCCGCCACGAAGATCACCAGGAAGCGCCCCACCCCGATGAGGGTTTCAGCCACCTCCAGCTGATGGGCGCCGATCTCAGGCATCACGGGGTGGGCAATTCAGCACGTGAGTCTGCCCGGGGGCGCCATCGCCTGTGACCAGGGCTACGGTCCGGCCAGACTCGACATCGGCAATCCTCAGCCATGACCTTGAGCCCGGCCATGTCCGGCAACTGCTCTGCCGCTGCGAGCCCGGACCTGAGCGATGGCGGACTGGAGCTGCTGGATGCCTGGTGGCGCGCCGCCAACTACCTGGCGGTGGGGATGATCTACCTGCGGGATAACCCCCTGCTGGCGGAGCCGCTGCGGCCGGAGCACATCAAGAACCGCCTGCTGGGGCACTGGGGGTCCAGCCCGGGACAGGCCTTCATCTGGGCCCATGCCAACCGGGTGATCCGTCGGCATGACCTCGACATGATCTATCTGTCGGGCCCGGGCCATGGGGCCCCAGGCGTATTGGGCCCCACATACCTGGATGGCTCCTACTCGGAGCTGTATCCAGACAAGTCTCAGGACACGGCCGGGCTGGGCCGCTTCTTCAAGCAGTTCTCCTTTCCTGGACACATCGGCAGCCACTGCACACCTGAGACCCCCGGCTCAATTCACGAAGGTGGTGAACTCGGCTATGTGCTATCGCACGCCTGCGGCGCGGTGTTCGACAACCCGGAGCTGATCGCCCTGGCCTGCGTCGGCGACGGCGAAGCCGAAACAGGGCCTCTGGCCACCAGCTGGCACATCAATAAATTCCTGAACCCGGTGAGCGACGGCGCCGTGCTGCCGGTGCTGCATCTCAACGGCTACAAGATCGCCAATCCCAGCCTTCTGGCGCGGATCCCGCACCATGAGCTGGCCAGCCTGCTGCGTGGCTACGGCTGGGAACCCTTGTTCGTGGAGGGCAGCGAACCGATGGCGATGCACGCCGCCATGGCCGCCGCCATGGACAGTGCCATCGCCCGGCTCCTGGAGATTCGCGCCACGGCTCGCGCCCGCGGTGGCGCCAACACCGCCGAGCGGCCGATCTGGCCCATGCTCGTGCTGCGCTCCCCCAAGGGCTGGACGGGCCCTGCGGAGCTGAACGGCCACCGGATTGCGGGCTTCTGGCGCGCTCATCAGGTGCCCCTGCCAGACCCCAAGGGCGACCCTGCCCAGCTGGTGCAGCTGGAGGCCTGGCTGCGAAGCTATCGCCCCCAGGAGCTGTTCGACGACACCGGCCGCCTGCGGCCGGAGCTGCAGGCCCTAGCGCCCAGGGGTGAGCGGCGGATGGGTTCCAACCCCCATGCCAATGGCGGTGTGCTGCGCCGCAAGCTGAGGCTGCCCCAGAGTGCCGACTACGCCGTGGCGGTGCCTGCACCCGGAGAGGTGGAGCATGAGAACACCGCACCCCTGGGCGAACTGCTCCGCGATGCCATCGCCCGCAACCCCGACAACCTGCGGGTGTTCGGTCCCGATGAAACCGCCTCGAACCGCCTGCAGGCGATCTACGAGCGCAGTAAGAAGGTGTGGATGGAGGAGCTGTTGCCGGAGGACGCCGATGGCGGCGAACTGGCCCGCTCCGGCCGGGTGGTGGAGATGCTGAGCGAACACACTCTGGTGGGAATGCTGGAGGGCTATCTGCTCACCGGCCGCTACGGGCTGTTCCATACCTATGAGGCCTTCGCCCATGTGATCGCCTCGATGTTCAACCAGCACAGCAAGTGGCTGGAGAGCTGCATCCACCACGCCCCCTGGCGAGCGCCGATCGGGCCCTGGACCTGCCTGATCTCCAGCACAGTGTGGCGCCAGGATCACAACGGGTTCACCCATCAGGATCCGGGCTTCATCGACCTGGCCGGCAACAAGAGCGGCGAGGTGGTGCGCGTCTACCTGCCGGCCGATGCCAACAGTCTGCTGGCGGTGGCGGAGCAGGCGCTGGTGGAGCCCAACGTCTGCAACATCATCGTGAGCGACAAGCAGAAGCACCTGCAGTACCTCACGCTTGAGCAAGCGCGCACCCATGTGGCGCGGGGCATCGGCCTGTGGAACTGGGCCAGCAACGACCACATCGATGGGCAGGGCGACGACCCGGATGTGGTCATGGCCTGCGCCGGCGACATCCCCACACGGGAAACGCTGGCTGCGGTTCAGATCCTGCGTCAGCGGATACCAACGCTGCGCATCCGCGTGCTGAATGTGGTGAAACTGTTCGCACTCACCCAGCCCAGCGAACATCCCCACGGCCTGAGCGATCGCGACTTCGACACCCTGTTCACCACCGACCGGCCGGTGATCTTCAACTTCCACGGCTACCCCTGGCTGATCCACCGCCTCACTTATCGACGCACCAACCATGCCAACTTCCATGTGCGTGGCTACAAAGAAATGGGCAACATCAACACACCACTGGAGCTGGCTATGAACAACCAGATTGACCGCTTCAACCTGGTGATCGATGTGATTGACCGCGTCCCGGCGCTAGGGTCACGCGCCGCCCACGTCAAGGAGCAGATGAAGCAAGCGATCCTGACGCACCGCTCCCATGCCCATGAGCACGGCATCGATGCCGCGGAGATTCGACACTGGCGTTGGGGCGTGCCGCTGACGGAGCAGACGATGCAGGAGGTCTCCCGATGAAGGAGCACAGACCCCGGCAGCTGCAGCTGCCCACCCCCGGTTGCTACGCCGACCCGGACCGCAGTGGCCTGACCGCCGACGATGTGTTCGATGGCATGGCCGAGCACCTCTTCTATACGCTCGGCAAGCTGGCTCCCACCGCCAGCCGCCACGATCTCTACCTGGCGCTCAGCCATGCGGTGCGCGACCGCCTGATGACGCGCTATCTGGCCGGCATCGAGGCGATCCGCGCCACCCCCACCCGCGTGGTGGCCTACCTCTCGGCCGAGTTTCTGATCGGCCCGCAACTGAGCAACAACCTGCTGATGCTCGGCATTCAGGAGGCTGCGGCCGAAGCCCTGCAACGTTTCGGCATCGATAGCCTTGAGGAGATCCTTGAGGTGGAGGAGGAACCGGGTCTGGGCAACGGTGGCCTCGGCCGCCTGGCGGCCTGCTTCATGGAATCACTGGCCTCTCTGGAGATCCCGGCCACCGGCTATGGCATCCGCTACGAGTTCGGCATCTTCGATCAGCTGATCCGCGATGGCTGGCAGGTGGAGATCACCGACAAGTGGCTCAAGGGGGGCTGGCCCTGGGAAATCCCTCAGCCCGATCAGGCCTGCTTCGTGGGTTTCGGCGGCCGCACCGAGAGCTACCGCGACGAACGCGGCAATTACCGGGTGCGTTGGATCCCGGCCGAACACGCGATCGGCGTTCCCCACGATGTACCGGTGCTCGGCTATCGGGTCAACACCTGCGACCGGCTACGGCTCTGGCGGGCCGATGCCAGCGAGAGTTTCGACTTCTACGCCTTCAACATCGGCGATTATTACGGCGCTGTGGAGGAGAAGGTGGGGTCGGAGACCCTCTCCAAGGTGCTGTACCCCAACGACGGCACCGATGAAGGACGCCGGCTGCGCCTGAAACAACAGCACTTCTTCGTGAGCTGTTCGCTGCAGGACATGCTGCGCAGCCTGGATCAGCGCGGCATCCCGGTGCAGGAGTTCCCCGACCACTGGGCTGTTCAGCTCAACGACACGCACCCCTCGATCGCCGTGGCTGAGCTGATGCGGCTGCTGATCGACGACAAGCACCTGACCTGGGATGAGGCCTGGGATATCACCTGCCGCTCACTGGCCTACACCAATCACACCCTGCTGCCGGAAGCATTGGAGAAGTGGGGCCTGCAGCTGTTCGGCTCACTGCTGCCGCGCCACCTCGAGCTGATCTACGAGATCAACCGCCGCTTCCTGCAAACGGTGCGGATCAGATATCCAGGCAATGAAGCGCTGCTGCGCAAGCTCTCGATCATCGACGAGGAAGGCAGCAAGGCCGTGCGCATGGCCAATCTGGCCACCGTGGCCTGCCACCATGTCAACGGCGTGGCAGCCCTGCACAGCGAACTGGTGCGCACCAAGCTGATGCCGGAGTTTGCCGCACTCTGGCCCGAGAAATTCACCAATGTCACCAACGGTGTCACACCACGGCGCTGGGTGGCGCTGGCCAATCCTGCCCTGCGCGCCCTGCTGGCGGAGACGATCGGCGAAGGCTGGGTGGCAGATCTCGATCAGCTGCGCCAGCTGGAGCACCATGCCAACGACGGAGCCTTCCTGGAGCGGTGGCAACAGACCAAGCTGGCCGCCAAGCGCCAACTGGCCAATTACATCCACCGCCAGAGTGGCCTGCTGGTGGATCCTGCCTCGATGTTTGATGTGCAGGTGAAGCGCATCCATGAATACAAACGCCAGCATCTCAATGCCCTGCAGGTGATCGCTCAATACCTGCGCATCAAGAACGGCATGGCCGATGGTCTGGCCCCTCGCACGGTGATCTTTGGCGGCAAGGCGGCACCGGGCTACTACATGGCCAAGCTGATCATCCGCTTCATCAATGGCATTGCCGAAACGGTCAATGCCGACCCAGACATGGATGGTCGCCTACGGGTGGTATTTCTGCCTGATTACAATGTGAAGCTCGGTGAGCGAGTGTATCCCGCCTCGGACCTCTCTGAGCAGATTTCCACTGCCGGCCTGGAGGCTTCCGGCACCGGCAACATGAAATTTGCGATGAATGGCGCGCTCACGATTGGCACCCTCGATGGAGCCAATGTGGAAATCCGCGAGCAGGTGGGTGCCGACAACTTCTTCCTGTTTGGCATGACCGAAACCGAAGTTGCAGCACTGCATGAGCAGGGCTACCGCCCCTGGGAGCTGATCGCCGCGCAACCGGAGCTGGGCGAGGTACTGAAGCTGGTGGAGCAAGGGCATTTCAGCAATGGCGATGGTGATCTGTTCCGGCCGTTGCTGGAGAATCTCACCGGCCGCGACCCCTTCTGCGTCCTGGCCGACTTCGCCGATTACCTCCGTGTGCAGGAGCAGGTCAGCCATGTCTGGGCCGACCGGAGCAGCTGGAATCGCCTTTCACTGTTGAACACAGCCCGCACCGGCTTCTTCTCCTCGGATCGCTCGATCCGCGAGTACGCCGACCGGATCTGGAAGGCTGAGTCGTTCCCGGTGACGATCACCTGCAACCTGGACGACTGAACACGGGGCCACGGCCATGGCTGAGGCCCTCACACTGGTGCTGAATGTGGGCAGCTCCAGCCTGAAGGCCGCGGTGTTCGCCACCAGCGGCCTTCAGCTTTGGCATGGGCAGATGCGGCGCAACGAGCAGGGGCCGGAACCACTGGAGCGTGCGCTGACGCAATGGCTGGCGCCGGCGCTGACGCCCTGGTGGTCGCAGATCCAACGGGTGGGGCACCGGCTGGTGCATGGCGGTGAGCGCTTCACCGCGCCGACCCGCATCGGGGCAGCCGTGCTGGAAGAGCTGAAGGCGCTCAATCCGCTGGCCCCCCTGCACAACCCACCGGCCCTGGCAGCGATCCAGTGGCTGCAGCAGCAGCGGCCGGCTCTGGAGCAGTGGGCATGCTTTGACACGGCCTTCCATGCCACGCTGAGGCCGGCGGCCTACAGCTATGCCCTGCCGGCAGCCTGGCGACAGGGGGGCTGCCGCCGCTATGGCTTCCACGGCCTGAGCCACCAACACCTGGCGGAGGCGGCGGCGCGGCACTGGCAGGCGCTGGGGCACAGCGGCCAGCCGCGGCTGATCAGCTGCCACCTGGGGGCTGGCTGCTCACTGGCTGCGATCGCAACCGGCTGCAGTGTGGACACCAGCATGGGCTTCACGCCGCTGGAAGGTCTGGTGATGGCCAGCCGCAGCGGCTCGGTGGATCCGGGGCTGCTGCTGCACCTGCAGCGGCGCGGCCTCAGTCTGGACGCCCTTGAACAAGGGCTGAACCACAACAGTGGTCTGCTGGGCCTGTCCGGCCTGAGCGGCGACTGGCTGGAGCTCAGAACCGCGGCTGAACAAGGCCACGGCGGGGCACAGCTGGCCCTGGATGTGTTCCGGCATCGGCTGCTGGCGGGGATCGGCGCCATGGCCGCCAGCCTGGGGGGCGTCGAAATGATTGGGCTCACGGGCGGGATCGGCGCCGCCGACGGCACCCTGCTGGCGGACCTGCAGCAAGCACTGAGCTGGCTGGGTCCGGTGCTCTGGCTGCAGATCGCGACCGAAGAAGAGCGGATGATCGCCCGACTGCTGGCCAGGGTGGCTGGCGATCAGCGAGCGCAACAGTTCAGCGATCCGGCAGGTCGGGGGTCTGGTGCAGCAGGCGATTCAGCCGCAGACGATCGGCGTTGAGGGGATCCGGGGCCAGCTCGCCGGCCAGCTCGCGGAACTTCTGCTCCACCTCATCGGGCACGCGCACATCGAAGACGCGCTCCATCAGCGCCTCGATCGAAAACAGATGCGCATTGATGTTTTCCAGGTCACCGATGGCCTGCTGCATGGCGTCCTGATCGGCAGCATCGCCGGGGCCAGCAGCAGCGGCAGGTGCAGCGGCGGCAGGCGCAGCCGAGGGGGGCTCGGCATCGCCATGGATTTTCTGAAGCTCCTCAAGCACCCGACCCGCGAGTGTGCGGAACGACTGCAGCGCAGCCCAACTGAGCTCCTGCTGCTGACGCAGGGTGGGGTTCTCGCGGATCAGACGGTCGTGTTCCCGGTAGAACCGCTGGCAATCAGGGCATTGGCAGGGCTCTTCCGGCACCGGCAGTCCCTTCACGTCTCAACGCCCATCATGGCACCAGACCTGAAGAGGATTGATCTGATCCTTCAAGCGGCGCGAAAATCGTCGCGACCGGTCTCGTCGTCATGCTCCTGTGGGCCGCTGTCGAAGCCGGGGCCACCACCACGGTCGGCATCGGCCTCGGGCTCCTCGCTGGCACCAGGGATCGGGATCTCGATCGAACTGACCACCTGGATCACATCGCGCAGCCGCATCGAATCGGCGAACCAGACCATCGCCTGATCCACATCACCGTCGGCGACGGCATCGTTGGCACTGTCCTCATGGGCCTCAGCCAGCAATGCCAGCCAGCAGAGGCAACGGGCCTGGATCACCGAGAGGTCGAGGCCCTCAGGGAGGCTGTCGATGATGCGTTCGCTCTCCTGTTGCACCAGCAGCCTCAGCCGGAGATCGTGCAGCTGTGCCATGGCCCTGCGGCAACTGGGTTCACGCTAGCGGCAGTGTCAGAAAGCAGCATGGCGCCAGCGGTAGCGCCTACTACCGAACCAGAAGGAGGCCGCAGCGCAGGCGGCTCCACGAGCTGAAACGGGGCTGGCGGGACTCGAACCCACGACCTACGGTTTAGGAAACCGTCGCTCTATCCGGCTGAGCTACAGCCCCCGACGGGCGCGCCCGCACGAACCATTATCGGTCACCGGCCATGATGGGAACCGAAAGCAGGCGAGGTGATCGCAACCGGGCAACGCCCAGGCCTTCGGGTCGGTGGAACGGACCGGTTGAGGAAAGTCCGGGCTCCCCAATGGCCAGGCTTGCTGGGTAACGCCCAGTGCGGGTGACCGTGAGGAGAGTGCCACAGAAACACACCGCCGATGGCTCCTGCGGGAGCACAGGCAAGGGTGCAAAGGTGCGGTAAGAGCGCACCAGCAGCATCGAGAGGTGCTGGCTCGGTAAACCCCGGCCAGGAGCAAGGCCCAGGGACAACGGTTGGCCATGACACCCGTCCCGACACAAGCGCGCCGCTTGAGGCCGTCGGTAACGACGGTCCCAGACAGATGATCGCCCCCCGGAGCATTCCAGGGAACAGAACCCGGCTTACGTCCTGCTTTCACCACTGTCCCCCACGTCCACGCCTCAAGCCGCCATGAACGCCGAGCGCCGCGCGCAGCTGCTGGGGTTCCTCGCTGAGCTGGGGCTGGACCTCCCGGCCAGCCCGGCCAGCGCCAACCCGCCGGACCCCCTGGCCTGGCTGGATGAGGCCCTGAGCCACACCTCCGCCGGCCTGACCCGCAACCACGAACGGTTGGAATTTCTAGGCGATGCGGTGCTGCGACTGGCGGCATCGGAATTCCTGGCCCGCCAGCAACCCCAGCTGAGCGTGGGCCAGAGCTCGGGCCTGCGGGCACAGCTGGTGAGCGACCGCTGGCTGGCCGAGCTGGGCGCAAGCTGCGGCGTGGAGCAGGTGCTGCGCATCGGCGCCATGGCCGCTGGCGATCACGCCGGACGCGCCACCCTGCGGGCCGAGGCCTGCGAAGCCGTGATCGGCGCCCTCTACCGGATCTGGGGCAACCTGGATCCCGTGCTCACCTGGCTGACACCCCACTGGCAGCGCAGCCTTGCCGAACTGGCGGCCGATCCGCACCGCCACAACTGGAAATCAGCCCTACAGGAGTGGAGCCAGGCGGCCCGGCTCGGCCTCCCCACCTACTGCAGCGAGGAGCGCAGCCGCAGCCACGGCGACCCACGCCGCTTTCATTGCCGCGTCAGCCTGGACGAGCGCCTGCTGGGCGAAGGCTGGGGCGGCTCACGCCGCCTGGCGGAGCAGGAGGCAGCCCGCTGCGCCTTGGCGACCGTCAACCCGACAGCGGCGGGGCCGGGCTGAAGCGTCGGCCTCCAACGGGGCGCCTTCAGAGCTGCTCGAGGTTCCGCAGGGGCATGGTCACGAGCTTGTCCCAGTTGCCACCCTCAAACAGCACCGCAGCGCTGCTGCCGCTGATGCGCTGCACAAAGCCCTGATAACCGTTGTAGATCGAACGGCCGTCGCGGACCACCACGGTGGAGCCAGGCAGGATCGGCAGAGGGTCAGCCATGGGAAAGGCCCAGTCGCAGAGCCATTATCGAGGGCAGTGGCCGCAATCTGGGGAGATGACGGAGCGGAGACGAACAGCACGGCAAACGACACAGCAGAACAGGACAGAGCAGGATGCGCCGTTGCGGCGGCAGACGCAGGAGACAGCGCAGCCGGGGCCGCAGCCCTTTGCTGGCAACACAGAGCTGCTGGAGGTGGGACGGATCGTGGCGGCCCAGGGCCTGCGTGGTGAACTACGGGTGAACCCACTCAGTGATTTCCCCGAGCGCTTCACCCGCCCCGGCCCCCGCTGGCTGCGCAATCGCCAGGGCGGCCTGCAGACCACGCGACTGCTGAACGGCCGCTCGCTGCCGGGCCGAGAGCTGTTCGTGATCCGCCTGGAGGGCGTGAACGATCGCACGGCCGCCGAGGCCCTGGTAGGCCAGGAACTGCTGGTGCCCGCCGCCGATCGGCCACGCCTGGAACCGGGAGAATTCCACCTGCTCGATCTGGTGGGCTTAGCAGTACACCGCCTCGATGAGGCCGGCAACCGTGGCGAACTGATCGGCCACGTACGCGACCTGCTTCATGCCGGCAACGATCTGCTGGAGGTGCAGCTCCACGGCAGCGACCGCACCCTGTGGATACCGTTCGTGCAAGCGATCGCGCCACGGGTGGACCTGGCCAACGGGTGGATCGGCATCACCCCACCGCCGGGCCTGCTGGAGCTGGCCGATGCACCCCAGGCTGAAACGGAAGCCTGAGGCACCACTGCTGCAGGCGGTCAACCACCCCTGACGGACGTGGGGCGCTGGGTTGGAATGGGGGTGACACCGCCTGATGCCCCCATGGTCGCCCTGGTACCGGTGATCCTCTGCGGAGGCACAGGCACTCGCCTGTGGCCTCTCTCGCGTGCCAGCTACCCGAAGCAGTACTGGGCCCTGGCCGGGGCGGGCGAGGACACCCTGCTGCAGCAGACCCAGCAGCGACTGGCCGGGATCAGCGGCCTGCAGGCACCACTGCTGATCTGCAACGAGGACCACCGCTTCATCGTGGCCGAGCAGATGCGCCAGATCGGCGTCGAGCCGGCTGGGATCCTGCTGGAGCCGATGGGACGGAACACCGCCCCGGCGGTGGCAGTGGCGGCCCTGCAAGCCACGACCAACGGCCAGGATCCCCTGCTGCTGGTGCTGGCAGCCGATCACGTGATCCGAGATGCAGCCGCCTTCCGCGCCACGGTGAGCGCCGGCATGGCAGCGGCCGAAGCCGGCCAGCTGGTGACCTTCGGCATCGTGCCCACAGCACCCGAAACCGGCTACGGCTATATCGAGGCGGCACAACCACTCAGCGGCAGCGGCGCTGCAGCCACCCAGCAACCGGTACCGATCGCCCGCTTTGTGGAGAAGCCCGATCGCGCCACAGCCGAGGGCTTCCTGGCAACCGGCCGCTTCACCTGGAACAGCGGCATGTTCCTGTTCCAAGCCAGCGCAATCCTGGCGGAGCTGGAACGGCTGGCGCCGGAGGTGGTGAGCGCCTGTCGGGCAGCGCTGGAGCGCGAGGCCAGCGATCTCGACTTCCTGCGCCTGGACCGCAAGGCCTTCGCCACCTGCCCCAACGTGGCGATCGACGTGGCGGTGATGGAAAAGACCGACCGCGGCGCGGTGCTGCCCCTGGAGGCGGGCTGGAGCGATGTGGGCAGCTGGAGCGCCCTCTGGGAAACCGCCGACCAGGACGCGGACGGCAACGTGCTGCGCGGGCGCGTGCTGCATGAACACACCCGCAACTGCTACCTGCGCAGCGAACACCGCCTCGTGGTGGGCCTGGGGGTGGAGAACCTGGTGGTGGTTGAAACCGACGATGTGGTGCTGGTGGCCCACCGTGAGCGGGCCCAGGATGTCAAGAGCATCGTGAGCCTGCTCGAGCGCGAGGGCGCGCCGGAAAGCAAGGCGCACCGCCGCATCTACCGCCCATGGGGCAGCTACGACGGCGTCACCGAAGGCGAGCGCTGGCAGGTCAAGAAGATCGTGGTCAACCCCGGCGCCAGCCTGTCGCTGCAGATGCACCACCACCGCGCCGAACACTGGATCGTGGTGAAGGGCACCGCCCTGGTGGAGAAGGAAGGGCAGCAGGAGCTGGTGGGCGAGAACCAGAGCACCTACATCCCACTCGGCTGCCGGCACCGATTGTCCAACCCGGGGCGGATTCCGGTGGAGCTGATCGAGGTGCAGAGCGGCCCATACCTCGGCGAAGACGACATCGTGCGCTTCGAGGACCGCTACGGCAGAAGTGGGATGACGTGCTGAGGGCTGCATGCCGCCGGCCTTTGGCCGGAATGGGCGCCAGGGCGGCGCACCCCTCACTCACTCGACGGTGACGCTCTTGGCCAGATTGCGAGGCTGATCAACATCCAGACCGCGATGGGCGGCGATGTGGTAGCTGAGCAGCTGCATGGGGATCACGGTGAGCAGCGGACTGAGCAGCTCGTCCACCACCGGCACCGGCAGAAGCGTGTCGAACAGCTCGGCATCGGCGCACTCGGGGGCGACACCGATCAGCTGGGCATCGCGGGCCTTGGCCTCCTGGGCGTTGCTGAGCACTTTGTCGAAAACGCTGCCCGGCACAGCGATCGACACCACCGGCACCCGCGCATCCAGCAAGGCGATCGGGCCGTGCTTCATCTCACCGGCGGGATAACCCTCGGCGTGGATGTAGCTGATCTCCTTGAGTTTGAGGGCGCCCTCGAGGGCGATCGGGAAATTGATGCCCCTGCCGAGGAAGATCACATCCTGGGTGTCGGCAAACAGGTGGGCCAGCTGCTCACAGCGACGGTCGTGATCAGCCACGAGACCGCGCAGCTGCTCCGGCAGCCGGCGCAGCCCGGCCGCAAGGGCCTGCAAACGCTCCGGTTCAACACCGCGGCGCTCGGCGAAGGCCAGAGCGAGGCCATAGAACGCAAGCAGCTGGCCGAGGAAGGTCTTGGTGGCGGCGACGCCCACCTCAATGCCGGCGCCGATGTCGAGGATGTGATCCACCAACCGGCCGAGAGAGCTCTCAGGGCGGTTGGTCACCCCCAGCAGCCGCGGTGCGTGGGCCGGATCCGCCAGCGCCTGGCGGCGCTGTTGCTCCATCGCCAGGGCCGCCAGGGTGTCGGCCGTCTCTCCCGACTGGGTGACACCGATCGTGAGGGTGTTGGGCACCAGCGGCGGCGGTGCGTAGCGGAATTCACTGGCATAGAACACGCTGGTGGGGATGCCGGCCAGCTGCTCCAGCAGGTAAGCGCCAACCTGAGCGGCATGGCGGCTGGTGCCGCAGGCCAGGATCTGAATCCGCTCCACCCCGGCGTAGACGCTGTCATCAAGGGGCATGGCCACCAGACCGCCGCTTTCGGGCAGATGCCGGGCGACCCACAGGGCGGCGGTTTCCGGCTGCTCATGGATCTCCTTGAGCATGAAGTGGCGGAAGCTGCGCTTGTCCGCCACGTGCTCGGTACCACTGAGCAGGGTGGGCATGCGCTGCACACGGCTGCCCTGGGCGTCATACAGCTCGATGCCAAGAGGGGTGAGCAGGGCCACCTCGCCATCCTCAAGGGGCAGGATCGTGCGGGTGAAGCCGGCCAGGGCAGGCGTGTCGCTGGCGCACAGAAATTCCCCCTCGCCGAGACCGATCAGCAGCGGCGCGGCCCGGCGGGCCACCACCAAGGCACCGGGCAACTCCGCCCAAAGCACCGCCAGGGCGTAGGCACCGTGCAACCGCGGCAGCACCGCCTGCAGGGCCTCCAGCAGCAGGGCATCACTGGCGGGGCGACCGGTGGCGCGCAGCCGATCAAGCTCGCGGCCGAGCAGGTGCGGAATCACCTCGGTGTCGGTTTCGGAGCGGAACACAACCCCTCCGGCCTGCAGCTCCTCGCGCAGAACCCGGTGATTTTCAATGATGCCGTTCTGCACCACCGCCACCTGACCAGAGCCATCAAGGTGGGGATGCGCATTGCGCTCCTCCGGCTTGCCGTGGGTGGCCCAGCGGGTATGGCCGATGCCGCACAGGCCAGGCGCGCCACTGGCCTCAAAGCGCTGGCTGAGGTTGATGAGCTTGCCCTCGGCCCGCAGGCAGCGCAGCCGGCCCGCGGACGAACCGGCCGGCACCTCAACGGTGGCGATGCCAGCGGAGTCGTAGCCGCGATACTCCAGCTGGCGCAGACCCTCCAGCAACAGCGGCGCCGCCTCGCGCGAACCGATCACCGCAACGATGCCGCACATAAAAAAACCCGGCGGAGCCGGGTGTGAGCTTATGGGAAGGAAGAAGGCGGGCCGGCCTGGTGACAATGCAGGCAGGGCTTCAGAGCCTCAGTAGGCGAGACCCATCGAGCGGGTGGTCTCATCGCCGAGGTAAACGCGGATCGACAGGAAGTCGGTGGGGCAGGCGGTCTCGCAGCGCTTGCAGCCAACGCAGTCCTCGGTGCGGGGCGACGAGGCGATCTGACCGGCCTTGCAGCCGTCCCAGGGCACCATTTCAAGGACATCGAGGGGGCAGGCCCGCACGCACTGGGTGCAACCGATGCAGGTGTCGTAGATCTTGACGGCGTGGGACATGTCGCCTCGGGACGCGACGCCCAAGGTACCCAAGGCGACCGGGGCAGAACGGAGGCGGCTGC
>Ga0315899_10004654_pt1 | contig 14818 bp, 10 predicted proteins | sample LakEriMetagenome_2_FD_203518 | JGI IMG/M metagenome (GOLD analysis project Ga0315899, IMG submission 203518) | Freshwater fungal communities from buoy surface, Lake Erie, Ohio, United States - Buoy 4 MA112 | ecosystem: Environmental > Aquatic > Freshwater > Lake | place: USA: Lake Erie, Ohio... | reverse complement strand
CAGGAGCGCGGATTTCGTGGAGGAACAGAGAATATCTCAGGAATCGTTGGCCTTTCAAAAGCTTTTGATTTAGCATATGAGGATGTACATGCGCATCAGGAACACGTACAAGGCTTAAAAACCTATATGAAGGAGCGGTTGACAGCACACTTTCCCGATCTTTTATTTCATGGAGACACCACCCCCGAGGGTTCGCTATACACGGTATTGAATGTTTGTTTTCCAGCAACGGACAAAGCCAGTATGCTGCTGTTTACCTTAGATTTAAAAGGGGTAGCGGTAAGCGGCGGCAGTGCGTGTACCTCAGGTGCAACGAAAGGATCGCATGTATTGGAGGGAATTGGTGCAGATATGAGCCGTCCAAATGTTCGCTTTTCCTTTTCTAGATATACGACCAAAGAAGAAATTGATTTTGCGTTGGAACAAGTGTTTTCTGCCTTTGCTGTTGCCTTAGCCTAATGAGTACGCCTAAAAACGTATTGTTTTTAGCTTCTTGGTATCCGAATCCAAGCAATCCCACCTTAGGTAATTTCATTCAAAAGCATGCGGAAGCAGCATCAAAATCTAATCATGTAACCACACTTTCAGTTCATTCCAGGGAAGGAGGGGAGTTTATGGTAGAAAAAATAACCCGTGAAAACTTGTCAGAGTTACGCGTATTTTATCCAAAAGCAAGAGGTCTCTTTAAGCGTTTAGTGCAGTATGCTCGATTTAGAAAGGCGCTAGCCTTGGGAGTAAGTACGTACCGTCAATTGGTTGGTGAACCCGATGTGTTGCACTTGAATGTTGTTTTTCCCTTGGGATTATTGGTTAAACGGCACTTTCCAAGAACTCCGCTTGTGATCACGGAGCATGCGAGCGGCTTGCACGACGGACCAAATGCCTATCCCAAGTGGATGCTTAAGCGCATGATTCCGGTGTATCAGCATGCGAAGGTGATTCTACCCGTGAGTGCCAATTTGGGGGAACGCATTAAAACATTGGCAGGAACCTCGTATCAGGTGTTGCCGAATGTGGTGAACGAAGAGATATTTAAACTACCAAACGAATCAATTGCCAGTAATCGTTTTGTTCACATTTCCACCTTATATGAGGCTGCAAAGAATGTGCATGGGATGTTGCGCACGGTGAAGCAATTATCAACAACGACGCAAGACTTTGAATTTCACATCATCACCGATGGGGATGCCACGCAGGCAAAAGCCTTGGCGAGTGAATTGGGTTTACTGGACCGTTTCGTGTTTTTTCATGGAACCATGGAAACCCAAGAAATTGCAGCGTTTTTGCACAGTTGCAAGGCCTTGGTGTTGTTCAGCAATTTCGAGAATTTTCCCTGCGTAATACCTGAAGCATGGATGAGTGGGGTTCCGGTAATTGCCACAGGGGTCAATGGGATTCCAGAATTTGCGCATGCGGAAAATAGCATCTTGATCGAACCGCGCAACGAAGACCAACTCACCCAAGCCATGTTAGAGGTCTTAAATGGAAAACATTTTGACGCGCAGGCGCTTCGTGCCTATGCAATGGAGCATTTTAGTTATGCAGCCGTTTCCAAGCAATTGGATGAGTTGTATAGAACCCTCTAATTTTTGGAATAAAAAATCAATCGTTCCCGTTCCTCGGGATTTTAAATCCCGAGGAACGGGATGAGCACCCAATTCACAGGCGCAGAAATCAAGTTGAATTTTAATAAGACCATTTTGCTTTTTATATAAAGCATTTTACAATTTTGATTTTTATAAAAAGTATTTATTAAAATTGCTTTATTAAAAAACTATTTTGTATTTTTGATTCATAAAAAAACTGCTCAATGGAAGTGTTATTGGCAAAATCCTTGAAAAAAGTGGCTTCTGTGAGTGAAAAAGCCAAACGCTTAATATTCAACGATATTCAGTGGAATGAACGTTTAATCGTATTGTTGGGGTATCGGGGTGTAGGGAAAACAACCATGCTATTACAGCGTCTGAAGCAGTGTGGAGATAAGGGTATTTATCTAAGCTTGGACGATTTGTATTTTGAAAGCAATCGACTGGTGACGGTAGTTGAACAGTGTTATGCCTTGGGTTTTCGCGCATTTTTCATGGATGAGGTGCACCGGTATCAGTTTTGGTCAAAGGATTTGAAACAGCTATACGACGATTTCGAGGATATTCATCTGGTCGCTACCGGATCGTCCATCCTAGAGGTATCCAAAGGCCAAGCGGATTTATCGCGAAGGGCAGTCGTTTATTACCTGCAAGGGCTTACGTTTCGGGAGTATTTACAGTTTGAAAAAAAACTATCGATTCAAGCGCTGGATTTGGAAACCGTTATAACGCGTCATCATGAGATTACCGCAGATTTATTAGATCAATTTTCGTTCAGAAAGGATTTTAATACCTACTTAAAACAGGGCTATTTTCCATTTTACAAGGAGAACAAATCGGTTTATGCTCAAAAGCTATCGGAGACCATTAATTTGGTCATCGATATTGATATTGCACCGTTCGAAGAATTGAATTACACCACCGTTCGTACCATGAAAAAATTACTGCATGTGATTAGTCAATCCGTTCCATTTACGCCAAATATTTCGAAACTTTCCGAGCGCTTGGAGGCACCTCGAAATACCATTTTGAGGCTCTTGGATTTGTTGGACAAAGCTAAAATCATTAAGCTCCTGAATGCAGAACATGAGAAATTAAGCTATTTGCAAAAACCGGAAAAGATATTTCTAGAAAACACCAATTTTGTTTACCTTTTCGCTGATGGAAAAGCAAATATTGGTTCGGTTCGAGAAACATTTTTTTTCAATCAGGTAAGTCAACTCCATCAGGTAACGGCTTCCAAATTCGGTGATTTTATGGTTGATGACAAATACACCTTTGAGGTAGGGGGACCCCATAAAAACTTTCAGCAGATTAAAGGGGTTCCAAGTTCATATCTTGCGATAGATAGTGATAATGGCGTTGGCAACAAAGTGCCCTTGTGGTTGTTCGGAATGCTCCAGTGAATATGTTTCATACCAAGACAAACAATAAACGCTAATCATCAAACATAGCCCAACAATCGCTTGTAGATTTTAAACGCATCGTGTTGTTTGAACGCCAGCGATAATAATAACTTCGATTCAAGTTTAGCATTCTCCCATTCTCCGTTATACATAAAGGCCAAGCTTCCATGATATCCATAGGTGAGCGCAAGAAAGGTGTAAATTACGGCTTGAAATTCTTTGTTGATTTCTTGAATCTGAAGTAAGGCGATACACTGTTCTTTCCAAGTGATATGGTCTTGAAGGAGATGGTATTGTTCCGTATAAATTAATCCGCGACACCATCGACCTACAAAAGCTAGTGCGAAATCTGCTTCTTTCCAGTCGGTAATTCGATGTAAAATTTCATCGGTTCGAGAGCGAATCGTTTTGCGTGGAACTTTATTTTGTAATAATTCAAGTTCGAAGGTTCTTGATATTAAGTGATAGTGGGCTGATTGATGAGTACTCGGATTGGCGAGGAGTTTATTTCCTTTAAGAATATTTTTACGCATCGTAAACACATTATGAAATACCAGAAGATCTTCACTGGATTGATGATGTTTAATTAATTTGGTCAGTGCGTGTTGATAATGGTCGTATGGGTCATCTTCAAAAACAAAAAATTGAAATAATTCATAGGAAAGGTCCTTATGGCTTAATAGGTAATCAATCCCATCGGTTGAAGGTTTTTCTTTACCAAAAAAATGTAAGGCTACGGTTTGAGATTGAAGCTTGTAAAGCGTAGGGTAGTTTTCATGTAAACTCAGCAAGTGATCAATTGCTGCACGATCCTTTCCTAAACCTAGAAGCGCTTCTATAACCAATTGATGTTCTAGGTTTAAGCGGCGGAATGAGGCAAGTTGATTTTGAATTTCTAGAAAACTAGAATAATCTTCATATCCTAAAAGACCAACCAATTCATCTAAGGTGGAAGGCCTTGCATTGGTATTGATTTTTGCTAAGCCAAAAATCCGGCTTAAGGTAGTGTAGGATACATAATACCCTTGTTTGATTAAAAGTTGTTCCAGCCTTCTGCATGCAGCTATAGAGTTGATCTGAAAACCAACGTGCTGTTCAAGGGCACTTTTTAATTGAATTAAGGACATACCCAAAGATACTTCTCGGATCTTTTCAATTTAAAACGAAACAAAAACGAAACAAAGATTCGAGGGTTAAGAGAAATTTGGAGGGTATTTTTGAATCATATTATTTCATAATTATATGCCAAGAGTAAGGCGGATCTTGATTTTGTTCGTGGTTATTTCTGAATTCTTTGTTTGTGCCCAAACCGACAAACGCCGAGTAATGGCAAGTGCGGGTAGAATTGCTAAAAACCTAACGCCAACAATGTTTGGTGCAAACTACATCATGTCGTACACCATGGGTGAGCCCTTCATCTATGTGAATACGCCCTTAGGATACACAAATACCCGAATGTGTAATGGGTTCCAGCAACCCGATGCCTTGATTGCAGTAGGGCCCGGCGTGGTTGTACAAATGCCCACACAACCTGTATTTAAGATCTATCCGAACCCCTTTGATGCGTATTCGATCATTGAGGCTCCTGCAGCATATGAAGACCAGGAATTGAAACTGCAACTCATTGATGCCAACGGCAAACTCGTGTACGATGAAATCATGAAAGGAGCGCGGCACAAAGCAGATTATTCTACAGGCCTAGCTCCGGGTACTTATTTTCTAAACATTTATCAAATCACGGGTGAATTCATTCACCAAGTAAAACTCATTAAATCTTAATTCATGAAAAGATTTTTTTCCTTTCTACTCGTTCTCTCAGTAACGCTTATTTCAACCTTGATAAATGCCCAAGCACCCAATGGAATTAATTACCAAGCGGTGATACGAAACAATACGGGAACTTTGTCTTCTAACACTCCCGTGGCTATTCGTGTGAGCATACGTCAGACCTCAACTACGGGAACCATTGTTTATTCAGAGCGACAGAATGTAACGACCGATCAATTTGGCTTGGTGAATTTTGTGATCGGTTCAGGAACCTTACTTTCGGGTAATTTCACCAATATTCCATGGGCTAATGGCCCGTTCTTTTTGGATTTAGGGCTTGCCTTTTCGGGCTTGCCTGCTCCAATAACCTATATGCCTTATGGAACCCAACAAATGATGAGCGTTCCCTATGCCTTGTATGCCAAGTCTTCGGGCAATTTAGTGAATCAATGGAAATATGGTGCAGGAGTGCCTGCAAGTAATCTTGGGCTGGTAGGTGATTATTATCTCGATACAGCCACTGGTAATGTGTACACGAAAACGAACGGCACGACGTGGGTATTAATTTCTAACATTACCGGCCCCCAAGGTGCGGCCGGCGCAGTGGGTCCCCAAGGTCCAGCTGGTGTTGCAGGTCCGCAAGGTCCTATTGGTTTGACCGGTCCACAAGGTCCTCAGGGCATTCAAGGGGTAGCCGGTCCCGCAGGAACCAATGGTACAAACGGAACCAATGGAACGAATGGAACAGCAGTTTTAAACGGAATTACCAATCCCGTTGTGGGAACTGGTGTAAATGGTGATTTTTATATTAATACAGCAACAAATACGTTATTTGGACCGAAGGCAAATGGAACTTGGCCCGCTGGCGTTTCTTTGGTTGGTCCACAGGGAATTCAAGGAATACAAGGAATAGTTGGACCAACAGGAGCTACCGGAGCAACAGGATTGACCGGCGCAGCTGGCGTAGCCGGTCCACAAGGTCCTCAGGGAATTCAAGGCGTAGCCGGTCCCGCAGGAACCAATGGTACAAACGGAACCAATGGAACGAATGGAGTTAACGGAACAGCCGTTTTAAACGGAAATACGAATCCCGTTGCAGGAATCGGTGTGAATGGTGACTTTTATATTAATACGGTAACCAATGAATTATTCGGTCCCAAAGCCAACGGTACTTGGCCAGCAGGCGTTTCTTTGGTTGGGTCTCAAGGTGCAACCGGATTAACTGGCCCCCAAGGCCCGGCCGGCGCAGCAGGAGCGCAAGGTCCAATTGGTTTGACAGGTCCACAAGGTCCTCAGGGAATTCAAGGGATAGCGGGTCCTGCAGGAACGAATGGAGTTAACGGAACAGCCGTTCTAAACGGAAATACGAATCCTGTTGCAGGAACCGGTGTGAATGGTGACTTTTATATTAATACGGCAACCAATGAATTATTCGGTCCCAAAGCCAACGGTGCCTGGCCAACAGGTGTTTCTTTGGTTGGTCCACAAGGAATTCAGGGTGTTGCTGGTCCTACTGGCGCTACTGGTCCTCAAGGTCCAGCGGGTGCAACAGGAGCTACAGGAGCAACGGGTGCTACTGGCTTGACCGGCGCAGCGGGTGCTACTGGAGCCACGGGTCCACAAGGTCCAATTGGTTTGACTGGCCCACAAGGTCCTCAGGGAATTCAAGGTATAGCGGGTCCTGCAGGAACGAATGGTACAAACGGAACCAATGGAACGAATGGAGTTAACGGAACAGCCGTATTAAATGGAAATACCAATCCGGTTGCAGGGACCGGTGTGAACGGTGACTTTTATATTAATACAGCCACCAATGAATTATTTGGCCCAAAAGCAAATGGAACATGGCCTGCAGGCGTTTCCTTGGTTGGACCTCAAGGAGCTCAGGGTATACAAGGGATAGCAGGCCCTGCGGGAGCAACCGGCGCTACCGGCCCCCAAGGTCCAGCCGGCGTAGCAGGTGCAACGGGCCCTCAGGGTCCGGCTGGCGCAACGGGCGCGACAGGACCAGCTGGAGCTACCGGTCCTGCAGGAACCAATGGTGCTAATGGAACGAATGGAATCAACGGAACAAACGGAACCAATGGAACAGCCGTTTTAAATGGAAATACCAATCCCGTTGCAGGAACCGGCGTCAATGGTGACTTTTACATTAACACGGCAACCAATGAATTATTCGGCCCAAAAGCAAATGGTACATGGCCAGCAGGCGTTTCTTTGGTTGGTCCTCAAGGAGCTCAGGGTATACAAGGGATAACAGGCCCTACAGGAGCAACTGGCCTCCAAGGTCCGGCCGGCGTAGCAGGAGCGCAAGGTCCTACAGGTTTACTTACGAGCGGTTCAACCGCAGGAAACACCCCATATTGGAACGGTTCTCAATGGGTGGTGAACAATTCAAACCTTTTTAACAACGGAGGAAATGTAGGAATTGGAAATTCCACGCCAACGAGTAAATTGGAAGTGACGGGAGCTGCTACCAATACCACCTCGTTGAATGCCGGGAATGGAAGCACCATTGATTTTGGATTGAGTAACCTGGCGTTTAGTGCTGCTACAGGTACGGCTTTTACCTTATCCAATCTTAAAGATGGCGGAGCGTATTCGATGATTCTAACAAGCCTCACCAACACGGGTACTGCTACTTTTTCCGCCAACGGATTTACCTTTAAGTACATGGGGACCATGCCAATGACGAATGGGAAAACCCATATTTATTCGTTCATTGTTGGGGGGAATGTTGTGTATGTGAGCATGGCTACCGAGAATTAAACCATACTTCTTTTACCTTATGAAAAATCTATGGTTACTTTTGTTGCTTGTTTCAATACGCCCAATACACGCGCAGTTATTTGGGGGACAGATTAAATCACCAAGAGCTATAATTTCGCAACTCAATTGTGCGAATGCAGCCGTATCAGCAACGGTTTACAGTAATGTAGCGATCAACGGAGTTAATGTAACGATTCCAATTACAGCCAGCAGCGGTGGAACTTACCTTTCCCAAGCCTATAATTCTACCGGTGTAACGGGATTAACCTTAACCAGTGGATACGGTATGATTCCTGCCGGTTCCAGTAATTTAGTTTTGATGCTCAGTGGAACAGCAAATACTGCTGGAAATGCTGTATTTAACGTGGCTATTGGAGGTCAAACATGTTCCATTACCGTTGTGGTGGCCTCTTGGGCTAATCAATACCCCGCCAACAGCGTGTTCTGTGCCAACGGACCCACTGCGATTGTGGATGTCACCAACCCCACCACGGGAAAAACCTGGATGGACCGTAACCTTGGTGCCAGCCAAGTGGCTACGTCCAGCACCGATCAAAACGCCTATGGGGAATTGTACCAATGGGGAAGACGAGCCGATGGCCACCAATGCCGTACATCGGCCACCACCGCAACCTTAAGTTCGGTGGACCAACCGGCCCATGGTAACTTCATTCTTGCACCCAATGCTCCAAACGATTGGCGTAGTCCTCAAAATACCAACCTATGGCAAGGAGTAACTGGGGTTAATAATCCGTGTCCGAGTGGCTATAGAGTTCCTACATCTATTGAGTTGGAAAATGAGCGATTAGCTTGGAGTACAAACAACAATGCCGGTGCTTATAATTCTCCATTGAAATTATCGGTAGCTGGATCTAGGGATGTGTCAAATGGTAGTTTGGGAGTTGCAGTTGGGACATTAGGTGCATATTGGAGTAATACGGTGAATGGAACCTTGGCTAATTATCTTGTCTTCGGTTTCAATCCTCCTGCATATATTGATCAGGTTAACCGTGGATTTGGTGTTTCAATCCGCTGCATCAAAGAAACCGTGGGCAGCGTAGGAGCTATTAACTGCAACGGAACCACCCAAAGTGGAAACCTGATCAGCGGGCAAGTAGCTTCCAATGTTACGGCAAGCGTACCTTACACCGGAGGTAACGGAGGTTTTTATGCGGCTCAAAGCATTGCCTCTTTTGGGGTTACGGGTTTAACGGCAACTTTGTCGCAGGGCTTATTTGCCAACGGTGCTGGTAGTGTAACTTATTCCATAACAGGCACCCCTGCAAGTGCAGGAACGGCAACGTTTGCTATTTCATTGGGTGGGCAAAGTTGTTCTTTGAATTTAATCGTTTATGGTGTGCAACCCCAATATCCTGCAAATACCGTGAATTGTAATGGGATTGTAACCATTGTAAACGACGTCACCAACCCCACCACCGGAAAAATCTGGATGGACAGAAACCTCGGTGCCAGTCAGGTGGCAACGTCTAGCACCGACCAAAATGCGTACGGGGATCTATACCAATGGGGAAGACGAGCCGACGGCCACCAATGCCGTACTTCCGCCACCACCGCAACCTTGAGTTCGGTAGACCAACCGGCCCACGGTAATTTCATCCTTGCTCCCAATAACCCTTACGATTGGCGAAGCCCACAAAACACCAATTTGTGGCAAGGCGTAAATGGGGTGAATAATCCGTGTCCAAGCGGGTATCGAGTTCCAACGAATGTTGAAATTGAAAATGAAAGGATTTCTTGGACGATACAATCTGGAGTAGGTGGATATAATTCTCCATTAAAATTTCCAGTATCTGGGTGCAGACTTAATTCAGGGTCAATTGTCGATATAAATTATGGGATGAGTATTTGGACTTCATCAATAAATGGAAATGATGCCATAGGATTAAATGCAGATTTGCCAGGTGGTGCTGCCTCTGGTGCTTATGCACGATCAAAAGGGTTGACAATCCGCTGCATCAAAGAAACAGTGGGTAGTGTGGGAACTCTCAATTGCAACGGAGCCACCCAAAGTGGAAACCTGATCAGCGGGCAATCGGCTTCAAATGTAACGGCAAGCGTACCTTATACCGGAGGTAACGGAGGTTTTTATGCGGCTCAAAGCATTGCATCTACAGGGGTTACGGGTTTAACGGCAACTTTGTCGCAGGGATTATTTGCCAGTGGCAACGGCAGCGTGACTTATACCATAACCGGTACTCCGGCAAGTGCAGGAACGGCGAGCTTTGCTATTACCTTAGGAGGGCAATCTTGTAACTTAGCGTTAACCGTTACCACGCTTGCAGCTCAATATCCCGCCAACAGCGTATTCTGTGCATCAGGAGCCACCGCGATTGAGGACGTCACCAACCCCACTACGGGCAAGACTTGGATGAATAGAAATTTGGGTGCTAGCTTAGTTGCTATTACCAATAACCATTTGGCCGCCCTTGGAGATTTGTACCAATGGGGCAGACGGGCAGACGGGCACCAGTGCCGCACTTCTCCCACAACAGCTACCCTTTCTAGTATAGACCAACCGGCGCATGGTAATTTTATTTTAGCACCCAATGCTCCATCCGATTGGCGCAGCCCACAAAACGCGAATTTATGGCAAGGTGTAAATGGGGTAAACAACCCTTGCCCAAGTGGGTATAGAATTCCTACAGAAACAGAACTCGACAACGAGAGACTGAGTTGGGGCAGCAATAACGGATCATCAGCTTTTCAATCGCCGCTTAAATGGACTTGGGCGGGCGTCAGGTTCTACAACAACGGGGTGCTATCAAATACCGGAAGTGAAGGCCGCTATTGGAGTAGCACGGTAGGTGGTTCATATTCCCGTATGTTGAATTTTAGTTCCAACTCAGCACTTATGAATGACTACCTTAGATCGATGGGCTGCTCGGTCCGCTGTATTAAAGAAATCGCAGGTGCACTAGGTGCGTTAAACTGCGGGGGTTCTACTACTACCGGAACTTTAACCAACGGAACGGCAGCCAATGGCGTAAGTACCGTAATAAGTTATATCGGCGGTAACGCCGGAAACTACGCAGCTCAAAGCATTGTTTCTACCGGCGTAACAGGCCTCATAGCTACCTTAGCGGCAGGCACACTGGCCAACGGAAACGGCAACGTTACCTATACCATATTGGGCACCCCAGCAAGTTCTGGAACGGCGAGCTTTGCCATTACATTAGGAGGCCAAAGCTGTAGCTTTACGATCAATGTGAGCGCACCCGCCGCACTGACTACGATTAATTGCGCCGGTGCCACCACCACGGGAACCCTTACAAGCGGCACTGCGGCCAACGGCGTGAGCACTTCCATCTCTTACACGGGTGGTAATACGGGCACATACAGCGCGCAAAACGTTGCTTCCACGGGTGTTACAGGCCTGACGGCTACGTTAGCGGCAGGCACCTTGGCCAACGGCAACAGCAGTGTGACTTATACCATAGCCGGTACTCCGGCAAGTGCAGGAACGGCGAGCTTTGCTATTACCTTAGGTGGACAAAGCTGTAGCTTTACGGTCAATGTAGCTGCCGCCCAACCCCAATACCTTGCCAACAGCGTATTCTGTGCAGCAGGAGCCACCGCCATTGTGAATGTCACCAACCCCACTACCGGCAAAACTTGGATGAACCGTAACCTCGGAGCCAGCCAAGTGGCGACGTCCAGCACCGACCAAAACGCTTACGGGGATTTGTACCAATGGGGCAGACGGGCCGACGGCCACCAATGCCGTACTTCTCCCACCACGGGAACCTTAAGTTCGGTGGACCAACCCGCGCATGGCTACTTCATATTAGTTACTAATAGCCCTTCTGATTGGCGAAGCCCGCAGAATAATAACCTTTGGCAAGGGGTGAATGGTGTGAATAACCCGTGCCCGAGCGGGTATCGCCTACCCACTGAAACGGAACTCAACAACGAACGCTTGAGTTGGGGTCAAAATAACAGTATTGGGGCATTTGCCTCTCCGCTCAAATGGACGTTGGCGGGTGCCCGCTACAGCACGCTCAGCGATGTCGGCACGAACGGCACCTATTGGAGTAGCACGGTGAGTGGGGGGACGGCGTCGGGGACCCTGTTCTTCAGTAGCAGCAATGCCACCATGGCCGTCGCCAACCGAGCGTGCGGCCTTACTGTCCGTTGCCTGAAGAATTAATGGAATGGAATGTGGGATGGAGATTTATTAACGCGAGATAAATTTTGGTTAAAAATAGAGGGTGCTAAGAATTATAAAACTTTTAGGATGTTTCATGTTGGGGGTTCTCGTTCACTCCCAAACTCTCACCGCTACCTTCCCCTCTATGGCGGGAGAACTCGTGCGTTTTGGAACCTTTCAAGGCATTCAATCGCGCACCCTCGACAGCGTTAGGGTAGGGCCAAACGGTTCCTTTTCGTTTTCCTTTATGACCGATAAACCGGCCATTGGCTACCTTATCACCGCCGAGAATAAACCCTATTTTTTAATCCTCGATAAAAACGAACGCATTCGTTTACAAGGCGGCCACCTCAGCTATTCCGAAAGCGTTCAAATCCTGGAGGGTCAGCAAAACCAAGCCTTCGCCACTTACGCAGTGCAACATCCCCGACGCGAACAAGCGCTCAGTGCATGGGGTTATTTGGAAAAGATATACACCCTCGACAGCCTCTTTGCTGTTCAAGCCGTTCCCTCTCAGGCCATCCAATCCGAAAAAGTTCGCATCAAACAAGAAGATCAAGCCTACCTTGAGGCGCTCAATCCTTCGTGGTACGTCCGTTGGTACTTGCCCATGCGAAGGTTGGTGAGCGACGTTTCCACCATTGCCCAATACCGTACCGAGGAAATTCCAGCGACCCTCACCGCCTTTCGAACACTCGATTACACCGACGAACGCCTCTACCGCAGCGGCTTACTCAAAGACGCCATCGAAAGCCATTTCTGGCTCTTAGAGAACTCTGGACGTTCCTTGGATTCGGTTTATCTCGAAATGAAGGTGTCCATTGACTCCATGATGTTGCACCTCGTAAAAAACGAATCTCGCTTTAACGAAGTCACGGATTACCTCTTTGACCTCCTGGAGCGTCATTCCTTGTTTCAGGCGTCGGAATACCTCGCCTTGAAAGTCTTGAACGAGAGCAGTTGCACCCTCAATTCCGACCTGGCAAAACAGCTCGAAACCTACCGCGCCATGAAAAAAGGGAACATCGCACCCGACATGGATTTTAAGGGTAATTTGAAGACGTCTATTCCAAAACTCAAGAAACTTTCGGAACTTAAAAGCCCTTATACCTTAGTTGTTTTTGGAGCGAGTTGGTGCGAAACCTGCAAAGAAGAAGTACCCAAAATTGCCAACCTGTATCCAAAATGGAAAGGAAAGGGGGTAGAGGTGGTCTTTGTTTCCTTGGACGAAACCAAAGAAGCATTTGAGCAGTTTGTGCAAGCGTTTCCCTTCACGTCCTACTGCGATTACGGCAAATGGAACAGTCCGATTGCGACTGCATACTACGTGTTCGGAACCCCCACCATGTTTTTATTGGACGCTAAGAGGGAAATCCTACTTCGCCCTAATTCCATCAATCAAATGGATGCCTGGGTGGATTGGTATTTGAAGTGAATTGATAAATTGGGTGCACGGTCCCGTTCCTCGGGATTTTAAATCCCGAGGAACGGGAGTTATTTAAACGAAAACTTTCGCTGCAGAAAGTAACTGATCGTTACTACAAGGACCGAAGCAAACACATTGCACAACGAAGCATTCCATGCAAAGGTGTCTACCATGAGTTTGATGAGGATCCAGTTGACGGTCGCAGAAATTAAGGCACTCAATCCGTAGCGGAAAAACTGTACACGGCCCTTTAATTGACTTTCTGTAAATACCACATAACGCATCATCATGAACCCAAACAAAAAGCTAAAGACACCACATACCGCGGCAATGACCGTATAACTGTGCACAGGGTGCTCAAACAAAGGCAGTTCCACGGTTTTACGGTTGATAACCCAATGGTCAAGCACCCAAAATAATACCCATCCCAAGACTAAATTGGTAGATCCAGCTACCGCGTAGTAATAGGTGGTTTTGTCAAAGATTTTCGAAACCAGTGGGTAAAAGAAATCAAGGAAGGCGCGGATAATGCGTATCATATCATTTCCATTCTACTTCATAGCCGGTATGCCTACGAATATTTAATACTAAATAATGGTCTATATACAAATATTGGCCACGAATTCCAGTGAGTCGCCCGTTTACTCGCGGTTCTTTGTCGAGGGTTAAAGAGGCCACTTTTTCTGGGTATGCCAACACGGGATAATTGAACGAATACAGGGTCTCATCCTCGGTGAAATATTGCCCAATATCCTCGGGTAAGCGCTCGAGTAATTCCCATTTCTCTTCCACTAAATCAATGGTTTGTTCTTGAATATCCCGCAACATGTTTTGCCAATTGGTTTTGTCGCTATACATTTCCTTAAGGGCTACTTCAATTACCCCGGCAAGGTAACGGTTCGGAGTTTCCGCTAAGATGATGGCTTCACGAGCGCCTTGGTCAATCCAACGGGTTGGCATTTGTGTTACGCGCGTTACACCCACTTTTACTTGGTCCGTAGCCGCTAGGTATACATAATGCGGTTGGTTGTGGTTTTTTTCTTCGTAGGCTAAATCCCTTCCTTTCCCTAAATGGGCCTCACACAATTCCGGGTGCAAGATGCACGGACTCGCTTCAGGTGCCGCTAAAAAACACGGATAACAGAATCCTTCACCAAAGGATTTATTCGTGGATTTCGAACATTTCCTGCAGACGATATTCCCTGTATATTGAATCAGGATTTCTGTTCCAATTCGTTCGTTTAGCGAGGTGCCATCGGCTAAAAAATACTGAACCGTATCCTCATGTTTGGTATGAAGTTTTTCTAAGATCATTCCCTCGGTAGTATATTCATTTTATCTGCGAAATGATAACAATAGTCGCGAAGGTCTTCGCATATATTTCCCTCACCCGTAGCCTTTTCAAAACTGTCTGCCATGGTCAATAAGGTTTGATGAAAGAATTGTTTCATTTCATCCACGGTCATGTCTTCGGTCCATAAGTCTATGCGTAAGGTATTGTTTTCTTTGGCATCCCATAGGGATAAGAAAAAGGCTTTAGTGGCTGCGTCTTTGTGCCCGCTGTCGGCCGCAGACCATTGGATGGTTTCAGGAACATTGTTTTCGTTCAATGCCACGGAAAGTTCGATGGTGGATGTTTTTTTCATGTTATTTTTTTTCAGGCGCCTCATATCCCTGAAGGATTTTCAGGTAGGGC
>Ga0315899_10004652_pt1 | contig 14821 bp, 15 predicted proteins | sample LakEriMetagenome_2_FD_203518 | JGI IMG/M metagenome (GOLD analysis project Ga0315899, IMG submission 203518) | Freshwater fungal communities from buoy surface, Lake Erie, Ohio, United States - Buoy 4 MA112 | ecosystem: Environmental > Aquatic > Freshwater > Lake | place: USA: Lake Erie, Ohio... | reverse complement strand
ATATTCGTGAATTCAGTGGCAGAACAAAAAGCAATTTGTTTTCAAAATTGATCAAAGATGAAGGAAAGCCACTCTTCAATAGAGCAACTCAGACAATTTATCCTCCTGGATCCACTTGGAAGATGCTTATGGGAATTGCCGGATTAAATGAAGGTTTGATCACCCCCGAGAAAACCATTAATTGTCCCGGATATTATGAATTTGGTGGTCGTTCCTGGAAATGTCATGGTGCTCACGGCGCAACAAATCTCCAAAAAGCACTTCATGTATCTTGCAATGTGTTCTTCAATAAATTAGGACCTCAATTAGGCATCATCAATTTTGAAAAATATGGTCGAGCTTTTGGATTCGGCCAGAAGACATTTATTGATATTCCAGAAGATTCAAAGGGTAAATTACCCGGCGAAAAGTTTTACAAAAAACAAAAACTGTCACCCGGAGAGATACGCGGTCGATTGGTGAACTTAGGTATTGGTCAAGGTGAAATCGGTGTTTCTCCTCTTCAAATGGCAGTCTATTGCGCTGCACTTGCAAATAAGGGCATCATATATCAGCCACATATAGTACGATCAGTGTATAATAGAAAGACAAAACAATTGCAAGATGTTGCGTATGCAAGTAGAAAAGCAATTGATATACCTGATGAATTCTGGAATGTGATTCATAAAGGGATGTATGATGTTGTCAATACACCGGGAGGCACTGCATTGGCAGCCAAAGTACCTGGCATTTCCGTCTGTGGTAAAACAGGAACCGCACAAAACCCTCACGGTGAAGATCATGCTTGGTTTATTGCATTTGCTCCAAAAGTCAATCCACGTATTGCCATTTGCGTTTTGGTAGAAAATTCGGGTTTTGGTGGTACTATTGCCGCACCTATCGCACAGCAATTACTCATGAAGTATTTCTATCCCTCAGCCAAACAATCAGGTGATTCATTAATGCTAGATTCTACAAAAAAGAAGGAGCAGAATCTATCTCCGAATAGTAAAGTCATCACTTCCAATCAGTGATTCTGAAGATGGCTCGACTACTCCTCACTATTGTTCTCCTCTTCTTCCTCTCATCATGTTCTTCGGATGAAAAAGAAAAACTTGTTATTCGCTTCGCTCATTTTTGGACTGAGCCGAATCAACAGAAGATGATTGATTCATTGATCGTAATTTTCGAAACAAAAAATCCTGAAATACGAATTGAACAAATTCCATTGCAATGGAATGAAGGAAGAACAAAGCTATTGCTTGCACATTCTTCTTCACAAAAACCTGATATAACCCATATTGGCATTGAATGGTCACAAGAATTTATCAATGCTAAAGTATTCATGCCTTTGATTTTGGATGATTCCAGTATTCCAAAGCAATTTCACGAGCAAATGAGAGGCAGTGATGGGAAGATCTATTGCATTCCATGGACAATGAATACAAGAGCATTGGTGCTTACACATGAATTATCAAATTGTAATGATTCACTTTCTTGGCAAGACATAATTTCGTCAAAGCTAGATGGTGCTGTATTCGGAATAAATGCTTCAGAAAAACACAATGTGATGAAGAGGATATTGCCAATTTTATGGAGTAGTGGAAGTATCATTTTCACAAAGCTCCCTTTGAGCGAAACTTGTGATGAGAAGTTACTTGAGGGTTTGCATATCTTGTCTGATCTACAAAAAAATGGGATTCTAGAACAGTCCCGAATATTAGATCAATATTTGATTCAAGGTAAAATTCGTGCAACATTGACAGGACAATGGATGCTACCTCAATTGGAACCTATACCTCATAAGGTTCTTGCCAGAATTCCTGGAATATCTGGCGCTTCAATTCTAAGTGGAGATTGTCTTGGTATTTCTTCAGATACAAAACATATTGATGAATCAATACGCTTTGTGCAATTTATAACGAAGTATGAACAAAGTAAATTTCTCTGCTCTAGTATTCCGGATGCTGGTATTCCTGCTCATATTACTTCTTTCAGTGATTCGGTATTTACAGTTGATATTGATAGAAAGGCATTTCTGCAGCAATGTAAAATATCAATGATTCTTCCCTCCCCTGTGTATTTTCAAGATGCGGAAGAGATATTTGAAGAACATATCATGAGATATGTCTATGGTAAGATTAGTGATAAAGAATGTATGGAATCCATGAAAAAAGGATTTCAGAGTTTAGAGGAAAAAAATAAAAAAGGGTCGTAAAAACGACCCTTAAACTTATCTCCTCAATGCTGCAGCAGCAGTAAATATTGCATCTTTAAACTCTTTGAAGACTTGAACTTCACTGCCTGTCAAGCGAGCTCTATTCAAAAATGCAAGAACATTTTCAGCTTGTTTTGCATTCATGTCCAAGGTTATCTTGTCATTTAGCTGCTTCTTTTCATTGGCACCCTTCACCAATACCGGATAGAATATACCTTTGATTTCAAGAAATGCATCAACCTCCGAACCATTCAGTTCAATTTTCTCCATTAATCTAAGAGCTAAATCAAGTTGACCATATGTAAATGTTGGCTTGATGATAGGATATTGTTGCTGTTGTTGAGCAATGGTTGTTCCTGTGATGAGTAATAAGGTCACAATGAACGAAAAAAGGTATTTCATGAATGATTCCTTTAATTATAGTGATGTATGTAGTGTCAATCTATGAATGGAGCCGGCTGTGCCAATTGCTGAAACTCCATAGTCTATTTGTACATAAGCAGTTCTGATACCGACTCCGGCGGCAAATCCGGAAAATCTTCTTTGTCCTTGAATGCTGGTAGCATTTCTGACATAATTATCGTATCCAATACGCAAATCTAATACTTTGCTGAGAATGAATTCGCCACCAATGCTGAAATTACCTATTCTGTCAAAGAGTGCATCAGCATCATCAGCCAAGTGATGCAATGAGAAGTTGAGTAATAGAGGTAATCCACGCAATCTATGATTTATACCCAATCGAACATCAATTGGCATTTGGTCTGTAATGCCTTCAAATGTTGAAAGCTGAGTACCAATATTCAGTAAAGAAAAACCGATATTGGTACGAGAAGCTGGTAGTCTATATAATACTCCTGCATCAAGTGCAAGAGCGGAAGATGCCAAATCATCCAAAGTAACATACATGAGTTTTGCAGATATTCCATAACTCAATGTTGGGTCCAATTCATTTGAATATGTTCCCATTAATCCAATATTATTCGATGAAAATGAACCTGTGACTGTACCGAATTCATCTGTTCTATCGAATGTACCATAAGTTGTATACACTGCACTTATTGATATGCGTTCAGTTGAGTTTTTGTCAATTGGCAATGTATATGTTGCCATACCAGAACTAATATCCAGAACATGTTTCATAAATGTGGCAGAAACAGTTGATGAATCAATGGTTGCAAGCGTACCCGGATTGAAAAATACTGCAGTTTGATCATTTGTCATGCTTGTAAATGCTCCACCCAAACCTGCTGACCTTGCGCTGATACCCAATTGAATGAAATCAAATGGCGATTGGGCATACACTCTTGAAAAGAAGGAAGAAAGTAGAAAACACAAAGTACATGCTGAAAGTAATTTCATTCTATAATCTCCTCTTTCGTTCTATTATCGTGATTACCATTCCATATTTCCAAAAAACTCTGTGGGGGTCTTATTGGTTTACCGCTTATAATATTCATGAAAGGATGAATAGTATGACCTATTGTCAAAAGTTTATTGTCTTTGGTTATTTCATAAGAGATATTGAGCAATATACCTCTTTCCATTTTGCATGTGGCTTTGATTGATATAAGATCATCATATTCAGCCGGAGCTTTATATTCGATATGTGCTTCAATTACAGGTAATTGAACCCCTTGTTGCTCCAAGACTGCATATGGCATGCCTAAAGAACGAAGTAATTCTGTACGACCTATTTCAAAGTAAGTGAGATAATTTCCATTATATACAATACCCATTTTATCGGTATCGGCATATCTCACACGAATCGTTGTATTATGTGAATGTTCAATCATGATGAAGAATCACTTTTGTACAATGAGTTCAATGACTCTTTGCAAATCATCCAAAGAGAAAAATGTAATCTCGATTTTTCCTGTCTCATGCTCTTTGAGTTGGATGGATACTTGGGTTGTAAAATGTTCTCTCAAACTATCTTCAAGTGCGAGTAAGTCACTGTTCAAAGATTGTGCCTGTTGAGGAATGGACTTACTTTTCTTTGAAGACTTTTTTGTACTACGTTTTGAACCGCCCATTAATTCACGAATGATCTGCTCTGTTTCTCGAACAGATAAATCTTCATTCATGATTCTCTCTACAAGCATGTTCTGATTATCAGATGATGTAAGAGAAAGGAGTGCTCTGGCATGACCATTTGAAATCTCACGCATTGCGAGTTTTTGTTGAATTTCTATTGGCAACTTGAGTAGTCTCAAGAAATTGGAAATTGTAGCTCTATCTTTTCCTACTTTTTGCGCGACTTCTTCCTGTGTTAGTGTGCATTTTTCCATCAGGAGAGCATAACCCATTGCAACTTCTATATCATTGAGATTTTCTCTTTGTATATTCTCTATGATCGCAAGTTCAATCATTGTTTGATCTGAATCAATATCCAAGATCATGGCAGGAATCTTCTCTAGACCTGCTTCAATGGATGCCCTGATTCTTCTTTCACCTGCAATGAGTTCATATGCATTTCCTGATCTTCTGACTGCAATAGGCTGAATAACTCCGTGAACTTTAATGGAATCAACCAAATCCTTCAAAGCTTCAGGATCAAAAATCACTCTTGGTTGAAAAGGATTAGTCTTGATTTTGGTGATTTCAATTTCAATAGTATTTTGGTTGTTCCCGCTATCTAAAATAGTAGCTTCCTTGGTTGGATCGTTCTGAATGAGAGCACCAAGGCCTTTGCCAAGTCCGGTTTGAGATTTCATGATTAATTGTCGCTTTGTGTATGAGCATTGTTCCCAATGATTTCCATGGCTAGATCAAGATAATTTCTTGCACCGGTGCTCAAGGCATCATAGAGTACGATTGGTTTTCCATGACTGGGAGACTCAGATAATCGAACATTTCTTTGAATCACTGTCTTCATTACTTTATCTTCAAAGTGCTTTCGTACTTCATGTTCAACTTGCTGAGATAATCTGAGGCGTCCATCAAACATCGTAAGTAATACGCCTTCTATGTCTAGTTTAGGATTGAGATGCTTTCTAACTATGGATATAGTATGTAACAATTGTCCCAAACCTTCAAGCGCATAATATTCACATTGAACCGGAATCAGAACTGAGTTCGCTGCTGTCAAACCATTCAAGGTTAAGATACCTAATGATGGCGGACAGTCAATGATCATATACTCATAACTGTCCTGAATTGAAGACAATGCTTGTTTCAAAACAAATTCCCGATCTTGTAGAGTGATCATTTCTATCTCTGCACCTACAAGATTAATATGGGAAGGCAATACAGTCAGATATGGCATCATCGTGGGAACGATGGCTTCATGAATATCAGCTTTTCCAATTAATACTTCATAAACAGTATGATCCAGGCTCTTGGTATCTATACCAAGGCCATTCGATGCATTTGCTTGCGGATCGATATCAATCAATAAAGTCTTTTTCTCAGCAGCAGCCAATGATGCGGCAATATTGACAGCGGAGGTGGTTTTCCCAACTCCGCCTTTTTGATTTGCTATTGCGATGATTTTCGCCATTGTACTTTTATTATTCTTGTGGTGGAGTCAATTGTTTATGCGCTCCATCACAAAATGGTTGATTGGCTGATTGCTTGCATGTACACCATGAAACTGCTTTTTTTTCTGTGATTTCTACAGCCATTGGTGAAAAAGAAGAACCTTTGTGTGATCCATCACAAAATGGTTGATTTGATGATTTGCCACATGAGCACCAATAATATGTGCCAGGTTCCATTTCCATTCTGATGGATTTATATCCACCTATTTCCGGAGTTCAATCCTTACATTGAGGTTGGTGAAGAAATACCTAAAATTGTCAATCCATTACTCATCACTGTTTTGGTAAGTATTGCAAGATGAATTCTTGCATTCATGAGTGATGATTCCATACCCAAAATTCTGCAATCATGATAAAATGAATGAAATGCAGAAGCTACTTCTCTCAAATATTCGGATATCATTTGTGGTTCGAGATTATGTGCGGCTCGAATTGTCACTTCCTCAAATCTTGTTAAGATTGAAATCAAATTCAATTCAGAAGAATGAGTGAGCAATGATGCATCAAATGTATCCTGTATTTGCAATTGTTGCTCCTCGATTTGTCTAAGCAATGAACATATTCTGGCATGCACATATTGCAAATAATACACAGGATTTTTATCATTTTGCTCACGAGCTATTTGCAAATCAAATTCCAATTGTGTTTGGGCTCCTCTCATGAGAAAGAAGAATCTCACGACATCTGCACCTACTTCATCAATCAATTCATCCAGCGTATAGCTTTTGCCGGATCTTTTACTCATTTTGACTTGCTCTCCATTATCCCATAGAGTAACAAATTGATAAATGAGAACTTTTAGTTTAGAAATATCATAGCCCAATGCTCGAATTCCGGCTTTCACATCCGGAATTGTTGCTATGTGATCTGCACCAAAAATATCAACTATAAGATCATAGTTTCTTTCGAATTTTGTTCGATGATATGCTATATCAGGTAAGCGATATGTGGGCTCTCCTGTACTTTTAACAATCACTCTGTCTGTGAGCGAATCGTCAATTTCCGAGAACTTCATCCATGTTGCACCATCTTTTTCATAACTAAGATCTTTATTCTTTAATTCAGCGAGTAATGAATCAATCGTTCCATTGGTAAATAGCGAATCCTCATTAAAGAAAGTATCTTGATGGATATTCATCTTTTTGAGTGTATTCATAATGGAAGCAAAACACCATTCTTCACCCATTTTTCTCAACGTTGAAAGGGTTTCGGTATTCTCATCCACAAGTGAATTTCCATATTGTTTGAATGCTTTTTCAGCTATTTCAATGATATACTCACCATGATATCCATCTTCCGGAAATGGAAATTCAGAATTTCCTGTAAGATGCTGATATCTGGCAAATATAGATTTAGCCAGCATATTCATTTGATTGCCGGCATTATTGAAATAATATTCTCTGGTAACGGTATAACCGGTCCATTCCAAAAGATTGGAAACAGTATCACCTATTGCCGCATTCCTTCCATGTCCAAGATGTAATTTCCCTGTCGGGTTTGCACTCACATATTCAATATTAGCTGTTTTTCCGGAACCAATGTTGGATGTTCCATATGAGTTACCCATTGCAATCATCTCCATCATTGCAAGATGAAATGCATGTGGATTGAGATAAACATTAATGAAGCCGGCACCTGCTATTTCAACTTTGTCAATGATTGTTGAATCCAGATTCAGATGTGCAATGATGTCCTGAGCAATGTCTTGAGGTTTCTTTCTCAATTGCTTTGCCAAGGTCATGGCAATATTGGTAGAAAGGTGACCATGATCTGCAATTTTGGGTCTTTCAAAATTGATGCCTGGTGCATCTATGCCAATTTCTTTTGCGGCTTGTATGAATGACAATTCAATAAACCGATGCATCATAATCCATCCTCATCAAAAGAACCAATTGGTTGATATCTCTCAGGAGTTCTTCTTTCTTTGCTTAATTCCGTTAAGTATTTCTGCTTATTGGTTTTATTCATTTTAGATAATTTATCATCTTCCAATACATAAAAATCAGCATCACCCCAGAGTTTTTCTATTCGATAGAAATCACGGGCATCAGTATGAAAAACATGTACGACAACATCGAAATAATCGAGTATCACCCATTGTCTTGCATTCCACCCCTCTGATTTGGGAAATCCTTGTCCTGCCTCTTTTCCGGCTCTTTCTACTCCTGCAGATATAGCATCTACTTGTACTTCTGACAAACCAGAACATAGTACAAAATACTCTGCAGGTGAACCTTCAGCTTTTGTTAAATCCATCACTAGAATATTCTCTGCTTTTTTATCAGCCATTACTCTTGCGCAAAACAGTGCATATGCTTTGCTTTGTGCAAGTGTGTTTTTTTGTTTGGATGCAGCCAATGCATTCTCCGATTATTATTGATGTAGCAATTGTTTCTTATCTAGTATCTCAAGGGTGTGTTCATCTAATGTATAGACAATTGGTTTACCCGTTTCGATATTGAGTTCAAGTATTTCTTCTTTCGAAAGTTTATCCAATTCTGCAATGAGTGCGCGAAGTGAATTTCCATGTGCAGTGATTAGCACATTCTTTCCTTCTTTCAAGACAGGAATAATTTCTTCATGAAAATATGGGAGTACTCTCTCTTGTGTCATCTTGAGTGATTCTCCATTTGGTGGTGGAATATCAAAACTCCGCCTCCATATTTTAAGTTGATCGGAACCGAATTCCTCTCCAACCTCATCTTTATTCAATCCTTGGAGATCGCCATAATGTCTTTCATTCAATTTTTCGCTTCTCTTCGTGGGAATTGTACCTTTTCCTGCGGATTGCAAAGCAATATCAGCAGTACGAATTGCCCTGAGTAAGGCAGAAGTGAATAACATGTCGATTGGATACTCCTTCAAAGCAAGACCCGCATTACGAGCCTCTTCTTCTCCTTTGGAAGTGATATCAACATCTACCCAACCGGTAAAGCGATTTTCAACATTCCATTGAGATTCGCCATGTCTTAGCAAAATGAGATAAACCATAATTCTATTCTTATTTGTTTTTCCATGTTGGTTTTCTTTTTTCTATGAATGCATTCATACCTTCCTTTTGATCTTCCGATGCAAAAAGGAGATAAAAATTCTTTCTTTCGAATTCTAATCCACCTTCAAGTGTTGTGCTAAATGATTTTAGTACAGACTCTTTGATCAATTTTACTGCAATTGGTGCTTTGCTCGCAATTTCGGATGCAAGAGCAATTGCCTCTTGAAGATATGATTCAACAGGAACTACTCTATTGATGAGACCTGCTCTCCATGCTTCCCGAGCAGAAATCATGCGGCCTGTCAATGCGATTTCCATTGCTCTCACCTTACCAATTGCTCTTGTGAGTCTTTGAGTTCCACCTGCTCCGGGCATTACTCCGATATTTATCTCGGGTTGACCAAATTGTGCTGTTTCACTAGCGATCAACATATCGCAATTCATGGCTAATTCACATCCACCACCTAGTGCGAATCCAGAAATGGCTCCAATAATTGGTTTTTTGATTGCTCTAATTCGTTCCCATCTTGCGAATTGATCTCTTTCAAGCATGTCCATGGAACCGGCATCCGACATCTCCTTGATATCTGCACCGGCAGCAAATGCTTTTTCATTACCATGTATCACAATGCATCGAATATCGGGTGAGCGATCGAATTCTTCCATTGCTTCTACGATTTCAATCATTGTTTGAAGACTCAATGCATTGAGCACTTGTGGTCTATTGAGTTGTATGACGCCGACTCCCGGTTTGGGGGTTGAAGTCAGTATGCATGTCCAATTTTTCATGTTAATACAGTAAACCTGCCAAAGTGGCTGTGAGCAAATTTCCTAATGCTCCGGTAATCATTGCTTTGAGTCCCAGAGCGGCTATGTCTTTTTTTCTTTCAGGTATCAATGCGCCTATTCCACCGATTTGAATGGCAATTGAACTAAAATTCGCGAATCCGCATAATGCAAAAGTAGCCATTGTGACTGTCTTTGGCATCAGATTTCCTTGTTTTATGTATTCTGACAAGTCAGCATAAGCAAGAAATTCATTCAGACTGATTTTGGTACCAAATAATGCTCCAAACTTGTCAATATCTTGCATCGGAACCCCAATCATGTAACCAATAGGAGTAAAAATTACTCCAAAAAGTTCTTTAAGGTCATGCGGAAACCAAATGGAATACTGATCAAGTGCATGATGAATATTCAGCATTCCGGCATTTATTCCCGCAATGATTGCCACAAATGCAATGAGCATGGCCGCAATTCCAGCAGCTAATTTTAATCCATCCATTGCTCCATTAGCAGCCGCTTCTACTATAGTTGAACTTTCCGGTAATACAGGAGCTGTTTCTGAGGATTCCTTGTCTGAAAGTGACGATGGGATGACGATCTTGGAAAGCATCAATCCTGCAGGTGCTGACATTAAACTTGCAGTAAGCAATGAAGCCGCAGAAACACCCATTTGAATGTAACCTGCCATCACACCACCTGCTATGGTTATGAATCCTCCAACCATTATCGTATTAAGTTCAGACCTGGAAGCTGATGCCAAATATGGTCTGATTAATAAAGGGGCTTCTGTTTGACCAAGAAATATATTGGCAGAAGCCGACAATGATTCTATACCTGATGTTTTCAATGTGCGACTCATAAACCATGACATACCTCTTACGATATATTGCATGATCCCAAGATGATAGAGCATGGACATCACTGATGAAAAAAAGATGATGACCGGCAGTACTGAAAATGCAAATTGAAAACCGAATGTTTTCGCATAAGCTGGGTCGGCAATATTTCCGAAAAGCATTTGCGCACCATTGGAAGCAAGAGCAAGAAAGCCTGATATCCCATTACCAATGGACGACATTAGTGAAATCCCAAAAGGAACTTTCATGATGAAAATAGCTATGACTACTTGGAGTGATAATCCAATGATGACCATTCTCCAAGGAAATGCTTTCTTATTCTCTGAAAGTAACCAACAGAGAAAGAGAATAAGAATTATTCCAAGTATGCCAATCGCTTTTTCCAAAATCATATCCATTTATGCTCTTTATACCACTCAACTGTTCTTTTGATGCCCTCTTCAATTGAGATCTCTTGCTTCCATCCAAAATCTCTTTTTGCCTTCTCGACCGAGCATATCCAATATGGTTGGATCAGATCTTTTCCTTTCTCATAGTTCAATACAGGAGGTTTTGATGAAAACTTTCCAAATATCTGAGACAAACCGGCAAGCATCATGACAGTGGCATGAGGAACGCGGATTGGTAACACAAAAGATTTGCCAAATGCATTTTTTGTTATCTCTGCAATCTGTTTCCAACTATAGAATTCTTCACTTGAAATGAAATAAGTTTCGCCAATGGTATTGGGACTAAATGCCGATTCTACAATACCTCTGGCCAAATCTACTCCATGGATGAGACTTACTTTCTTTTCATCAAAACCGATGAGAGGAACCACGCCTTTTGCAACAGATTGAAAGAAAGTCAGAATTGCTGTATCTCTCTCGCCATATACAGCGGGTGGTCTAACAATGGTGGTTGGAAATCGTTGGGAATATTCTCTTACAACTTCCTCAGCTGCCTTCTTTGATCTACCATATGCAGTTATGGGGTAAAGTGGTGAATCCTCATGGACAGGTTCAATTATTGATGGCGATGGCCCGGTTACGGTTTGTGAACTCACATGAAGAAATCTTTGCAGATTTGGAGCAAACTTTGATGCAAGTTCCAAGAGATTTCTAGTTGAGTCTCTATTTCCTCGCAAAAATTCCTCATCATTTCTTGCAGCTGTCAATCCAGCCACATGAATGATCATGTCAATACCTTCAACAGCAGGTTTCAAGGATTCAGGATTGTCCAATGATGCATTGATGATTGTGACATCTTTCTCTTTTAGCCAACGCAAATCACTGGTTGGACGAGCTATGCAGATGATATCGGCATTGGCATTTTGTAATGTGTCAACTACATGACTTCCTATGAAGCCGGTTGCGCCTGTAACCAATACTTTCATTATGATTTCTCCATTGTGATCTTTGAGCCATCGGGTAAGACTATGTCATAATCGGCTGTGGATTCACCTTTGCTGATTCTGCGTAATTTACTTTGGAGAAGCGTTCTTTTGAGTTGGGTCAATCGATCTGTGAAATAGATTCCATTCAAATGATCAATTTCATGTTGCATCACTCTTGCAAGAAGTCCATCGGCTTCCATTGTATGCATCTTTTCATGCTCATCCATGAATGAAACCTGTATGCCTTCAGGACGAATCACGAGTTCTCTAAGATTGGGCAAACTCAGGCAACCCTCTTCATAATCAGTTTCTTCATCAGAATAATGCGTAATCTTTGGATTGATCATTGTCAAAGGTTTGATTGATTCACAGCCTTCCACGGGGGAAATATCGATGATTGTAATTGACAATGGTGAACCAACCTGATTTGCAGCAAGACCTATTCCTTCTGCATTCAGCATGGTCTCTTTCATATCATTAATAAAAGTACGAATATCATCATTCAAATGTTCGACTGTATCAGCTTTATGCTTGAGGATGGAATGATCATACACATAAATTGGAAGAATACTCATCTTCAGAATCCCAATTGTTGTAATGTTTGAACAAATTGTTTCGAAAACTGACGGTGAATTACACCATCATAGGTATGTACGGGATAGAAAGTTAATACACCAAGTGAAGCGGAATTACCATATTCAAAATCTGAATTAACTATTCTTGTTTGTTCTTCCGGCCTATATGGATTATCCACATCTACTAGTTCAATTGTGCAACCGATGCTAACCTTTTCATTTGATAAGGAATTGAAATCAAACATTGGTAATGCTGAAAAAGGAATTATTGCAGTGATATGATATCCATTAGGTTCACGATAGAATTCAATTGGAATTGAAGTATTCATGCCAGAAACTTTCATGTAGCTTAGATGTGGAATTTCAGCATTGGGAATCAACTCGATTATTTTGATGGTCCCATACTTATTTGTGTCTTTACCAATGGTCTTACCAAAATATGGGATGGTTTCAGATGCATAAATATTGATTTTATCTTGTAAGCATGTGTCACATCGTGATTGTATCAAGGTATCATCAATAATCAGCAATTCTAATTTCCAATTTGTATTGTCATACACACTTTTTTCTATAATCATGGATGCATCTTGAGGTCCTTTCCAATAAAATGCCCCTTTGATCACATCTTCCGGAGCATCTATAGTAATAGGTTTATGGAATCCATATGGGATTGTGATGCCGGATGAATAAACAGGAATATCATGATAATGATGATAGTATGAAGTTTCTTCTGTTCTGGTAGAAAAAACATGTGTTTTATTCCTTCTTTGCACATGATCACGATGTATCTCAAAAGTTTGACCTGCATTTCTAGAAGTAGAAAATTGATCACTTTCATAGAAAACGCCTTGTCTGAATTGATATCCGGTAATATTCCAATTGAATTGTTCATTCTTGGAAGTTACATGACAACTAGCATTTTTGATTGCAACCCCAACTTCTAGTGGTGAGTCAATGAATGCTCTTGCTTGCTTGTGAACCAGAGTTAGCGTCCCATTTATATCAATAAAGAAATACACAGAACATGCTTTGATTTTCTCTTTCGGAAATCGAACTACAAATGCTACATCATTGTGATCATCCAGTGAATAATCACCAATGTCCCAACTCCATACTTTCGCTTGTTCATCACTGATTTCAGAAAGAACATCTGCAATCAATTCCTGATCATAATAATCTGATAATTTCTTGTGGAAATCTTTCAAACTTGAACCGGATTGAGCAAGTGTATTCGATGAGAATAGTAATATCAAAACTATATGTATGTAAATAGTTTTCATGCAAACTTTGCAATGATTGAATCATGTAATTCAGCAGGAGATTCTTTTAATCGCGCACCAAATTGTGATACAACTCGAGATGATGAATAAGAAGCAAGATGTCCTGATCGCAAAACTGAGTACCCTTGTGTAATGCCATACAGAAAACCTCCTGCATACATGTCACCGGCTCCTGTTGTATCGACAGCCGTTATTGAATAAGCAGGAATTGTATGTCTCTCGCCTTTTACCAATAATTCAGAACCATGCTTACCGCGTGTCATAACCGTATGAGGGAATCTCTCATTTAATAAACGAAAAGCTTCTTCATGATTATCAGTCTTTGTATACGCCATTGCTTCAGAATCATTGCAAAACACTAGATCCGTGAATGAAGATATCTCATCCACAATATCGCGAAAGGCATTGACAACAAAGGAATCTGAATAAGTAAAAGCGATTTTGGTATCATGTTTCTTTGCTATAATCACAGCCTCTTTAATGGCATCTGCTCCACCTGGTTCAGTTAATCGATACCCTTCAACATATAGCCACTCTGATCTTGAGATAGTCTCTTCGACCAAATGATCTCTGTTATATGTACTGTTCACACCGAGTGAAGTCATCATTGTTCTTTCAGCATCGGGCGTAATCAAAACTAAACATGTACCAGTTTTGGAGTGTTCTTTGATCTCTGCATCAAGTATAATTCCCAAGTCACGAAACTCTTGAGCATAAAATTCACCAAATGCATCATCTCCCAAAATGGTCTTATATGCAGCTTTCCCACCGAACTGTCCAATTGCAATGATTGTATTTGCGGCAGATCCACCGCTGGACCGATGATGTGAACGATCTGATAATGTGGAGATGACTTTGGACTGATCTTCCTCTGAGACTAATGACATAGAACCTTTGGTCAATCCCAAATCATTGAAAGTGTGTTCGTCTATTGCAAATTCAATATCTACAAGTGCATGGCCTATGCCACAAACATGGATGTCTTTCATGGTTGATTCAATGGTTAAGAAATGGAAAGCATACTGCATTGCAAAAATACGCATTACGCATCGAAAATTATGACTCTTATTCATTCTTTCTTAAGTAGAACCTCTTGTTTTTGTTGGTAATTACAATGAAAAATCACTATAATTGCCATGTTAGTAAAAATCTATGATCAGTGAGCAGCATCTTGATCATGTGCGTTTCCTGATTTCATAATTCATATCATTTCGAAT
>Ga0315899_10004650_pt1 | contig 14828 bp, 8 predicted proteins | sample LakEriMetagenome_2_FD_203518 | JGI IMG/M metagenome (GOLD analysis project Ga0315899, IMG submission 203518) | Freshwater fungal communities from buoy surface, Lake Erie, Ohio, United States - Buoy 4 MA112 | ecosystem: Environmental > Aquatic > Freshwater > Lake | place: USA: Lake Erie, Ohio... | reverse complement strand
AATTGGCTTCAATCCAGCAACGCTCATTCCCACAGTACTTCCAATAATAAACGCTTCTTGAATAGGTGTGTTAAAGACACGATTGTCTCCGAATTTTTCAGCAAGCGTTGCAGCTTCACGAAACACACCTCCCAAACGCTTGCCCACGTCTTGTCCGTATAGCAGGGCTTCTGGATGTTTCGCTAAAATTTCTTGCATGGCAAAAAGCGCGCAGTCTACCATGACAGTCGCTTCCTTTCCTTGTGGCGCGCGTTCTCCTTTTTCTTCCGTAATGGGTGTTGGCGCATAAGCGTGATCCATTAACGAAGAAGGAGAAGGGTCCTCTGCATTCGCAGCACGATCGTAATCGCGCAAAATATTTTCGCCGGCTTTCTTCCACACATCTTCCAACGTGCTGTCAGAAAAACCGAAATTGTTTAATTGCTTTTTGAATTTTGGAAGTGGGTCTCTTTTTTCAGCTTCTTCCAAATCGTGACGGTACCATTCCTTGCGCACACCCGAAGTGTGGTGCCCCAACAAAGGAACTTTGCAATGCAACAACCAAGGTTTGCGCGTCTTGCGCATGCTGCTCAAAATTTCTTGAATGGTGTTGAAGCTCTGCACGAAATCAGTTCCATCGATGCTCTTCACACGAATATTCGGGTAGGCTTTCGCCAAATTTGTTGCGTCGCCATAACGAATTTCTGAAGCGTGCGCACTGATGTCCCATTCGTTGTCTTGAACAAAGAACAAAACAGGAAGCTGCTTCAAATTGGCCATGTGCAAGGCCTCGGTCACTTCCCCTTCGGTCATGGCCGCGTCTCCGATTGAGCAAACCACTACAGAAGGAATGTCAGTGTCGTTCAATCCTTGAAGTTCCTTGTACTGAACACCCATGGCAACGCCAACTGTTGGAATGGCTTGCATTCCGGTTGCAGAAGACTGATGCGGAATCTTTGGCATATTCGGACGATTGAGCGAAGGGTGGCTGTAGTAGGTTCTTCCACCGCTAAACGGATCGTCTTTCTTCGCGAACAACTGAAGCATTAGTTCATAAGGCGTCATGCCTATGCTTAACAAAATACTGTCGTCTCTGTAATACGCAGACAAGTAGTCGTCTTTGGTAAGCTGAAGCCCAAGTGCAATCTGGCAAGCCTCATGTCCACGCGATGTTGCGTGCACATATTTTGAGGTCACCTTGGCGTTGGCTTCGTATAAATCTGATAGCTGACGAGCAGTTGCCATTTTTTCATAGGCCAAGAGCAAAGTGTCGCTATTCAATGTGAGTTCGTTTTCCATGAAATTTTCTTTCGGACTGCAAGTTACAACAACGTGGTATATGAAGGAAACCGTTTTACCTTTGGAACATGCAATTTTTCAAATACCATGGCACGGGCAACGATTTCATTATGGTCGATAACCGTGAAGATTCTTGGCAGCCCACTTCAGAAGAGGTAGCTAGTTTATGCGATAGACATTTCGGCATTGGGGCAGACGGATTAATTCTGATTGAAGGCGATGAAGAGACCGAGTTCTACATGAATTATTTTAACTCAGACGGCTCACAATCTTTTTGTGGAAATGGAAGCCGCTGCGCGGTGGCCTTCGCGAAGAGTTTGGGTATGTTGGAAAAGGAAGAAGCTTCATTCAGAGCTATTGATGGGTATCATGAAGCGAAAATCAGCGGAGAGGAAATTTCCATACGCATGACAGATGTGAAGGAAGTGGTTGTTCGAAATGAAAATGAATATTTCGTGAACACAGGATCTCCGCACGTGGTGCGTATGGTGGAAGATCTGAATATCGATGTCATGGAGCTCGGAAGTGGAATTCGCTATAACGAAGAATTCGAGAAGGAAGGAACCAACGTGAATTTTTTGACACTTTTAAATTCAGACGAAGCCATGGTTCGTACTTACGAAAGAGGAGTTGAAGGTGAAACGCTTTCATGCGGAACCGGTGTGACCGCTTGCGCAATTGTTATGCATCATTTGTCGAACAGCGCAGAAGAAAAACAAATTCACGCTTTGGGCGGCGACTTGACAATTCGATTTGACAGAACGGAAAAAGGCTATGAAAACATTTGGTTGTGCGGACCCGCAGAACAAGTATTTAAAGGAGAGTGGATGTCATGAATAGAATAATAGCGTGCTTAATCTTTGTTGTTTTTGCTCAAAGAGCGAACGCAACAGTGAACTATCATGTTGGAGAACTTCCGCGCATGTCTCTCCTTACGTGTTCTCCCGGAGAAGAGTTGTACACGTGCTTTGGTCACAGCGCTTTGCGTTATACAGATACACTGAAGGGTGAATGGGTTGATATTGTTTTCAATTACGGTACGTTCGAATTTTCTGAAGACTTCTATTTGAAGTTCGCAAGAGGGAAACTGAACTACATGTTGAGTGTTGAAAATTTCGCGGACTTCCAACAACAGTATTTATATGGCGGAAGAGGAATAGTTGAAAATGAATTCAACTTGAACGCTCAGCAAATTAGATCTCTTGGATCTATGCTTATTGAAAATGCGAAAAAGGAAAACAAGTATTTTCAATACGACTTCTTTTACGACAATTGCGCCACGCGCGTTAGAGATATTGTTCTGAAAGCCTTGCCAGATATTCAACAGAATGAAAAAACATTTTCGAAACGTCCGAAATTTCGTCACGACATAGACGTATATCTTGCAGATCAGTACTGGGCCGATTTCGGAATAGATTTGGTGCTGGGAATGCCTTGCGACAAAACACCTGAAACGGGACAAACTTCTTTTTTACCCGATAGTCTTCAGTCGAATATGATGGCTTGGACAATCAATGGAAAAAAGGTTTTAGGCCGAACAAGTGAGATTCTGCCTGTAGATGATTCATTGTTTGAAAAGCAGGCGCCTTCTGCGAAGCCCATTTTTTACGTTACGCTTTCAGCATTGTTGTTCGCTGGATTCAGTATTTATTTGTGGTGGAAGAAAAGAGGTTGGAATTTATCAGAGCGTTTGTTTCTGGGGTTTTTCGGGGTGCTTGGAATTGTCTTGTTCGTGATGTGGTTCTTAACCGATCACACCACAACCAAATGGAATTTCAATATTCTATGGGCAAACCCTATGTTGTTTGCTTTAGCCTTTGCGCGCATGAATTCCTTGAAGTCATGGATTCGAAAGTACGCGTTCATTCAAATGGGTCTTTCGGTCTACGTGCTAGTAGCGGTATACATTCCATCCATTGGAATTCAAACTTTCCCAAATGAAATAGGTGCGTGGTTAGTTGCACAATTAATTTTAATTTATCGATTCACCAGAATCACAAAACCTGTTCAAGGATAGATTATATTTGATACCATGCGATCTAGAATATTCGTCAGTATAATTGCTTGTATTTCACTTCTTTCATCGTGCAAGAAAGATGAAGCCACGACGTGGGAATCGAATTGGGTAGCACCTGTGGCTCATGGTCGATTGACGCTTTCAGATTTGACAGCAGATAACGGATATACAGACAACGCAGGTATCTATCATTTGTATTTCGAAAAGATAATTTCAGGATTTGGAACAAGCGATTTGACACAGATTCCGGATACGAATATCTCTCAGAAGTTTGTTGTGCCCCTAACGGGTGGACCATTTCAAATTCCGGGAAATACTGCGATCATAACCCAGAATCAGAACTATTCCGTTGAAACCAATGGCACCGGTTTGCGCATGGTGAAGGTGAAGTCGGGACAAATGATTGTTCACGTGAAGTCTTATGTGAACGCCTATCTGCACCCAAGTTTTACGCTATACAATGTGTCGGAAGTATATGGAAACAATACGGATATCGATTTCGCATTGACTCCCGGTAGCGCATCTTCTCCGACGGAAGGGTATTACACGGTAGACATGTCGAACAAATATGTTGTTCTTTCCGGCACCTCAGGATTCGAATACAACAAACTTTCAACTCATCTTGAAATCAAGACAGAGTATGGAACCACCGCCGATCAGAATACGATATACGGACAAGATTCAGTGAGATTTGAATTGATCATGTCTGATCTCGTTATTGATTACGCTAAAGGTTATTTCGGTAATGATACCTATTCTTTCAACGAGACGTTCAACCTTGCTGAAAGCGCGAACATGCCAACGGGATTGCTAGCGTTGGATCAGGCTTCGTTTGGATTTCATGTTACACACAAAATGGGATTTGATGGTAAACTGAAGATTGACAACGTTATGGGATTGAATACATACATGAATACCGGTGTTCAGCTGACTGGTGGGAATTTATACAATCCATTTTTTATTACGCGATCCATTGATAATGGAGGAACCGCCTCTGTTTCTAATTACGATATTGATTTGAATGAAGGGAACAGTAACATTACTTCGTTTATGGGAAGTTTGCCATATTCCGTTCTTTTTACCGGTAGTTTACAATTGAATCCGTTTGGAAATGTAAGCGATGGAAACGATTTCTTTTACGCGGATCAATTAACCGAAGCGAAATTGGTTGTTGATGTTCCCTTACGTTTGGCAGCGAGTGATCTTACTCTGCGCGATACGTTGAATGTGGAAGTAACCACTGACGCGGTTCGTGTAAGTTCTTTAACATTGGATATTCAGAATGCATTTCCAATGGAATGGAAATTAAATTTGACAACGTTGGGTGGGCTAGTTGTTGCTGAAGATATACATGTGCCGAGCGGAAATAGCATAGATGCAAACGCACTTGCAACTTCAAGCACACTAGTGATCCCTATTTCTGAATCGCAATGGAACATTATTAGGTCGGAAGGTAAATTAATGCTGCAAGTCGTTTCAAACACACCGTCTTTTCCACAGTTGGTGAATCTATACAATTCATATTTCATAGACGTTCGCGTGAAGGCAGGCGTTGTACTTAATGCTGAAGTTGAATGAAAAAGATTCTGATAGTTTTCGTTTTTGCGCTTGCGAGTGCAATGTCTTCAGCTCAGACTTCTTACCTCTGGTTAACAAGGTCTGACACTACTGGAAAGGCTTTCAGAGGTATTTTAGATGTTCAAGTAAATGCGGCAGCAGGAAGTACATTCTTGACCAAAGAATTGGTGAAGCCATTTGTGGTTGGAGGAACAGTCACTGCCGAAGCAAGAAATTCCGCCATAGATGGAATGACTGATCTTGGCGTGTTTGGAGGAAATGCAAATGTTCGCACACGCTACTATGGCGGAAGAGACAGTTTGTTCGGAAGTGAAATGCTCGACTTGTATATTCAAGTTGGAAAAGGATATTTCGGTAGTGGAAGAATTTCGAAAGAGGCTTTCGATTTAATCAGCAATGGGAATGTCAATTATCAAGGTGCTCGTGTTCCATTGAATTCCATTCATGGTGAGGCGCAAGGATTTCAATCGATTGGATTTGGTATTTACGACAAGCGAACATTCAGTTCGATTGGAATTTCTATGGTGAATGGATTAACCTATCGGCAGTTCAGTTTGTTTCCACCATCAGCGTTTTACACTTCACCGAATGCAGATACGTTGCGGTTGGATTATTCAGGAGAGTACGTGCATTCAGCGAATCCACGTCCGAATGGAAACGGTATCGGTTTCAGCATTGATGGTGAGTACAATTTCGTTCGCGACAGAGGCATTGACAAGAAAGAAGTTTGGAATTCTCTTGGGGTGCGAAATATAGGTTGGGTGAATTGGAACGGACAAAGTGAAGTGGTGAGTTTTGATTCAACACTTACATGGACTGGTGTTGATTTGAATGCCCTTTTAAATGGTGATTCATTGTTGAATGGAACTTCAGGTTTCGCAGATACGTTGGTCACTACTTCTCAAAATGTTTCTTTTTGGAGACCATTACGTGGTTCATTTTATGTGCGTTCCGTTTATCGTTGGAATGAAAAGCTTCGCTTGACTGCTGGATTGGAAATGTATGCAGCTCCTCTTAAACCATTGGCAACCGTGGGATTCATGTATATGCCGAAGAGTAATTTCATAACTTCCATGAATGTGTCTAATGGCGGATATGGCAATTGGAAATTGGGAATGGGCGTGCAGTGGCTTATTGCCAATCAGTTTTATTTAGGTGTTCAGACTTCGAATTTGCCGGGATACTTTTTCAAGAACACCCGCGAGATGCAAGTTTCGATTCAATTAAGTTATTTATTCAAAACAAAAAAGAAAGACAATGAATAGTGCAGATGTAATGAAAATGGCGCAGACCAAATCATTGGTTTTATTGGCTGGTCCGTGTGTGGTTGAAGGGGAAGATTTAGTAATGGAAGTGGCTGGTCGTGTAAAAGAAATTACGGACAAATTGGGAATGCCTTATGTGTTCAAGGCTTCATACAGAAAAGCAAATCGCTCACGTGTCGATTCGTTCACAGGGTTAGGCGATCAGATAGGATTGGAATTGATTCAAAAAGTTGGAAAGACATTCGGCATTCCAACGGTGACAGATATTCATGCTGCTGATGAAGCTGCCATGGCTGCGGCCTATGTTGATGTTTTGCAGATACCAGCATTCCTTTGCCGTCAAACAGATTTGCTTCAGGCGGCTGCTGCGACAGGGAAGGTGGTGAATATAAAAAAAGGACAATTCCTTTCTGCTGAGTCAATGAAGCACGCTGTGAATAAAGTTAAAGAAGCGGGTAACAACAACGTGTGGTTAACCGAACGCGGTACAATGTTCGGATACCAAGATCTTGTTGTCGATTACCGCGGTATTCCTGTTATGCAAGAATACGCTCCTGCTATTATGGACTGCACGCATTCATTGCAACAACCGAATCAAAGCAGTGGTGTTACGGGTGGAAAACCAGAACTCATAGGAACAATTGCCAAAGCGGCTGTTGCAGTTGGGGTAGACGGATTGTTCATTGAAACACATCCGAATCCAGCGGTGGCTTTAAGTGACGGAGCAAACATGCTTCAATTAAATAAATTGGAAGAGCTGCTTGAACAAGTCATGGAAATTCGCGCAGTGATAAAAAAATAATTCATGAAGAAAGTCGATTTCATCTGTTTGTTCGTTTCGCTTGCATTGGTTCAAATGTGTGCGGCGCAACCTGTTGTGCACAACTACGGAAGCGCGGGCTCAGAGGAATACGTATCTATTGTTGCTCACCCGAATGGTGGGTTCGTAGCTGTAGGAACAACAGGGGGTGAAGTGGGTTCGCAAACCGATGTTTATTTGTCGAAATTGAATGCGAGCTTAGAATGTGAATGGACCTTGAATATTGGCGGAATTGGTATCGAACGTGGAAACGATGTAGCGATATACTCCGACGGAAGTATTTATTTCTGCGGAATGGTATTGAGTAATTCTGTAAACGGATATAAAAATTTAGTTGGAAAAGTAGATGCAAATGGTAATCTCATGTGGTCTCAAGAATTTGGTGAAGGAGTGTGGGACGAAGCGCGAAATGTTTTGTTAGACGCAAATGGAAATATTTGGGTGGCAACGAATTCTTATTTCCCAACCGGAGAAGAGAAAGTAGTTCTTTATTCGTTCAATGAAACGGGTGGAATTTCAGCGCCCATTGTTATTGAGTCTGAAGGAGCAAACAAAAACGTAGCTCTCGAATATTACAACAATGAGATTTATATCTTGAATAATCACGATGTGAGTACCTACCCGCATTACAGCGTGAAGAAGGTAGACAATACTGGGTCATTACAACAGACTTATGAAGTAAGCGGATTGGGTGTTCTAGGACACGATTTGCAAGTTTGGAGTTACGGTGTTTTTGTTGCTGGAGAGTTTTTAAACGGAAGTTTGAGAAATCCATACACTTGCGCGTTCAATCTCGATGGTACTGTCAATACAGAGACCTACAACAACTTCAATTTTAACATGTGGTACAATGCGGTTCACTCAAATTCGGAAGGGTATACGCTAGCAGGCGAGACAACAGACTTTGGATTTGGTGAGCAGGAATGGGTGTTACATAGAGCCAATGTTTTGGGTCAATACGCAGGCGGCGGAACTGTAGGGACAAGTAAGTTTGAAGTATGCAAAGATTTGTTGGTAGTGAATGATACGGTTTATTTGGTAGGAAGTTCAAACGGGTTTCAGTTGAACAAGCAACAACAAGCGACGGTATACAGAAATGAATCTGTGGTGCTTTCAGCATTAGACCCGACAAGCGTAAACAACGATTGTTTTTATGTCGGCACTGAAGATTTAATAGCTGAAGAAAACCTTTCGTTTAGTGCAATTGGAAACAATGCCTTTCAAGCTTCAATACCGGTGAATAAGTTGAATGTACAGGTCTACAGCGTCGACGGTAAATTAACCTTCAGTCATTCAGGGTCAAATGAATTCCAAGTGAATGCAGCACCTGGAATTTATTTTCTCGTTTTTCAATCTGAAAAACAATCGGGCGTTCAGAAAATTAGTATTCGTTAACGGGAAGAAAGTGCAATGGAGTAGACTCCAGGTATAGCCTCTAATTCGCTTTGAATTTCTTTCGTTACTGCAATTTTATTTCTTTCTGAAGAAGGGAGAATTACGCGGTCTTCTCCATTTTTCAACTCAATGCGAAGCTGAGCGTGCCCCGTGTTTTTTACCAACAGTTCGTCTAGCTTTTGAATAGACTGCTCGGTTAAAAATTCAGAGTCGATACCGATCGTTAAGTACCTTCCAAGCTTTTCTTTTACTTCAGCAAGTAACGTAATTTCTACAATTTGAAACTCCGTTTTTTCTTCGGTGTTTTGTCCATATCTGCGTTTTTGAAAACGTCCGCGTACATACAGGAAGAAATTGTCTTGCATGTATGCTTTGAAGTTCATGTAGTCTTTTCGGAACAGGCGGAAATCGTGCGAACCTTCTCCGTTTTCAAGAGTGAAACTTCCGTATGGATTACCTTGTTGCGACATGCGGTGTTGCACGTTTTTCACGATTCCTGCAAAGGCAATTTCGCGTCCATTGTTAGGTTCAGGATTTTCTAGCGCTTCCATTGCATTTGAATGACAGAAGGCTTCAATCTCCAACGCAAAATCATCGAGCGGATGTCCTGAAATAAACATACCGACTAATTCTTTTTCCTTTGATAATTCAGTGAGTGCATCCCAAGGTTCAACCTTCGGAATTGCAGGAGGTTGAATTTCAACACCCGAATCTTCTCCGAATAGTGATGCTTGTGATGAGTTTTTACCATCACGCGCTGCACGTGCGTATTTCACAAGCGTGTCTATAAATCCTTCGCCTTTGTTATCTGTTCCGAAATAGGCAGAACGTGTAATTCCGAATCGGTCAAATGCGCCGCACATGGCTAAGCTCTCAAGCACGCGCTTGTTGGTGGCTTTATCGTCTACGCGCTCTAAGAAATCGAATACTGTTTCGAACGGTTTCGTTTCTCTTTCACGAATCATACTTTCTACAGCGTTCTCTCCAACTGCTTTAACAGCAGCCAATCCAAATCGAATAGCACCTTCTTTGTTAACTGAGAACAGCGAAAGCGATTCGTTCACATCCGGCGAAAGAACAGGAATGCGCATGCGCTTACATTCTTCCATGAAGAAGGTAACGCCTTTGATATCGCTCATCGAGTTACTCAAAGTAGCAGCCATGAATTCAGCCGGGTAGTGAGCTTTCAAATACGCCGTTTGATATGCAATCCATGCGTAACAGGTCGAGTGCGATTTGTTGAAGGCATAACTCGCGAATTTCTCCCAGTCGGCCCAAATCTTTTCAAGTTTATCTGCGGGATGTCCATTTGCAATGGCTCCTTCCATGAACAAGCTTTTCATTTTGTTCAGCTCTTCAATGAGTTTTTTACCCATTGCTTTACGCAAGACGTCTGCCTGACCTTTAGTGAAGTTGGCAAGCCTTTGAGACAGCAACATTACTTGCTCTTGGTATACGGTAATACCGTAGGTCTCTTTCAAGTTGTCTTCCATTTCAGGAAGATCATATTCAATTTTTTCGAGTCCGTGTTTACGACGAATGAACTGCGGAATGTACTCCATTGGACCTGGACGGTACAAGGCGTTCATGGCAATTAAATCAGCAAAGACAGTAGGCTTGAGGTCTCGCATGTGCTTGCGCATACCTTCACTTTCATATTGGAAAATGGCAACTGTTTCACCGCGTTGGAAAAGCTCATAGGTCTTTTCATCGTCGATGGGAATGTTGTCAATGTCAATGTCAATGTTGTGCGAAAGTTTAATGAGTTTCAGGGCGTTCTTGATAATGCTCAAGGTCTTCAATCCCAAGAAGTCCATTTTCAACAGACCTGCTTTTTCTACAACGGAGTTGTCGAATTGCGTACACCACATGTCGCTATCTTTCACGGTTGAAACCGGAACGAAGTTGGTGATGTCGGTGGGTGTAATAATCACGCCGCAGGCGTGAGTTCCCGTATTGCGAATGGACCCTTCTAAGATTTTCGCCATTCGCAATACCTTTCCTTCCGGAGTAGTGCTTGCAGCAATGGCGCGCATGCGCTGCATGCGCTCGAATTCTTCACTCGAGAAATCGTCTTTCAATTGCTTCTCTTCTTTGTTGAAGATATCGGAAAGCGATGCGCGATCGGGAATCAATTTCGTCAATTGTTCCGACTCGCTAATCGATAAGTCGAACACACGCGCAGCGTCTTTTACAGCCGACTTCGCGGCCATCGTACCGTAGGTAATAATTTGCGCAACTGCGTTGCGCGAGTATTTATTTCGTACGTACTCAATAACTTTTTCTCGACCTTCGTCCTCGAAGTCGATATCCATATCGGGCATCGATACTCGATCCGGATTCAAGAAACGCTCAAAGAGGAGATCGTATTTAATCGGGTCGACATCTGTAATTCGAAGGCAATAGGCCACGGCAGATCCCGCAGCAGAACCACGTCCGGGTCCCACAGAGACATCCATACTTCGAGCTTCTCTACAGAAGTCTTCGACAATAAGCAAGTAACCGGGGTATCCGGCCTTTTCAATAACCGAAAGCTCGAAGTGAAGTCGCTCGCGAATCGATTCGTCGAAATCACCGTAGCGATATTTCGCTCCTTCAAATGTTAAATGTTCTAGATATGCAGATTGCTCAGCAATGGTCTTGAGCTTTTCTTTTTCTTGCGAAATACGCTCCTCGTCGTATCCATCGGCATTCCACTTCTCAATACGCTGTGATATCAAGCGATCATGAGATGCAGTAATTTCAGTTTGAAAATCCGTGATGAAAGATTCGGCTATATCAAACTTCGGTAAAAGAATTTCTCTGTCAAGTTTGTACCCGTCGCATTTGTCGGCAATTTCCAACGTCGTCTCCAACGCTCCTGGATATGCCGAGAATGCTTGAGCCATTTCTTGAACATCTTTCAAGTAGAATTCGTTGTTCGGAAAACCAAATCGAAACTCTCGTCCTTTTTTGCCAATGTATTTGGAGGGCGTACTTACTTTCTCTCCGTCTTTCACACATAACAACGCGTCTTGCGCTTCTGCATCGCTCTTTTCAGTGTAGAAGGTGTTGTTCGCGGCGAAGTATTTAACGTTGTGTTTTTCACAAAACCGAACAAGCGTTCGGTTTACCACTTGTTCTTCTTCCAGGCCATGGTTATTCAATTCAGCATAAAAATCTTCTCCGAATTGTTCCTTCCAGAAAACAAAAAGTTCTTCCGCTTTTTCTTCGCCAATATTTAAAATGGTTGAAGGGATTTCACCCCAAAGTGAACCGGTGCAGAAGATAAGACCTTCTTTGTATTCAATCAGAAGATTACGACTAATGCGAGGTACGTAGTAAAATCCTTCTGTATAAGCAATGGAAGAAAGCTTAGCAAGGTTTTGATAGCCTTTGAAGTTTTTTGCGAGTAAGACTACTGGATAACCGTCGTCTTTCGAGGTGCGGTCGCTGTGATTACGACACATGTTCAACTCAGCACCAACAATGGGTTTTATTCCCTTTTTGTGTGCGGCGCTCACAAAGTGGAACGCGCCCATCATGTTTCCAGCGTCAGTAACAGCAACAGCTGGAGAGCCCATGGCGATTGATTTTTTGATCAATGCGTCAATGGTCGTTGTACTTTGAAGAATACTGTATTGCGAGTGAACATGCAGGTGAACAAACTTTTGATTTTCATCAACCACAACCGATTGTGAGGTTTGTTCAGGAACGAGTTCGCTTGATTTTTCCGATTTGAAATTGCTGTCTTGAAGAACAGGCGCTTCATAAACAACATCGTCTTTAGTGATTCCAGCAGAAGCAGGAATAACGCCAATACGAATGAGTTCGAAGAAACATTTTCCGGTAGCGGCAACGTCATAAGCCGCATCGTGTGCCTCTTCGAATTTTACATGAAATAGCTTTTCATGAAGTTCAGTCAGCGTTGGCCACTTGAACTTTCCACCACGTCCGCCAGGAATAGCACAAAAGTCTGTTCCAAACTCTTTGGTATCCATGCTCGACATTTGCTCGAGCACATTGGTTCTTCCTTCTCGCAAGAATTCACATCCAACAATGTTTATGTCGAATTCAATGTTATGTCCGGCCACAAATTGCGTTTGAGCAAGTGCCGCTTCAAATTGGTCTAAGCATTCATTCAGCGGAATACCTTCTTTCGTTGCTCGATCCGTTGAAATGCCGTGAATTTTTTCTGATGTATAGGGAATGGAAAATCCATTCGGTTGAACAATGATACTTCCTTGTGAAATTAAATTTCCGCGATCACCGTGCAGCTGCCAAGCCAATTGTACAAGCCTAGGCCAATTGTTAAAATCGGTTAGTGGCGCATTGTAATTCTGTGGAAGGCCTGTGGTTTCGGTGTCGAAAATTAAATACATGGAAGTTGTTCAGATAGGAGCATAAAATTACTACCTCCCTTCCGAATAATTAGTCATTGTGGAAATCTTTCCGACCTCTTTTTTTGAACCAACTTGAATTTCGGAACACCAACATGGAAAAGAGCCCTAGACCTAGGAAATAAACATAGTCTGAGGTCCAAATGATTGCAACATCAGCATCTGTATAAAACGAGATGTAATAGGCGTAGGCGAGGTAAAGCACGGTCGTTGCAAGCTCAATAAAAAATCCTTGAATAGTCATTCCAGCCCCTTCTACTGCAGCAAGTAAAATACTGGTAATTGCAAATATTGAAATGGCAGGAAGTACAATGTACATGCTCTTTACCGTCAACCGCACGGTTTCGTCGTTGGCATTGAAAAGATGCGCAATGCTTTCCGGATAGAGCCAAAGTCCATGCGTGAGAATAAAGATAAAACTGAAGTTGAGGAGTGCAAGACGTTTTAACACATTAAAAATTTCACTGCTTCTTTTCTCAGCCAATAGTCCGGATACATACGTCTTCGTGGTGCTCGAAAATCCCATGACGCTTACCCATGCAAGCATATACATGTTTCGAACAATAAATGCACTTTGAAAAGATTCTTCTCCTTTCTTTTCAATGAAAGCGAAAAAGATGATCCAGATACTTAACGCGACAAGCATTTGGAGCATAATTGGAATTCCTAATCGAAGAATTTCTTTGGTGTAATTGAATGGTACACGATATAAATTTCGAAACAAGCGAACCTCCTTGTACTTCGCGTGCAAGAGCGTGTAAATGAAAAGAACAAGGGCTGCTGACCCTTCGCCAATGTTAGTCGCAATAGCTGCTCCTCTGACTTCCAATCGAGGGAAATTCAAATTTCCAAAGATGAAAAGGTAGTCGAACACAATAGTGAAAATCGCGACCGTAACAGTAGAATAGATCATGCTTCGTGTTAGGGCTATTCCAGACCAAAAAGATTGAAGCACTTGAATGAACGTGAAGAAAATGAATCCGTAAGCTCGAGTTTCTGCGAACGTTTTCATATGGTTGCGCGTTTCTACATCTTCGATGCTTCGGTCTAAAAAGGTGGGGATGAAAAAAGCCAATACGATAAATTGAATCAAAACAATGAAAGCTCCAATGAAAAGAGCATTAGCAAATACAGTTGGAATTTCTTCGCTTCTTCCTTCGCCGCGTTTGCGTGCAATTAAGATTTGAGAGGCGTTCGCTAATCCAGCTGAAAGCATCGAAAGGGCTATATAAATGAGTCCAACGAAACTCACTGCGCTCATGGCTTTTCCGTTCAGTTGCGCAACGAAAAAATTATCGACGAGCACAACAATAAATTGCACGAATGCCCCCATGCATAAAGGCAGGGCCATTTGCAAAAGGGCTCTGTTGTTTGTGCTTAGTGCAATTTTTTCAGACATGTTTTTTGTTGTGCCATTCGGCTTCAATGTGCTTCCACCAATGAATGCTATGACGCGCCCATTCGAGTTTTAGCTCTAATTTTTCTACTTCGCTCAATTGCCAATCAATAGAACTGCTGCGCAAGTTAGTGGTTAAATGCTGCAAGGCAATGCTAGTAGCGGCAGAGACGTTAAGGCTTTCAGTAAAGCCTTGCATGGGAATATGCACCAATACATCTGCTTGCTCAACCATGTAGTCGCTCGCGCCAGAAAGTTCTGTGCCCATGACCAATGCTGTTTTTTGAGAAAGGTCTAATTCAGAAAGAGGAATGGAATTTCCATGCAGGTGAGTAACTGCTAAACGATAACCTTTGTTTTTTAAATCACGAACGCATTCAGCAGTATTGCTGCGTGTTGAATTGTATCGATGAAGCGTAAGCCATTTTCCAGCTCCTTTTGAAATGCGTTGTAGGTGTTGAAAGGGATTTGTATTCTCAATGAGATAGCCATCTTGAACTCCGAACGATTCCATGCTTCGAAGAATGGCGCTGGTGTTGTGCGATTGATACAAATCTTCAAGAACAACGGTGAGGTATCTCGTGCGTAAGTCAACCACTTCATTGAAACGTTGTTGCTTGAATGGAGTGAGCGCTTCGCAGAAGAGGTCGTATAGTTCTTGACTCATGGGGTGCAAAAATAAAAAGGGCTGCCGAAGCAG
>Ga0315899_10004649_pt1 | contig 14828 bp, 14 predicted proteins | sample LakEriMetagenome_2_FD_203518 | JGI IMG/M metagenome (GOLD analysis project Ga0315899, IMG submission 203518) | Freshwater fungal communities from buoy surface, Lake Erie, Ohio, United States - Buoy 4 MA112 | ecosystem: Environmental > Aquatic > Freshwater > Lake | place: USA: Lake Erie, Ohio... | reverse complement strand
TATTGCAGGTGTAGCAACAGGAGGCGTCGCAATCGGAGCTCTGGTCGCCGAAGCGCTGAATCTTCCTTTCATCTATGTGCGAAGCGAAGCAAAAAAACACGGACTTGGTAATCAGGTAGAAGGAGTTCTGCATGCGAACCAACGCGTAGTAGTGATAGAAGATTTAATCTCGACAGGTTCCAGCAGCCTCAAAGCTGTGGAGGCACTGCGTGAAGCAAACGCTACCATTGAAGGCATGGTGGCTATCTTCACCTACGGATTTCCTAAAGCATCGGATCGATTTGCGGAGGCCTCCTGCGCGGTTCACACGCTAAGCAACTATGATTTCTTGCTGCAGCAGGCGTCAGCTTCAGGATATATTTCTTCGGCTCAACAAGAAACACTCAGCACCTGGAAATCGAATCCGGAAGCGTGGAGTGAACAGTTTACCTCAAGCCATTCAAACTAACGACAACTACAAAATGACCCACATTGAGAGCCAACCGGCACAAGTGAATGCTCCTGCCGCACATGTGTTTACATTCTTAAGCGACATGAAAAATATTGAGAAACTTCTACCTGCAGGTAAATACAGCGAGTGGAAGGCAGAGCAGGACATGTGTAGTTTCAAAATTCAAAACGCTTACACTATCGGACTTCGCATAAAAGAAAGTAAATCAAACGAAGAGATAACGTATGAAAGTACTGCGGGGTCTCCTTTTCCATTCACGCTCAAGGTTCAGCTCAAAGAAGCGGGCGCTCAAACCACAGGACAATTGATTTGCGATGCTCAGATTAATCCGTTTCTGGAAATGATGGTTAAGGCACCTCTCAAAAACTTGTTCGACTACATGGCAGGACAACTTCCGTCGGCAATGGGATTGTAATCAAACTAAACCTTCCTTCCATCGCTTCCAGATAGTATTCTGAGGTTCGGTAGGCTCTGCCGTTCTTACGCAACGATATTTAGTAACCCAAGTAGAACCATTTGGTTTTACTGATAACGTAACTCGTTTACCCTTTCGAAGCACAGTCAACTCCAATTCCATGGCGTACATGCGGAGCAGTTGCTGCACATTCTTATAAGGAGCTATGCCATTCACGGCAAGCAACTCATCGGAATACCAAAGCCCACTTTCATCGGCAGGTGAATGCGGAACAATTCCACTCACAACAATTCTTTGGTTACTCTCTTCAAATGAAACTCCCAACTGGGTTTCACTCCATTTAGATGATGGTGCCTCTTGTAATTCAACTCCGGCATATGATAGAACCGTGCGAATAGCCGGGAGATAATCTTCAGTTCCGGTGACATAGGAGTCAAACAAATCAGTAAAATCTAAGTCGGCATATTCATTCAGCACTGCGATATAATCCTCCTTCGTATAGCCCCTATTCTCTTTACCGAAACGCTCATAAAACAACTTCATCACAATATCAAGCGAAACAACACCACCACTTCGCTGTAACAAAGTAAGGTCGCACATCATGGCAATTAAAAAACCCTCGTTGTATATGGATACCTTTCGCCACGGAATGCCCGCAACATATCCATCCAACCAAGTATCCCAGCTGCTTTGAGCCACCGACAAGTTGAAGCGACCATGATTACTTGCATAATCCTGGATGTGCTCCTGAATCACTTCGAGCCAATCATCAGCCGAAAGCGAACCGGTGCGCCACAGGAGCGAATCTCCGTAGTACGTGGTTACACCCTCGTATACATAGCCTTGCTCTGAATAATTCTCAACAGTAAAATCGTAAGGCAACATTTCCACAGGTCGAATATTTTTGACATTCCACGTATGAAAAAGCTCATGACAGCTGATACCGAGCAGATCGAGATACAAACTCTCTTGCTGAAAATCGGCCGCGGGACCCATTGTAATTACCGTGCTATTAGAATGCTCCACGCCATGGCGCAAGAAATAAGGAACAAAGTGAAAAAGGAAATGATACTCCCCGCATGGAATATCACCAAACATATTCATCTGTACTTTGGTAAAAGCCGAGAAATCTGCGAGCAAGCGTGTCTCATTTAAACTGACGTCACCCTGTATCCAAATATGAAAGGGCACACCCTTCACCTCGTAACTGAGATGCTTTAGCGAATTACTTGCAATCAGAGGACAATCGGCCAATTCATCGAAAGAAGATGCGATTAAAACATGCTCCGAAATTTTACGCAATCCCGTGGCAACTTGATAATCCTTGGGAAGATCCAAATGAACCTCATACACCGAATTAGCATTCTCCAAATCAAAAAAGAAACAATTGACCGGATTTATATAGAGCTGGTCTTCATCCAGAAATGAAGAGCCTGCATTTAGTTCTGCCGCATAATATTGATACGTGAGATGAACCACTGCTGCTCCATTTGTTTCGACACACCAAGTGTCTTTAGTTGTTTTGCGAAACTTCAAATCGCTTCCCTCCCCATTCATCACTTTCCAATCGCGAATATTCTTGGCGAAATTTCCTAACTCATATCTTCCTGGACGCCACGAAGGCAATTGCAGAACAATGGAGCTTCTGCCATTCGTCGGAAATTCAGCTTCAAAGCTGATAAAATGGCGATGCGGGTGTATCGTTTTAACCGTGTACTTGATCATTTCCTTTTGCGAATTGCAGGTTCAATAGCAATACCGGTAGCGGCATCAGGCAATGTGATTCCGCATATCATACTAACCGTAGGAGCAATATCCGTAATGCTAAAACGGCCATACGATTCGCCACACTCTACACCACATCCAAAGAATATAGCAGGCACATGCGAATCATAAGCATAGGGCGATCCATGCGTTGTTCCACTCATTCCATATTCAATGTATCCGGGATCCAGCGTATAAATAACATCACCTGAGCGCTGCGCATCAAACCCTTGCTGAATCATGTTCTTTACAAGGTCTCCTCCTCTGGCCTGACTCAGGTCGGAAGCAGTGAATGCGCTCATCATTTCCGGAAAAGAAAGACATAACTGTGCAACTTCAGATTGCATTTCCTGAACGCTCAATCGCTTTGAGTGAATCAACTTATGATTGAGAAAGACATTCTGATTGCTTTCATTCAAGACCCAGTCTCCTTCACCATATCGCTTAGCAAGAGTATCCTCCAAAAAAAGCTCTAGTCTGTCGCTTTTCCAATAACCACCTATAGCCTTTCGCTTTGCTGTGTAGCTAGGTGTTGGAGCTCCTCCATGATCGGCGGAGAGGAAGACAGTATAGTTACCCTTGCCAATCTGCTCATCCAAAAAACGAATAAACAAACCCAACTCCTCATCTAAACGCAAATAACAATCTTGCGTTTCCATGGCGTTTATTCCAAACTGATGGCCGATATAATCTGTCGAAGAAAAACTCATGCATAACATGTCGGTAGTATTATCCACTCCCATTTTTTCTTGCACAATTAACTCACGGGCAAAATCGATTGTCATGGAGTTACCGAAGGGCGTAGCCTTCAGCAGTTCATAATTACCATTGGCAGCTTTGAGTGCAGGAAGATCATATGGAAAAGTAGGCTTCGTGGTTCCCTTGAAGGGACTTTCATGCGCATTATTGTCAGCCTGGCTTTCATCATAGGCAGAGGCATCGCGCAGCAGATTCCAGTTTTGAGACAAGTATGCATCGGCCAATTTCCGCTTGTTGAATGCAGTAACCCAATCGGGTAATACACTCATATACCAGTTGCTCGTAGCCCATACTCCTTCTTCCCCGCCTACAAACCAATAGGCTGCATCAGCCGTTCGACCCGCCGGCAATATTGCACCGCGATCCTTCATAGCAATGCCGATTACTTTGCCATTACCATTCGTTTGCATGCGCAGCATATCGCCCAGCGTTGAAGCCGTTAAATACTGTGGCGACATTTGACCGGATTTAGAGCTCGTACCAACACCCTTTGCAGTGGAATCCGACGAACAATAAATCATTGAATTGCTTAGTCTATCATACCAGTCATTTTGTATGATTCCGTGATAGGCAGGAGTTGTTCCCGTGAAAATAGAAGCATGTCCAGGGCCTGTATAAGTAGGCATGTAGTTATAGTGCAGATTATGGCACAAAAAACCTTCATTAACCAAGCGACGAAATCCTGAATCACCGAAGTCATTCCAATAGCGGAGCAGATAATCATAGCGCATTTGATCGACGGTTATTCCCACAATGAGCTTGGGCGTAGGCTTCATGTTTTCAGCCTTCTTCTGGGCAAACAAATGCATAGGGCAAGCAGCGCAAAGAGATAAAATCACAATAAGCGCCAGCGATAAATAGAACCTGGATTTCATTGGGCCTAAATTAAGATTGCCCATCGATAGAATTACGAAAAGGAGCAACTTTCAAAGGCGTTTTACTCACTTACACTCGTTGAAACCATTGAGCAATGAAATAGAATAACAGAACACTAAGCAGAACACTAACAACCATATATATCAGGGCCAGTGATGTTTGTCCGGACCGCAATAATTGAACTGTCTCCATGCTAAACGTGGAAAAGGTGCTTAATCCTCCGCAAAAACCGATGGCTGCCAACTGCCACATCAGTTCATTGCCATCTTTCACATTGGATGAGAAAAGCCATGCTATAATGCCTGCGGCTAAAGTGTTAGCGGCTAAAGTGGCCCATGGAAAAATACCCGTGATTGGAGCAAGCCAGGAACCAAGAGCAAAGCGCAACATCGAACCCAAACCACCTCCTACAAAAACGGCCAGCCACTTCATTTCACTGCCTCCTGTTTATCAAGCTTGCCATATACCCAATACATGCACAATGCAGCACAGCAACCATAAGCAAATCCTGCAAGTACATCGAGCGGGTAATGAACTCCTAAATAAATTCTGCTATAACCAATTAGTATAACCCAGGCAACAAGTGTCAACTGAATCCACCTTGCAATTGGTTTTGCAACCAAACCAAAAAAAAGGGCAACCCCTGCAAAATTGCTGGAATGGTTTGAAAAAAAACCATACTTACCTCCTTTGTAAAAATTACCCATTTCATCCTGCACCATGTGCACCATATTCTGAAGTGCCGGATTGTGTGTAGGTCGCAATCGCATCACGGTTTCTTTAATTGTCTTAACAGCTACAAAATCTGTCAAAAAAACCAGACACGCAATGCATGCCAAAGCCCATGCAGCGCTTGCTTTAGACTTTCTCTTAAACAACATGAAAATCATCCAGGCATATACGGGTATCCACAGCCACATTTTACTCACATACCACATCACAACGTCGCAGCCGGCACTATGGCTACCATTAAGCCATAGAAACAAATTCTCATCGTACTGCTTTATCGCATCAATCATCCAACGAGAAACTAGTTATAAATAGAATCAATCTCGGTCTTCCAATTTGCACAAATCTGCTTTCGCTTCAATTTGAGTGTTGGCGTAATCTCAGCAGCATCAATCGTAAATGCACGAGGCAACAAACGAAATGCCTTTATCTGTTCCCAGTTGCCAAAACGGGAATTAAGACGATTAACCTCTTCCTCAATCATCTTGATGACACGAACATCCTTTAGCCACTTCAATTCCTGATCAACGGCTACGCCTTCTTGCTCAGCCCATGCCTTCAACGCCACAAATTCAGGCACAATAAGCGCAGCAGGAAACTTTTGTCCATCACCAATGACAATGATCTGCTCGATATAAATACTCTCCTTCATTGCATTCTCCAATACTTGGGGGGCGACATATTTTCCTCCAGAGGTTTTAAAGAGCTCCTTCTTTCGATCCGTTATTCGCAAAAACCCATCATTGATTTCACCGATGTCACCTGTCGCAAACCAACCATCCTTGAGGACTTCTGCTGTTTTCTCCGGCTCGCGATAATAACCCATCATCACGTTAGGACCTTTGCATAAAATCTCACCATCCTCAGCAATACGCACCTCCACATCGGCGATCACTTTACCCACTGAACCAGGCCGCAGCATGTTCGGCTTACGCAACGTATTCACGGAAATAACCGGCGATGTCTCGGTAAGTCCATATCCTTCCAATACAGGAATCCCCGCTCCGTTAAAAAACTTCGCCAAACGCGTTTGCAAGGCAGCGCTGCCGGATGCTACTCCACGAATCTCCGTGAGCCCCAGCGCTGCTTTCACTTTACTAAAGACAAGTTTGCGCGCAAGGCCCAACTGAAACTCATACCAAGCTCCATTTCTTCCGTCAGGCTCCCATTGCAATGCCAAATCATGCGCCCAAGAAAAGAGTTTCTTCTTGACACCCGTATTGGCCATGCCCTTCTGATAAATACCATCATAGAACTTCTCAAAGAGTCGCGGCACACCGGTAAAAATATGCGGCTTCGCCACAGCTAGATCATCCTTAATTGTATCCATGCCGCCCAAATACATGTGAATACCGTTGGCGATATACATGTAGTGAAGCATACGCTCATAGATGTGCGACACCGGCAAAAAACTCAAGCAATGGCTCTTGCCCTTTTCTAATAAAGGCAAACGCTCCTCGCAGTTGATTGCATTGCTGGCTATATTTCGATGACTCAGCATTACGCCCTTGGGTAAGCCTGTCGTACCTGATGTGTAAATAATCGTTGCGAGATCATCTTCCTTTACTTCTGTACTCAATCGTTCTACCTCCGCTGATAACTCTACATTACCCTTCGCAAATAGATCTGTCCAACGAGGCGCTCCGGAAACTTCTTCAAAGGTAAAAACCTCTATCAGCGAAGCGCACTTAGGTTGTATCGACTTTATTTTTTGAAATAGTTCTTCATTGGACACAAAGCAATAACGAGCCTCCGCATGATTCAAGATATACTCGCAGTCATCGGGGGTCATCGTGGGATAGATAGGAACATCTACGGCCCCAATTTGCATGATGGCATGATCCATTATATCCCATTCATGACGGTTCGCGTGAGTAATCAGAGCTACGCGTTCACCCGGCTTTACCCCGAGGTGAAGCAAACCGGCGCTTGCCCGATTCATTTGGTCTATAAAATCGCGCGTTGAAATACTGACCCATTCAGATCCCGTCTTGGATGTAATCATGCGTTCCAGCGGATACCGTTCTTGTTGGTAGTAGACAAAATCAAACAGTCGCTTGGGTGAAATCATTGTGTATTCGTTTTGGGTAAAATTATTGAAGGCGCCGCGAATATTCTACGCTTCCTGCAAATTCAGTCAATCATCCTATTTTCGCGCTCAAATTACTTAGCTATGAAAAAAATCGCCGTAGTGGGTGCAGGACAAATGGGCAATGGTATCGCGCACGTTTTTGCACAAACCGGTTATCCGGTCAACCTAATTGATGTAAAGCAAGAAGCGCTGGATAAAGCGTTTGCGACCATCAGCAAAAACCTCGATCGTCAAATTGCTAAGGGTTCTCTCACCGAAGAGGCGAAGGCCTCCACGCTGGCCAACATAAGTCTATGCACCGACATGGCAGCTGCTTGTTCCGATCGCGACCTGATCGTGGAAGCAGCCACTGAAAACATCGATTTGAAGTTGAAGATTTTCGGTCAACTCGATTCCTTCGCACCGGCTAATTGCATTCTCGCCACCAACACATCATCTATATCAATCACGCAAATTGCAGCGGCCACACACCGCCCCCAGTTGGTCATTGGGATGCACTTCATGAATCCGGTTCCTGTGATGAAACTGGTAGAAGTAATTCGCGGATATTCCACCACCGACGAAGTGTCACAGCAAGTAACAGAGCTATCCAAAGCGATTGGAAAAATACCCGTCACCGTAAATGACTATCCGGGTTTTGTGGCGAACAAGATTTTAATGCCGATGATCAACGAAGCTATCTGCACTCTTCATGAAGGAACCGCCGGCGTCGAAGAAATAGACACCATCATGAAACTCGGAATGGCTCATCCCATGGGTCCATTGCGCCTGGCTGATTTCATTGGGCTGGACACATGCCTTTCTATTCTGAGAGTTCTGCACGACGGTTTTGGCAATCCGAAATACGCACCATGCCCATTGTTGGTAAACATGGTGATGGCCGGAAAACTGGGTGACAAAAAAGGAGAAGGGTTCTACAACTACGCCGATCCAAAAAATCCGGTAGTGTCTTCTTCCTTTAGAAAAAACTAGACGAATTACTCACCGGATTCTTCGCTTGCCTCGGGCTCTGCAAAGTCAAGCATAGCGTTCGCCTGAAGAATATTATACCAGCTGAGAAGCTTGCGAATATCTGATTCGTATACGCGCTCTTCATCGTAATCCGGTAAGATTTTTTTCATTGCATCGCGCAATACCTTCCCATCACTCTTCGGATCAGGTGCAGGTCCACCTTCGTAGGCAGCCTTTGCTTTGAGGAAAATCTCGCGCAATGGCACATCCGCTTCATAGGTGAACATGGTGATATCACCAAGCGCACTCACTTTCTGCGTAGGGTGAACAGGAAGACGCTTACCGTCTATCAGCGATTCCACAATGATAGTAGCACGTCCTCCGGTGATTAACTTATAAATACCAGGCTTTCCTGAAACGGAAAGAATTTTCTCCAACTCGGTTTTCATAAAACAAAATCAAATTTTGGCGGCAAATATCGGAGAAGTGAATGCTCAATGCATAGGAGCGTTGGATTTGTGCATAAACTCTAGCTATCAGCAAAAGGCACATCGTTCAACCACTGAATATCAGAATGTTCAGATTGAATAAGGCAGCACGAGGTATGAAGACCATTGGTTACAAGCACATATGACACTCCCAAGGCTCGGTTGTACATGACCGCCTGATCAAGGACCGATTGATTGATGGCCACTTCGGGGGCTTTGCATTCCGCCAGCAACAAAGGCACCATGCCCGAATTATAAACCACCACATCCGGTCGTCGATTAAGTCCGTTGTATTTAAGATTCTTTTCCACAGCCATCAGCGATTCCGACCAGCCTCTGTGCTTGCAGAGGAAGTGAATCAAATGCTGACGAACCCATTCTTCGGGCGTAAGTGCAACCCATTTTTTACGCACAATATCCCAAACCTGCAATGCATCATTTGCATTGCGCAAACGCAAATCGGGTTGAGGGAAATGAAGCTTCTGCACGTTTAGGTTTACTTTTGACGATGAAGTAAATTGCTTCAGCAAAGAAACAAAGAACACCGCTAGATGGAATCGAAAGAAGAAATTGTAAAAAACTGGCTCCCGCGTTATACCGGAGCAACACTCGAACAATTTGGCAGCTACATACTGCTGACTAACTTCGATGGTTACCTTCAGAAGTTTGCCGAGTGGCACAACGTCGAAATTATAGGTCGAGGTAAAGCAATGCCGATGGCCACAGCCGACGGCATTACGATGATCAACTTCAGTATGGGCAGTGCAAATGCAGCAACCATCATGGATCTTCTCAGTGCCATCATGCCAAAGGCTGTTCTGTTTTTAGGAAAATGCGGTGGTCTTAAAAAGAAAAACCAACTTGGCGACTTTATTCTCCCGATTGCTGCCATTCGGGGTGAGGGTACCAGCAACGACTACTTTCCTTCAGAAGTTCCTGCAATGCCAGCGTTTACGCTCCAACGCGCAGTATCATCCACCATACGCGACTTTTCATTGGATTATTGGACAGGTACTGTATACACGACTAACCGCAGGGTGTGGGAGCATGACATTCAATTTAAGGAGTACTTACGTCGCATTCGTGCCATGGCTATTGACATGGAAACAGCCACGCTATTCATGGTTGGATTCGCTAATAAAATTCCAACCGGAGCACTTTTATTGGTGAGCGATCAGCCAATGATTCCGCAAGGTGTTAAAACCAGCGAAAGCGATCAGAAAATTACCAGCAACTTCGTCGACAAGCATATTCAGGTTGGTATCGCAGCTCTCAAAGAAATTCGTGATGAAGGGCAATCGGTTCGTCACCTCCGCTGGGATTAACTTCACTCTTTCACTCTTTCACTACTTCACTCTTTCACCAAGTCATCGTTTCACCAAGTCACCGTTTCACCAACCCATGGAACACCTGCGCATTCTTCGCGACATAGAACTTAAAAACTTCAAACCCATCTATTTTCTGATGGGGGAAGAATCCTACTTCATAGATGTAGTTACAGAGTATATTGAAAACAACGTACTTGATGAAGCGAGCAAGGCGTTTGGGCAAACAATTGTTTATGGACGTGATGTTTCCATGGAGCAGGTAATGTCGCTCGCCAAGAGCTTTCCCATGATGGGCGACAAGCAAGTTGTGATTGTGAAAGAGGCTCAGGACATGAAAGAGTGGAAGAGCAGAAAAAAGGAAGATGACGACGAAGACATGAAGCACCTGTTGCATTATTTGCAGCAGCCCACGCCCTCCACGCTCCTTGTATTTAACTACAAAAACAAAACACTCGATAAGCGCAAAAAAGTGTATAAGCAGCTGGAGAAAATCGGTGTTGTGTTTGACTCGCAAAAAATTAAGGATTATAAGCTTCCGGAATGGATAGAAAACTACGTGAAGTCACGTGGATTCAAAATAAATGGAGGTGCAGCACAACTGCTGGCTGAATACCTAGGTACCGACTTGAGCAAAGTGGTGAACGCAGTAAATAAACTGGCGATTATTCTGCCCTCAGGAAGCGAAATCAATGGCCAGCACATTGAACAGAATATCGGCATCAGCAAAGACTACAATGTGTGGGAGTTGCAGAAGGCACTTGGACAAAAAGACGTGATGAAAGCCAATCGCATCATTCATTATTTCGAGGCGAACCCGAAATCAAATCCCATTCAAATGGTGCTACCATCACTGTATAATTATTTCGCGAAACTGGCAGCTTATATCTCAATTCCTGACAAACGCAATGCGGCAGCCGAGCTTGGCATGACAACCTGGGCGCTCAACGATTATAAGGAGGCTTCTTCCAAATTCCCGGCGCAAAAAGTGGAGCGTATCATCGGGTATATTCGTGAAACGGATAAAAAATCGAAAGGAGTAAATAATGCTTCTGCAGATGATGGCGATTTAATGAAAGAACTGGTTTTTAAAATTCTGCATTAAGCGGATAGCCAAATTGCGCAATGCTAACCGTATCACCGATTCTAATTGTTCCTTGCGTGGCGATTACATTTTGACCAAACATGATTTTGTTTTTCATGGTTCTGTAATTCGCAAGCGTTCTCAAAGGCTCTTTACCAGCTAGTCCCGTAGCCTGGTCTACCGTTGTCATGACGCACCTCGAACAGAGCTTAACTCCTCTTGCCTGAACCTCGCCCATCCGAAACTCCGACCAGGAATCCTCCATGTGAGGTTCGTCGGTCGCAACCACAATATTCGGACGAAAACGATCCCAGCCCATTTCGGAATGACCATGGCTCTGCAGTCTTCTATTTAACTCATTCAATGATGCCGAACCGATAAGCAGCAGCGGGTAGGCATCAGAAAAGGAAGTTAGTTGACCATCACCGGCATAGGTTCTATCCACAAAGCGATGTGACACATCAGGCATATAGACCAATCTGCACGGCATATCTAATGCGTCACTAAAAAACTGATTCACTTCGTGCTCTGCTTCGATAGCAGAAACGCTATCAGACCATACTGTGACAGTCACGTCTCTTCCTTGCAGCAAGGTTAATGGTAAACGCACACGCTCCCCCGTCCTTGCAACAACATCAAAACCTTCATTGGAAAGAGCAACGCTCAACAGGCATAGCCTAGGCCATTCCCGCTGAGAAATAAACCGACCGTCATGATCTACGAGCATCCATCTCCGATCACCCTGTGCCCCTCGGTCGGTTAAAACCAATGATTCACAAGCAATACCCGCGAGTGACTTGACCGGATAAATGAAAGTTTGCTGGATGGTTGGGGTCATAAGAATGTCAAATCGACGCCCGAAGGTAAGGAGGCGATTATCACCTGTACATTTGCACCTCATGAAAATAGCCAACGACCTTATACTGAGAGCCGCCCGTGGCGAAGAAACCGAGCGTGTACCTGTTTGGGTAATGCGCCAAGCCGGACGAGTTTTATCAGAGTATCGAGCTACACGTGCACAAGCCGGTAGCTTCAAGAATTTATTGATGAACCCGTCATTAGCCGCTGAGGTGACCATTCAACCGGTGGATATTTTCGGCGTGGATGCTGCAATTCTCTTCAGTGATATTCTCGTCATTCCGGAAGCGATGGGTCTTCCTTACCGCATGGATGAAGGAAAAGGACCTTCCTTTGAAAACACCATTCAATCCCGGTCCGATTTGGATAAGCTTTCAACCGAACATGTGCTCGACAATTTAAAATATGTGTTCGATGCCATTACGACCATTAAGCGCGACCTGAACAATCGGGTTCCGCTCATTGGTTTCGCAGGTGCTCCGTGGACAATTTTCTGTTACATGGTCGAAGGTCGAGGATCAAAGACGTTCTCAATTTCTAGGGCAATGTTGTCGAGAAATCCGGAACTGGCACACGGGTTGCTTCGCAAAATTACCGACGCGACTATTGCCTACCTGAAAGAACAGATAGCTTGTGGTTGCAACATGGTCCAGTTGTTTGACAGCTGGGCAGGCATACTCAACAAAGAAACATACAACACATTCGCATTGCCCTACATTGAAGAAATATGCAAAGCCATTGACACTGTTCCAATGACAGTGTTCGCAAAAGGCGCCTTCTTTTCGCTGGAGGAAATGGGGCAATTGCCTTGTCGCACGTTGGGTATCGACTGGCACACATCACCCGAGTTCGCTCGCCAAATGGCTGGCCCCGATAAAACACTTCAGGGTAATTTGGACCCTGCGGTTCTCTATGGTTCCGATAACTTTATCATTTCCGAAACCAAGCGAATGCTTGACCGATTCGGATCTCGTAAGTATATTGCCAACCTTGGGCACGGGGTTTATCCTGACATTGACCACGAAAAGCTCAAATTATTCATTCAAACCGTACAAGCACACCAATTCAATCGATCATGAAACAATACAGTTTAATTCTATTGATGCTCATTTTCTGCGGAAGTATTTCAGCGCAGCAAAAAAAGCCTTCAACAACTTCTAAGCCCTCCACAACAAAAACAGGAACAGCCTCAAAAGAAGCACCGGCGGCAGAGGCTCCGGCAGCGCCGAGCAACCTTGTAATGGACTCAAGTTTCGAGCTCGATGACGTCAAATTGCTCAAGACATATGGCCAGCTTCCAATCATGCTCAAAAATTGGGGGTCACCCAACGAATCAAAAGCCGATTTGTATAACACTATGGCAAAAGCCTCTAAAGTGGCGATACCAAAAAATGACATGGGCACTGAAGAGGCTTTCGAAGGAAGCGGCTATGCCGGATTCCGAGCATTCACCAAAGACCCAAAAAAAACCCGCTCCTACCTTCAGGCTAAACTCAGCAAAAAACTCGTAAAGGATAAATTGTATTGCGTAAAATTCAACGTGAGTCTTTCTGACTTAAGCAAGTGGGGAACAAACAATGTAGGTATGTATTTCAGCGATCGCAAACTCCAAAATGCAAATACAAATGCACTTACATTCATTCCTCAGATAACTGAAAAAAGTAACGCCCCCATAGTAACTATGAGTGGCTGGGAAACCATCTGCGGAACATTTCTATCTACCGGTAAGGAAGAATACTTCATTATTGGATGCTTTGGTGAAGAAGACAACATCAAGCTGGAAAAGGTTATCAAACCTGCTACTCAAGAAGGAATGATCATGGCCGATGCATATTATTACATAGACAACGTAGAGGTAATTGAAATTGAATCAGTAGACGGATGCTTTTGCGGGAAAACAGAAGATCGTGATCCTGATTTGATTTACAGCCGTTCATCAGCCAAGAAGATTGACATGAAGCCGGGTGAGATTGTCAATGCAACTTCAGTGTGGTTCTCCTATTTATCCGTTGAACTTCCGGCTATGTTCGAGGCAGAACTTCAGGAAGTTGCAAAACTGATGCAGTCCAACCCGAGCATGAAAGTTGAGTTAACAGGCCACACCGACAACGATGAGCAAAATGAGACTAAAACGAAAAAAATCTATGTTGGTCTTGCCCTGCGTCGCGCCGAAGCAGTTAAACAATTCCTGGTTGACAATGGAGTTTCCGCATCCAATATTTCTGTAGTAGGCAAGGATAACTCAATGCCTGCAACCGACAAAGTAACTCCGATGGGCAAAGCTCAAAATCGCCGAGTCACTTTCCAAGTTAAGTAATAAATAACCCCTGATACTAAAAAGGCCTGCTTTATGCAGGCCTTTTTTGTTCACAAAAGCATCCTTAAAACGATATCTATCCTTACTGAAATATTAGCGTCAAATTTCTGTTATTCGCACATATGAGAGGAGCACTCCCATCGGCTATTGTCCTATTGCTGCAAGCGATTTTTTGCAGTGGTCAAAACCTGGTACCAAATGGCAGCTTCGAAAACAAAACCTATTGTCCGGGGAACTACAATCAACAAAGCCTAAATACAGTGGCCGGTTGGTGGCAAGCCACAGATGGCACTCCCGATTTCTTTCACAGCTGCAGTGACAAAGTTGGTGTACCAAATAATGTCTTCGGTCAACAAGCGGCTAAAGACGGTGAAGGATATACGGGACTGGTTACATATAGTGCAGGTCATAAACGTAACTACCGAGAATACCTGCAAACCAAGTTAACAAGACCTCTTGTCAAAGGTGAACTTGTGTGTATTGAAATGTCTGTAAGTGCTGCCGATTATTGCAATTATGTTACAGATGGCATTGGTATTCTTCTTTCCGATAAAAAGGTGGAAAGCAATCTGCAAACAGAACTTGCATTTCGAGCTACCATGAGTAATCCCAGACTGAACATGCTCGATGAAAATAGCACGTGGCAACTACTGTCTGATGTCTACACTGCCTCAGGAGGAGAGGAATACCTAACCATCGGAAACTTTAAATCTGACAGA
>Ga0315899_10004648_pt1 | contig 14828 bp, 21 predicted proteins | sample LakEriMetagenome_2_FD_203518 | JGI IMG/M metagenome (GOLD analysis project Ga0315899, IMG submission 203518) | Freshwater fungal communities from buoy surface, Lake Erie, Ohio, United States - Buoy 4 MA112 | ecosystem: Environmental > Aquatic > Freshwater > Lake | place: USA: Lake Erie, Ohio... | reverse complement strand
TTAAGTTCCCGAAGTAATCAACGGCGATATTTCTGGCTTGTATGTAGCTTGTCAGGGTGCCACCGATTACCGCCCCATTGCTGTATGTAAAATTTGATCCGAGATAAACACCGCCATAAGTCCCGCTATACAGCCATATCTCATTATCATCGGCATAGTAAACAGAGCCGTACCAAATGGTTGGAGAGGCCATATTTGCCGCATCGGAAAACGTTAATGTACCCACCTCACCCCCAAAGTAGTTTATGGATTTAGCACACAGAATTAAACAGAGATTAAGCTATGGTATATCAGACACATGAGCTATTGCTAGTTTAATTTTTAATAATACCCATAAGCTGGTCTATTTTTTTTACTGGAATTCGAGGCCAAGTCAGGCGCAAGTATCAATTCTAAAGGTAACTACTTTCTGAACCCTTCTTTTTGTTCATTTCTGAACACTTTTTGAAAACACAAATCACTTTCAATGATTTTTAGACTTTCTGAATCTTCAAAAAATCAATAGTTCCTATTGTTCACAAGCTATTTTCCACTCAATCTCTGAGGCGCCTTGGTTCTTTATTGTTCTCCATTCAAGACGATTAGCATCTTTCGTGATCGTGTGTACAATATCGCCTGAGGCTAATTTATCTGAAAAAAACACAGCATTCATAAACGCATGTCGTTTTTTACTGCAGTCGAAAACATCAAGAGATTTAAATGATTGAAAGTTACCGAACTCTGCTTCTCTAGTTTCGGGAAAATCAGTCATAGTCCACATCTTGACCAGTGACTTATCTTTTTGTTTTGTTTCCTTGTCGTGATAGATGGCTTGGTCAGGTTCAATAGACGTGATTTCCCAATCAGCCCATGAAGAGATAGGAAGAATGACTAATGCACCTATAAGTAATTTTTTCATGTAAAACATAAGTAGTTTTCGGGCGAGGGCATGTACTCGATAGTGATAATCAGACGTAAATTCATAAATACATATCTACAATTTGAGGTTGATTTTGTTTATAAACAATTAGATTTGCAATCTTATCCGCAGTAGCCTGTTGATCATCGTTTTCTTTATATTTGGTTGCGAGTATACTAAGCGCATTTTTAAAATCGCTTAACTCTCGGTATAGTTCAGCAATTTCAAGATAGTCTGGTGTTAATTGCTTACTCAGCAGATCCAACAAATTCAGCATGTTCTCCTGCTGCAATTTTGACGGTTTGTACTCTGGATATTTTTCGAGATCACTCCCGACGTGTTTCCGATAAACTTCCCTATATTCATCATTGAGGTGGCGCCAATACCTTCGTCGCGCAACGATCAGTACGTCTGTATTTGAGCAGCCTGAAGCAAATACTGCCTCCAATTCCTCGTCCTGAACTATCAACTCATCTGGCGGCTTTGCTAGTCGTTCTTGCTCACGCTCACTTTCTGGCCTGAAGTCATACTTTGCAAGTAAGTAATCTTTTCTTGATTGCCCCCTTTGCAGAAAACCTGACCATACCTCTTCAGACTCCCAACCCTCGGGTGGTGGTGGTGGTGGGTTGTAAATTATTGACCCAGATTCAGCTTGGCGATAAAGAAAATAATTTCCACATACACATTTAAGCAACCCTCCGTCTTGGGGAGCTAAGCTCTTAACTGCTCGACCATCAGTCCAGTACTCCCAACAAGAGTGATTGATCGACATATATGATGGGGATGCGAAGTTGGTACCGCAGCATGGCGATTTAATTACCCGGTATCCGTTTGATGAGGTCATAAACTTAAAATATAATAAAGTTTTTGCATGACTATCGATTATAAATCATTCAAATTAACATCCATAGCATTAAACTAGTCTTGAAATATTCCAAAACGAGATATTAAAGCCTTCTGAAGCAATTCTTGCAGCGAGAATTTCAACGCTAGGCTGAAATCATTTTGATATTCAAAAAGGCGGGGTGTATGGTTTGCCGAATTCCTTATCCTCCCAGCCTTGGCGATAACCAGTATTTTTGCCGACTTGGTAACCAAAAACGTAACCAAGATAAAAGAGCCCACCTGCTAAAAAAATCTCGAGCATTTTAGCCTCGCACAATGAATAAAATATAACCTCAAAAACATACAACGCTCAAGGCGACCATTTTCACTCCGATGAGGTTTCTCTTTATGATCAAGATTGGTCGATTAGCTGGCGTAAGGCCAATAGCTAAGGGAACTCTCGTCCGGCACTAATATGTGTCCCCGCAAAAATCCAGTTGTATTTTTTCTCCTAAACGAAACCAGAGGGACTCGTTTGTTTTCTGATCGGTTCCAGTCTGCGATTGGTAGAATGTCCTTTGCATAGGACAATCCTAAGTCCTGCTAAAAAATGTGCCTTAAGCGCCGAGTGCGTAACCCGCCACAACTGAGTTGGTGTGTGAGTTTACTTCTTGTCAGAATCAGAGATCCAACCAATAACAAAGAATGCGGCAGCAGTTACAACTGTGATACCGGTAAACGGTGCAAGTATTAAACTTATAAAGCCACAGATATACATAACTGATGTGAAGTTCATCTTAACAGTTGCTAAAAATATTTTCCACAAAAGCCATCCTAGGCATACAGCAAAAAATAATCTAATCGAAAAGAAAACAACACCTAAAATAACTTCTTGTTTCTCGCGACTGTTTTCTTCAGAAAATTTTCTCTTTTGCTCTGCTTGAAAAAGATCTAATTGAGTTTTTTGAAGATTTTGAGCGAATCGACGCACATCAACTCGTTCTCCGGTGTCTAAAAAAATCAATTCACCCGAATTCGTCTGAAAAACGTGTTTTCCGAACCTCGCCTTAAAATCGGGATTATTTTGGACTAATGAAAAGATAAAATCAAAATCACATTCATTTTCATTATTTGATTCGAGACACAAATACTTGGCTTGTTGAAATTCTCTTTGCGAAATTTTATTGTCAATACTGAATTTTTGGTGAAAAACAAAACTGATAGATAAAAAACCTACATATATTATAAAGAAATTCCGCATAGTAAAATTTTTATGAGCTTTTTCTTAACTGGCTCGCTCGGGTACGTGTTGCGGATTTTTGATGATACTTAAAAGTTAGATCTAGATCCCTTAAGAGAGGTATCTACATCCCTAATTTCCAAAAAGAATGATTTACTGATGTCAGTGTTTAGAGCAGTAGTACACGTTATAGGCGCAGAGAGCGTAGAAGCCATACAAAGTTATCTTGCTAAACCATTCGTGGGTATTCGCCATTTTAGAAAACCACTTAAATACGCTTGCTACGACAATCATCCCGACGACTATTATCAAAATTCCGACCAGCCCTATCGATTCTGACCCACGATAGTCGCCATCAGATTGAAGAGAATCCGCTGGTTCGTATCTGTTTTGAGCAATTGCTGTAAAAATCATGGTTGCTTTAGCAGCTGCCTGAACTCGGAAATCTGTCTCAGATTCTCAGCTGTAAACAGTCCGTGTTTCAATGAGTTCCTGCTGGAGATCGTTTTCCCTTCGGGCGTTCGTGGCCCAGTTGACGTCACCCAAGGCTTCCACTGCCGAATCTGAAGCCGCATGGCTTCCCGCCGTTCTTGTGTCCACATGATGACTGTCCCTTTCAATATTGACCTGCAATGCTGTCGCTACATTGGTCTGGCTGATGTACTGCCGAGGAGATTTTAAGTTCGCCAGCGTCTCTGCCGTAGCTCGGCATTGACTCTGGGCTTTTAAGGCTAATCTCAAATAGGTATCAACAACTTTAGCGTGTTTGCCAATACTGGCATGAGCCTGAATTGCTAATCGATTAAATATAGAGTCAAGGGCAAGAGCCTGTGAGGTCAGCATGTACTCGAGGTCGCTTGCGTTGTCTTTTACCGAGGCGGTAGACATCTCTCCCAGCCGTTTCAAGACTGCTGCCAAGTCCGTCTCACCGATAAGTGGAGCATAGGCCTGTGCGGTAACAGCCGCTTTGAATTCAGGAGCAAGTGCGATGTTTGCGCGCTTTTCCTCTTCAGTGCTACCAGAGGCGGATTCAGCAGGGAGGGTGACTTCTTTCATTTTTCCTCTCAAGTTCTGCGATCTTTTAGGTCTTCCGACTTTACATTAAATCCATCTTTCTTCAATGCCGCTAGTACGACTGCTCTGACTGTGGTTTCCCGATCTAATGCAGCTTGTTTCAAAGACTTGTATAAATCATGGGGTATATAAAGCTGGAGTCCCTTGCCACGCCCGCCATCGTCGGCTACTGAAGTGGGAGATATACTGGCGTTAGATTTTCGCTCAGAATTCTTAATTTCTGTGTGTTTTTTCATGAGCCTATCTTTAGAACGGAACTACTTATGTATTCCACAAAGAAGCTGTAATACGCCCGGATGCATGGAGTTAGGCGTTTCCTACTTCCATTCACGTGGACGAACGTCAATGCCTGATGGAGGGCCCTTGCCATCTGGGTTGGTATAAAATCTAGCCGCGAGCAATCGAAGTTGAATTTGTTCACAATTTGCTTCATGCAGGGTTTTGCTAGGTCTACTACCATACGGAGTGGGCTTTCTATAGTCGGTTAAAAACCTTGCTTTCGGATTCGTTCCGAGTTGTATGGTTGTCAGATCAACGAACACGTGATTCCCGCCCTAGATTTTCCTGAAAAATTTCGACTCAGCTTTAGATGGGCGCTGATCATCAAAAAGCAAATAAGTAGAGTGCATATTTTCATGCATCCAAGTAGTCATTTATGAAAATATTTGCCATATAAAAAGTTTTCATAAACCAGCCAATTTTGAATACTACTTGCGAAGGATGTTGTATCCAAAACGGATTGACGTTATTCGCACGCGACTGAATTCATTTATCCATAATTCCGAGTAAATCTTTTCTGGAATTTTTGTACCTAGGTAGTCACCAAATAGATCAATACCGGGCAGGCATTTCTCAAGAATTTTTTGGAGCCTGTCAGCAGCAGCAGAAGAAGATTTGTTGTATGCCACGTCGGCATCAAACTCAATACCCGTCATTGATCGCGGTGTTTCAACAAGAAGCCCGTATGTGGGGTCGGCTGAGTTGCCGCAGAATCCAAGACATGCCTCTTTAGCGCCACCCCCAACGTTTACAGCTTGCAGAGATGAAAACGTAATTTTATGAACTGGCCCATTCAGAAAGACACTCGCTGAATCGAAACTACAATTTTTTGAGATATTTTCAAGCTCGATCGAAACAATTGATTGATTGGAATCCTCAACAATATTGATCAAGCATCCACCAACGTCATACTGCCGCTCCTTGCCGCTGACTCGTTTTGCAATGCCGGCTTTTTTTTCAAAGTAGGCTCTTTGTACGCCAAGCATATCAGCTGAGATGAGGCGGTCTAGCTTCGATCTCGCTGCACTAGGCCCACTCACAATCGACAGCACTACAGCGATCAAAATCATACACTTATGCATGATGATGGCCTCTAGCTTGGGAAAAATTCTGATAGGTCATGCCGGATAAAAAAATTTTCTCTTATGTCTTTTTCGAACGTGCTCCTGCACTCCTTTAAATTTTGGTGGCATAAATCATAATCTCTGATTAAAGCTTTGATTTTCCTTATTGTTTCCGTGGGGATAATTGTTGTTTTGCCGAGTGGTGTGTGAATGTGTGCCATCAAGAAATAACTATGCATACATTCTTCAAAATCTCGTAATTTTGATGAAAGTGTTAACAAATCTTCATCTGTATATGGTCGATCTTTATCCTGCGTCAGTGCTATTTCTTGTCTATGCACTTCGATAAGATCGCACATGGCGATAGCTAAATGTGAAATCACACATTCAGCTGTTGAAGGCGGTTTTTCATAGACATCATCGATGTTTTTGACTCCAGAGAGTAATTTAGTAAAAGCTTTTTCTTTTGATTTCCGATCCATATGTTTTTCCTTTTCTATGCTGATTTACATCAGCATTCGGGTCTGTGTGTAGCTCTAGCTCGTTGAATTTTCCGTCGTTGCCATGCCAGACTGTGAGGCTGCGTTGAGGGTCGGCATCGAGCAACACCAATTCTTTACCGCGGCGGGTGAGTTCTGCTGCAAGACAGGCGGCTATGGTGGTCTTGCCACCGCCACCTTTGCTATTGGCTAGGGTAAGGATGGTCATTTGGGGCAAAGTTTTTTCATCATTGTGTTTATAGGCGTTCCCGGAGGCACAAAATCCCACTCGCCTAAATTTGAAAACTTCGTCGGTGTTTGAAGTTTTCCCTCGAGCCAACGTTCAGAGAACCAGTCTTGCTTCAGAATCCTATATTGTCTTTTGTCGCACGCTATTTCGACAAAATCCCTCGTTGAAGCGACGGGCTTACCTCTTTCAGAATCAACTTCAGAAAAATTCTGGAGGATCCAAAATCTTCGGTTGTTTCCAGTCTTCTCAATTGCTCCTGTGTCAATATACATTTCACTTTCATCGGTTGACGATATGCGAGACCACTCAGCTTTCACTGAAAAACAAACAATCAGCAATAGTATCGGTAGTAGTCTCATGGTGTCCTCACATAAACGCTGAACCTGCGTGGGCTTCAAACTGCTGGGCTTTTCTTACATACCCCCGCACCGAGTTAATCGATCGATGGCGACTGACATCCATCATCCGAAAGAGATTTGCGCCATTAGCGGCTGCACTGGTCAAGAACCCTGAACGCAAGCTGTGACCAGAGAACTGCTGCTCATCCAAACCCGCTGCTCTTGCTCTCGACTTGATGATGTTAGCGATATGCCTGTCTGTCAGAGGGAAGACCAGTCCTGTCGTAATCCCTGAGGCTTCCAGCCAGTTACTGAGTAGCTGCTTGATCTTGAGTCTTTGCCCGTCCAATACCGCGACCTGCTGACCTCTGCCTTCTTGATCGGTTTTGCTTCTTGGGAGAGTTAAAACCAACCCCTTGTCGGTGACCTCGATGTCCTCGATGCGTACTTTGGCAAGTTCACTGCGCCTTAGAGCTGCTCCAAAGCCCAGAGCAATCAAGGCGCGGTCTCGATGACCTCTGGGGCTATCGTCACAGGTCGATAGGAGCTTCTCAACGACATCAATCGTCGCTGGGTTAACTTGCCGGGGAGCAGAGCCTTTAGTACGTCTAGCCCCTGCTAATAGGGCTTTAACGGGTTCTGCATCAGTAGGCGACTGAAGTCCAGCTTGCCTGAACTCAAACTTAATCGCGGCTACCTTCCGAGCAAGGCTCGAGGGCTTGAGTCGGTTAGCAAGATGAGTCAGATACAGCACCACGGTCTCAACAGAGGCTGGGAAGGCTTGAAGACCGTTAGCCGATGTCCAGAGGCGAAACTCTCTCAGGTCGCTCTCGTAGGCGATCCGGGTTGCTATCGAGTGTCGGGCGGCAATAAGCTCAGTAGCTTGTTTCACCCCTTCGGCGAGATGGGCTGGAAGGCTTTCTTGACGGGAAATCAGGGCAGTCATAACCTATTCCGAGAATGGCACTTATCAGAAGTCTAGGCAGGGATTTGCCAGAAGTCAAGTCTTCAGTAAATACATACATCAGTGCATACATAAATATTAACTAATAGAGGCTCCATGAAAACCAACACCTTCTCCAAATTAGCTCTAGCACTTAGCGCGCTAGTCTTGGGCGGCTATGCATGGGGCAGTGATTTCGATGCTCAGTTTTCAGCCTGCTTAGATCGAGAAAAAGAAGCTCGCCGGACTGCGTCCTGCGCGGATACTCTGTTCAATCAATTTGCAGCTCAACCGTACCATTCGCTTAAGCCGGCCCTACTCCGGCTTGCCGCATCAATGCAAAAAATACTATTGTCGTTTGACAAAGGAGAAATAGCCGGCGAAGAGATCAAGGTCTCAATTAATATGATCACCGCTCAGTTTTTACAAGATGTTCAGGACGCTACTAGAGATAAACAAACACAAGCACAAGTGGAGCAGATGATTGAACAGAGACGGCGACAATCTGTGCTTGAAGCCGCTCGCATATTCCGCGAATCAACAGCGCCCATAATGGTTCCACAGCCAGCAGACAACAGCATGAACTGCAGGTCGTACCGGAACGGGAATGAAATAGTCACGAATTGTCGATAGGTTTTGACTAGGTAAGCCATCTGCAGACACCTTGACCGAGGGCTGAAGCCAGCAAGAGACCGACGATTTCCCCCCTCCCTCATGGCGCAATATAAGGGGATACCCCACGCAATTTTTCCCCACCATTTACAACAATGTGGTTATCAGTGACATAGTCAACCTCTGGGGGTTGACCTAAATGTAGGACAGAATGCTGGTGTTCTCAGCTAAGGAGAGCTAAATGGGAAACTTTACTTGGAAAGGTTGGCAGACCTCGGCAGAGGACGCACCCCAGCCAACCTCGATCCTCCTTGGGCAGAACTTGAGGACTACAGCTGAAGGAGCGAATTCTATTTTTGAGCCAAGCGAGGAAGAAATTGAGCGCCGCCGTCAAAAACTGAAAGCCCTTATCAAGCTCGGCAAAGATCGTGGCTATCTTACTCAGGCTGAGATCAACGATCACCTTCCTGAAAACATCATTGATCCAGACGCAATTGAAGGCATCATCTGTACTCTTCGCGATATGGGTATTGCCATACGACAGAGCGATCTATAAATATGAAGGCTTCAATTACCTTTCTTCTGGTGATGTTATCTGCCGTGGCTACACCCGCTTCTGCAGAATGGACGGAAATTGGCAAAAACCAAGCCGGCACCCAATACTTTATTGATCTGACTACTTTGAAAAAGAGTGCAAGACCGAGGGCATGGGTAATGGCTAGTTTCTCAAAGAGAAGCGAGTTAGGTATCTTTTCTGCTAAAACGTTAGATGAGATAGATTGTAGCGAGGGGAAAATCAGAGCATTAGCTAGGCGGTACTACACGGAACCTATGGGTGGCGGTACTGTAGAGTCGGATGACCGGCTCGGAGAATGGAGATACGTGACACCCAACTCAGCGGAAGAGCACATTGCGAGCATCTTATGCCGAGATAATCGTTAGCACCGAGACTGTACGCCCACCATGCGAAGACTCACTTATCTGATCCTGTTTGCCTTTATTTGCCCAGCTCAAGCGGAGTGGGTCAGTATTGAAAAAAATGAACAGCTTGAAATGTTCCTTGACCTTGATACCATACAAAAGGAGGCTGGCAATCGCAGAGTTTGGACACTTATCAATCTGTTCCAGACAGACAGGGATGGCGTTACCTCATTAAAGGGGTATGTCGAGTATGACTGCGACGGCTTCAGAAGCAGGACGCTCGAAGAGACTTGGTGGTCGGAGCAGTTTGGGCAAGGGGCCGACCTCACCCCGCCGGACAGAAACAAGAAAGCTGACCGTTGGGCCTACGTTCGACCCGGGACTACCGGAGGGGCGAAGCTTCAAATCATCTGCGGAATAAAAGATTAGGTTGATTATTATTCTTCTTGACTGTTCCACTGCGGTCGAAACCATCTTTGCCGGGTAAGCAGTTGATTAGTTCGTTTTGACAAAATTCACCTCAGTTTTCAGAGAATCTCGTTTTCAGGCCGAGAGCCTCAAGACTAGCAATTGCCGAAACCCGTCGTGCCTCATGCCACTGATTTGCACAGTTCGGATGTAACCATACGTGCGACGGGGTATGAGCATCTCCACCCAAGAAATAGGGCTGTATTACACCGTTCGGCTGAAGGCATTGGTGGCATGTCCCGGGGGCTGAAGAGATCGGCTTTTGCTGCAACCACTCATGAACACAGTGGTTGAACGCATTTTTCTCGGCATCTATGCGCGTCAGGCCGTGATCGAACTCAGAAATCGCAGCTCGCTCAGCGAAATAATCATGCCACTCATCTATCGACCACTTTGACTCAAGAGTTTTAAGCAACCGGAGGATCGCAGGTTTGTATTGGCGTAGTTTTTCAAGGACTTCAGGACTAGGCTCCTGAGCGGCTCTCAGAGCAAGATTGTCCCCGTTCGCAGCCACCTCAATACCAGCGGCACGAAGTTCTTTAAGTACCTCCGCCGCGCTCATATCTGCCCAGTCCAACCGCTGGGGTTGTGGCGTTCTGAATTCTGACCCCCGAATGCATAGGGGTCACAGGGGTCACAGGTAGCCGCAGGAATGTCGCCAGTTCCAGTAGAGACCGTGTTTGAACTCGGATCTGGGTCGACAAAATCTCTACTGATGGGGTTCGAATTTGGTTGTACGGGTGGATCATCGCTGGACTTATGCCCCCTATGATCCCTATGGGTTTCCGCCCGATCAGTTTTCTTCAACGTGTAGCTATTGCGACTCCATTTTCCATTGCCCTTATTTTTGATCAACATGAAGCCAGCAATTCGAGTGCCCGCGAGACCTTGCACTTGCGTGTTCAAGTTTTGGGGACTTTTCCGCTGGGGATCAATCAGATTTTTTACGTCTTCACACAGATCGTTAACATAGGTGGGTTCATCACCATGGCGCTCCCACCAAGCTGAGAATATTTCTGAGACCCGCTGACGCCGCGTATCCTGCTGCTTTGCTTCGCTCACTCGCGTTGCAGGGTCTTGACAGCCAAGAGCAAGAAGTGGGTCGCGAACCCACCGACACCACCGCGCAAAGCTACCCAGTGGAATACCTGACTTGAGGTTTGAGTTAAGCCGACCCCACCTCCAGATTGTAAGGCAAGCTCCTAGCAACTCTTCTCGGCGTTTCGAGACCTCAGCTAGGATGTCCCCGCTAAAGGTACGCGCCTCCGGGTTTTCGGTTTTGGGATCAAGCTCGATCACGACGAACCGCCGAGCTAGATCCTCTGAGACTGTCAATCCGTTTCCTGTAAGCAATACGAATGCAGAGGTGTTGATACGTGCCATCTGAAGTTTTCCGAATAGCCTTATCCGTGCTGGATCCTCTGTAATCGCACTAGCGAGTTGATCAGATTTGAAAGCCCGGTTATTGAGGTTATCCAAAAACAAAATTTGACTGCCCTCGATCAACTCTGCGCCGATACGTTTCTCTAGTTCCTCGGGGCTTTGCCCTGCGGTGACCGCGTGAGGATTTTTGCCAAACGCAACTTTGCAGATGCCGCGAGCTAAGAGACCTTTACCCGCACCGGCGCCAGATAAAGAGGCTGCACGAATTAATATGCCCGGTGCTTTATCAATACTGGATCGGGCTGCGGCAGTCAGAAGCGCTACTAGGAACGCAGATTCATCCCTGCCGGGTGGTTGATCAATGTCTACGATTTCAACGCCTGTATCTGGATCTAGCCGGGTTTCGGCGTCGGCAAAGCAAAACGTCTTAAATACGTTGCGTATTTTACGTAGCGCAAACTGCGCGTCCGCCGCAGTTGGATCGGTCGGAATCAATCCACATAAGTCAGGAATATTCTCAAACCATATTCCAGATGTGGATTCGTATCCAGAACTGCTGTGAATCGATCCATCCTCACGAAGCATCGGTGTTGAGGCAATACCGGAAAGTAGGGGTAAATTCCACCCTTCCTGCCATGCCAGATACATCCTAGCAATATCAATCGGAAGCCTTGTATTTTTTTCTACGATTCCGTCTCGAAGCTCCTTAATTAGATAAGGCCGGCAGATTTTATGAGCAATTAAAACCAGTAGATCCGGGGTGACGACTTGTACCTTCATCCCGCCATGAAGTTGATCATGGACGAGAATCACTGGAACCCCGCGTTCATATAGCAGTTCTGACGCCGATAGAAGATCTCGCAACCGCTCAACGGTAGATGCGGGATCGTGAAGGTCAATCAGTAAGCGTGGTTTAAAATTTCGATCTTCTGATGGCTCGATAATCTCCTCGGCAGCAAGTATCGCCTCAGCTACGCGCTGGGCGCCAGAAGGCTGGGTGAAGTCACTCATTTCTCGACCTCTACCGTCGGAGGAGAAATCAATAAATCGTTAAAGTCTCGGCCCCGAGGTGGTCTAGCAATCCGAACTCTTCGCCCTTGCTTAATCCATCGTTTCGCGCAGGTTTGAGCAGCCACCTTACCAGCTTCATCACCGTCCGCGACCACAATGATGTCTTTTACCGTTTTGGGGAGTTCGAGCGACGTAAGACCAGATGTAGATAATGCTGCCCAAGCTGGAAGACCCGTTGCCTGCATTGCCGCCAGACAGGTTTCGACACCTTCACCAATCATGAGGATGTCTGTAGGTTCAGCGAGCCTCACTGCACCACCGGAGCAACGCCCAAGCATCATCTTCTGGGGATTGACCGGTGCCTTACCAACACCGTTACGAGCGAGGAAGGTGCGATGAATCGCAAGAGGCGTACCATCGTAATCGCAGACCAGCGCGACCATGGCGGGCCAGTGCTCGCCGGACGGATGTTTTAGACTGGGATGGAACCGCAGTGTCGGGGTAGCTGGCAGCAACAACCCCCGAGATCCGAGGTAGGTTTCAACCAGTGTCCTTGACGCAGGCACACATGCCTTCCAAATCGAGAGGGCAATGGAAGCACGATTTTGATCGTCCGTTACTTTTATCGTCGCCGGCTGCCTTAATCGTTTTGCCGAGGTTCGCCAAGAGGTTCCGCCATCCCACAACCCTAGTGCCTTGAGGTGACTGATGATTTTATTTGTAGGGCAGCCGGCAAAACACTTAACCAATACCCCGCCGCTCGCGCTATCTCGAATCGACAGGCTTGGATTTCTGTCATCGTGGGCGGGGCAACATGCCGACCAGCCGCGACCGGCTTTACGCCCGCGAAGTCCGAAAGCGATGGATTCGGCGCTCATTTTTCACCTCGGCGGACGGTCGGCTCGTTGGATGCTGGGTCAGTAATTTCGCACTTTGCGATTAGCTTTTCATGCGGAGTCATGAGAGCAAAGACCTCTGAAGCTCTCCATACTGTGACCCGCGGACTTAGCTTGATTGGCTTAGGATATGTGCCTGTCTTGACACCTGCCCACCATGCAGAACGGGAGATCGGAACGATCGGTGCCACCGGTGGATTTGCACTGAGGTCGCCAAGAATTTGGTGCAATCTGAGAAATGCTGTCTCTGGAAAATTTATCATCTGATACGCTCCTTTGAAGTCCGATCTCGGACATTGGTGCGCATCTTATTTTTTGTTTTGGGGTATTAGTGCTTATACGGAAACCAGAAAGCCGTATACGGTTTTTCAAAGCTATTTTTTCCGTCGCTCCAGCGCATCGGGGATCTCTTTTAACCACCTTGCTACGGTATCAGACGAAATTGGTGTACCTATCTCTTCAGCCAGCTTGGCAATTTGGCTCGCGGCACCACGTTCGTCGGGCTTGATGTCTGAGTAATTGCAAAGCGCCGCGATAATGGTCAGTAGAGTATTCTGCGCCCGAGGGTCTAGCGGTTTCTCTGGTGGGGGTGTGGGCTTCACTGGATCATCTTTCTCAGGTACTTGAATCTGTTGTATCCAAGGCGGCTCTTGTAAGTTCAGTGTCCTTAATTTAGATCGCCAACTGGATGGTGTTCCGACGATCCGATCGTGAATCTCCAGTCGATCGTTAATCAGTATCCGAATTTCCGCTATTTCATCCCTTTTGTGTTGGGAGACCTTTAACTGGTAGCTCTCGTCCCCATCCATTTGAGGGCCAAGCGCCATTCGGGTTTTCCAATCATGATCGTCCTTGAGCGCATATGGGTTGACTCCGCAGTAAAGCGCGGCGAATTGTTCCGCAGTCCACCGAAGTTTATCCAGCCAATAAGCGATAACTTCCTCGTCCGCCTCGGGCTGTCTAGGTATGATTGGCATTTCCAGCCGTCCTAAAATTTTTTGCCACGTTTTGGTGTCATTCAACAAATTTGCTTGCCCAGTTTTGACAAGCACTCTCGCTATACCCCCATAGGTATTCGCCTAGTGCCATATCGCAGGCAAGGGCAGTGGGGTGTGACGGGCGGCTATTTGCGAAATACTGACCGCTCTGGGATGGATCGGCGGACTCGATGCAAAAGAGGGTTGTTTTTGCACCGTCCTCCGGCGTCAACATCGGAATGAACTTCACAAAGGGTTTCATGAAGAAGGGAGTAGCGCGCCAAATATCAGTGGCGACCACCCCGGGATGAAGTGAAAAGCACGCGACATTCGTGCCTTCAAGCCGTCGGGCTAGTTCCCGGGTGAAGAGGATGTTGCAGGCTTTTGATACGGCATATTCTTTGGTACCTGTAAGTGATCGGGTCGGCTCGCGCAAATGCTCCCAAGGGATATTGTTGGTCATTCGGTGTGCTCGGCTCGCGACATTAATGATGCGAGCGGGGGCGCTGCTGATAACTCGGTCGAGCAGGAGTTGGGTCTGCAAGAAATGACCGAGGTGATTCACACCAAACGCTAATTCGTAGCCCTGACGGGTTTGTCCTCTTTGGAGTGCCAAGCCCGCGTTGTTGATGAGCAGATGGATGGGTAGGTTCGTGGCGAGCACCGCGTCTGCGCAGGCACGAACGGAATTCAGATCATCCAGCCGAAGTTCAAAGAAGAGGGGTTCCGCTTTGCCCAGCCTACGTATGTCGTCCATGACGGGCTTGGTGCGCTCCAGCGAGCGACCAGCAAGGATCAGCTGGTAACCGCGATCAGCAAGCGCTAATGCGGTGATACGACCGATGCCAGTGTTGGCACCCGTAATCAGGGCGACACGCTGATTCATGTCCATTGCTATCCAACGAAAGATGAGGACATGCTACCGCAGCTAAGAAGAATTCGGAGAGAAACGCCAGTTAAGGTTTTCCGTTACCGCAACGGTACCGCAACGGATTTAACCGACACCACAAAAAGAAAAAGGGTCAGCCGAAGCTAACCCTTTGTTTTATTTGGTAGGTCGTGCAGGACTTGAACCTGCGACCAACGGATTAAAAGTCCGCTGCTCTACCAACTGAGCTAACGACCCGAAGCCCGCAATTATACTAAGTCACAAAAACTTTTGTCAATCAG
>Ga0315899_10004645_pt1 | contig 14834 bp, 13 predicted proteins | sample LakEriMetagenome_2_FD_203518 | JGI IMG/M metagenome (GOLD analysis project Ga0315899, IMG submission 203518) | Freshwater fungal communities from buoy surface, Lake Erie, Ohio, United States - Buoy 4 MA112 | ecosystem: Environmental > Aquatic > Freshwater > Lake | place: USA: Lake Erie, Ohio... | reverse complement strand
CGATTCAAGACCGCGAACCCCTTTGCGCGTTCAGAGCCGGCACCAGGCGTTGCCAGCAAGTTTTTTGGTGCTGCTCCTGGCGCGAGGGAAGAAGAGACACCGAACTGGGCCGGGCAAGGTGATACTAGCAGCGATGCCTGCACAGACCAAGTGGGGGCAAGGCCCGGGGGCTTGTGGACAATGGTACAAGTGGAGGACAAGAAAGAGGCTGACATGGATGCCGATAAGGACGACCATGCGGCTGTAGGAGCCCTATTGCAGACGTGCAGCTACCGCGGAGACGCTGCGCCTTCTCGTGCATCTGGTGCAAGCGCGCAGCTGAGCGTCCACCGATATGTCAGCGACCTCGTGCTCCCATCGCGCAACACCAGTGGTTCGTCGCTTAGCCGACGCAACTCCGCCTCTGGCGCAACCGCTGCAACCGCTGCGAAGGCTGCTGGACAGGATTCGACGCCTACAGCGTCGGTGGGAGGCACGAGCAGAGGCGATTCTGCACAGAGGTCGAGAGGCCGGGACACCAGTGGCTGTCCGATAGAGGCACTGCAGTACCGTTCAGACCCGAGCAAGCTCTATCGTCCCCTGGGAGGAGGAGGAGGAGGAGGAGGCAAACGAGGCAAACGCCCCTCCATGGCAGCTTCTTCGCCTGCGGCTTACTTGCACTCGAGCGACTCTGCACTTGGCAACTCTATGGCATCAGGACGGGGTGATGGCGGAGGCATGCGGGGAACGCCGCGCATATCTTTGGCGCCTAAGGGCCCGTCATCTCGCGGTGCATTTGCGTCGAGCGTGGACGCGCTGGCAGCCTTTGCCATGCATACGCCTCAGACTGTACCTCGTGGGCGCAAGTAGATGTGAGCGTAGTGCTGGATTCCAGAGCGCGCCTGTTCGCAACAGAGGACTGGCTAGCGCACTGCTGTGCAGAAACATGTGTGTGTGTGTGTGTGTGTCTTTGTGCATGTGCATACGTTTATTGCCGTTTGCTCGCGCCGCCGGCACCTCCGAGTTCCAAGGATAAAGGGACACCTTCTACCACCACGTGTGCATTAAAAGTTCGCCCAGCACTTACAGATTCGAAAAAGTTATGTCAAGTTTCCGCGTCTTCCGATTAGCACCAGCAACTCGTACCCTTCCTTTTCCTCCTGAGAAAAAGGAAGGGTACGGTAAGCGGATACCAGCATGCGCCCCCCTGTCTCACCCCCACGCGTTCTCTCTCTCTGTCTCTCACCCCCACGCCGCATATCCTAGAAAACGGCGCAAGAATCCAGGGCCGCGCCCTCCTGCAAACGCCACTCCTCCACCAGCTCCTTCATCACAGCCACTTGTCTTGCAGCCTTGTCCTCGCCGAGCCCCTTGACCTCTGCACTCGCTTCCCACGCCACCAGTGCCTCTGCGCGAGACGCCAGCAGGAGAAGGGGTTTCACCCCCATTGTTGTACCCTCAACCATAGCGCAGGCGGCGCATGCCGCGGCTGTCTCAGGGTCCAGCCCCAGAGCCGGCGACGTACGCAATATGGCCTCTGCCTCTGCAGCTGTGGACACCAGTGGTTGAACACGGACGGCATCAAAGACGCCTTCCAACGAAGTGCACGCGGCACGGCCGCTCGACGTTGTTCCGATTACCAACAGCATTCCGGGGGCGCCTCGACCCATTTGCCGCGGCAGTGGCTCGCGGAGGAGAGCGCGCAGTGTCGCTACTATTGCAGCGCTCGCTCCTGATGGCCCTATCCCTGCGGTCATGCGGTCCACGTCATCAAGCACTATCACTGCCCGATTAGCCTGTTTGGCTTCAGCAAAAACCTCAACAAGGGCTCCACAGCGCGCTGCTTCGTCCGCTGCTGATGCTAGATCCACAGACGTAACGATGCGGGCGTAGTCAACACTGCCCGCCCTCATAGCCTCCGCGGCCGCCCATGCCCCCATGGCCGTGACCCCTGCCCCCCGACCAGCTGCGGTCAGAAGAACACTTTCTACGCGCGGAGGCCCCCCAGGAGGCGACGGGCGAATAAACCGTTGCATCTCATCCAGCAGAACAGCGTGCTTGGATGACGCACGAACTACCCCATGTGTTTCAAACCGGCGCACGAGCTCACTTTCCCTGCGGCCAGCCATTGCCGTAACTTCCGCCAACGATTTCCGCAAGTCCGCCGCTGTCACTTGCGCCTGCGTTTCTCTGTCGCGCGGCTGGACGTCACAGCCTGCGGCACGGGCCTCCACCTCTAGTGCGTTGCGAGCGAGAGCAAACGAGGCCGCCGACCGCACAACTCCGGCAATCTCAGCACCAGAGTAGTGATCAGTTAGCGCCGGCAGCCCATGCTCTAAGTCCTCCACCAGCTCAGCCGCATCAGCTGAGAGCGCCCCGCTGCCAGATATTCTCAAGAAAGTCAGCGCCCTAGTGCATGCTCCACAGAAAATCACGACAGAGAGTACTTTGCAAATTTGTTGAATCATGTGCACCTGGCTTGCATGGCCCGGGTGTGTATGCGAAATATGTCGCGGCGCCCTAGCACGTCGGGTCTTTCAACTTTCAAGTGCACTTCCAAGCGGCCCGGGCGCAGGAGCGCCTCGTCCAGGAGCTCGGGTCTGTTGGTCAGGGCCACGACGAGGAAATTGTCGCCCGTGTCGACGCCGTCCATTTTCGCCAGCAGCTGATTCACCACCGAGTCTCTCACCCCAGTTGTATCGCCCGACAGGGAGCCGCGCTTCCGTGCTGTGTGTGTGTGTGTGTGTGTGTGTGTGTGTGTGTGTGTGTGTGTGTGTGTGTGTGTGTGCAAGAGTGGAAGAGACGCGCGCGCGCGCACACACACACACACACCAATAGAGTCAAACTCGTCGAGGACTATGACGTGCAGCGCAGACGCGTCCCCGGCCGCCTTCCACTCCGCCTCAGACGGCGCAAACAGCGCGCGGATCTTCTTCTCGGCCTCGCCCACGAACTTATCGAGAATCTCGGGGCCGTTGACTATCATAGGCTCTCGCGCCCCGAGGGCCCGCGCGAGCTGCCGCGCAAGTAAAGTCTTGCCGCACCCCGGTGGCCCAGAAAGCATTATCCCTCGCACGTGACTAATGCCCAACCTGAATTAAGGTTTAGTTTAGTTAAGGCTTCAGCATAGGGCCCGCGCGAGCTGCCGCGCGAGTAAACTCTTGCCGCATCCCAGTGGCCCAGAAAAAAAAAAAGGCATTATGCCTCGCACGTGACTAATGCCCAACCTGCGGGCAGCCTTGGGGTCGGCGCGAGAGACTAACACTCGCCTCACGATCTGCTCCAGCTGGTCGCCAAGGCCCCCGATATTCGACGTCAACTTGTCCGCTGTTGCCTGCGTCGCAGCTCCTCCCACTACAACTCTCCTCCCCTCATCAATGTCCGCAACCGCCCCCTCTCCCACCATCTCCTCGTCAACTCTCCCCTCCTCTTCCGCTGCCGCCGCGTCCGTGATCGAAAAGAAGGAGGAGGCCAGGGTTTTGTGGGCAGGCGAGATGGGTTCAGACAGGCGTGGTAATGACGCGTCGAACCGTGACGGGAGACCCATAGGAGGTAGTAGGCCTACTTCTAGTACGGCACTGGGCCCGGAAGTGCCACTGAGCTCCTGGATGGCGCCTCCGAGGAGGAGCTGAAGATCGTTGACTTTACTGCCACCAAAGGCGTCGCCTCCTGCTGCGGATCCCTGAAGCGGGATCACGTCCCCTATCGGGACCGTGCGGCTCCCAATCTTGCGCACTTTTCGCAATTTGGTTATCCCAAGCAGCGGCTTCAGGCAGACGAGTGATCCCGTGGGGTAGGTGTCCGAGTATGGCGCCGGAGCATCGTCGGCAGCAGGGCCTTTGGACATGAAGAGGTGCAGTTTCAGTTCCCAGTCTTCCCCCCCGGCAAGAAAGAGAGTGCTCGCGGGCTGCTCCCCGCCCACCATGGCCCAGAGCGACTCCCACAGCTCTGGAGAGCCTGTGAGGGACACGTCGTTGATCGTCGTTCTCAAGGTATCAAACAGTTCCTTGTCGCACCATGTTCCCCACTGGGAGGGAGGGAGGAAGGGAGGGAGGGAGGGAGGGAGGGAAGGGGGAGGGAGGGAGAGGGGAGAGGGAGGGAGGTAGAGAGGGAGTGTGTGTGTGCTTGTGAGCGTGCGTGTGTGCGTGCACGTGTGCGTGTGCTTGCGTATATTATGTGTGCATATGTGTGCACGAACGCACGATTGATCCTGTCACATACGTGCTCGTCACCTCGTATCGGCCTTGGCCGCTGGACTCGGTCCCCTTGCCGGTGCTCTCTGTGACCGCCTTCTTGGCCGCAAACGCAACGCGCTCCAGCACCGGCATCAGCGCAAGAGACTTCTCCGACGGCACCGTGTCCTCGCTCGCCCCTGACATCTTGGCGCGCAAGTCCGGACGCACGATGCTCCGCCGGTGCAGCGAGACCGGCACAACCTCGGCTACGCCTCCTACTGAGGGGCACAGGCGGGAGGAGGCTAAGGGGAAGAGGCGAGAAGCGAAAAGTGCACCACCGCCGTGCGGCGATGGCGCAAACGCGGCCACTGCGTCTGTCAGGATCACAACCAGGCAGGTAGTAACCGCACATCTTCCCCGCTGTCTGTCTGTCTTCATCAGGATTTGCTTGAGTGTCGCATTTTTCTTTTGGAGGGAACTAAAACGTTTTCTTTCCATGAAAGAGGACGCGGACAGTGCACAGGCGCGCACAGTGGCGATCCAGACGCTGCTCGAGCGCGAGTGCCGGTTTCCCTCTTTCACCCGCCATGTGTTCTTTGGCAGCCCATTCGCCTCGCATGCGTGCAGTAGTTGACCGTGTGTGCGAGCCTGTGCGTGCTGTGTGTGTGTGTGCGTGTGTGTGTGTGCTTGCGTGTGTGAACGTGGGCGGCAGGATATGCCAGATGCAGCAGGCAGCAGTAAAGGTCCTTGCCAGTGTGGGCTCGAGCTACTATCTGGAGGAGCAGGTCCTGTGAACATGCCGGTGCGCATGCAGTGCGTGCCAACGCGTCTCGATGCTGATTTTTTTTATGCTGCACGGTGGGGGGCAGGCGAAAGGCGCAGCGGGCACAGTGCTGTCGACGCTGGAGAATCTGGCACGTTTTCATGTCGCCCTGTTCAGCGATCTCCTTGCGTGCACATCACTGACGTCGCTTGCGTCGCTCTTGGACTCGCGCTTTCAGACGCTGCTGGGGGTGTATCAAAGCTTTCTCGCAGACTTTGATCGCTCGCTTGGGTGGGCCGGCGTGTTGCTGACGCATGCCCACACTGCTGAGGCGGACCAGTGGGCCATCGTCGATGCGTTCGTAGAGTGTATTCGACAAATCGAAGTGTACCGATGGGTGGTGAGGATGATTCTTGAGGCCACCCCGTCGCCACACGCTGCCCGGAACTCCCTGCAGAGTGCTGCGCGGGCACTGCACAGAGTTTCAGTCCAGGCAGCCATGGGCGAGCATCTCTTGGCACTAAGGCAGGTCGCTCGAGGTATAGCGTGCTCCGCCAACAGCATCCACCCTATGTTCACAATCGTTCGTCTTGGACGGACTGTTGTGCAGGAAGGGACGCTGCATTTGATGGACGAGGGCTACCAAGTCCCTGTGGTCCTTGTCCTTTTCAGCAACCTTCTCCTCATCCTCGCGCGCGGGGGGGGGGGCATGGAGGTACGCGAAATCTGTGACCTGGTCACGACTTCGATCGAGTCTTCGGGCGCCTCGGATGACGACGACGGCAGGCGGTTGGTCGTGTGGTGTGCTGGTGTGCGGCGCATTTTGTACGCTGGCTCTGTGCCCGAACGCTGTGCATGGGCCGAAAGGCTAGACGCAACAATTGCCGAGGCATGCCGTGCATGTGCGCGGGCAGCTTTGCTGGGCGCCCTTTCTGCATCGCCCGGTCTTTCCAGCTCCCTTCGCCCGCCTCTCTCTGCAAGTAAGGCCAAGAGCTCCGCGCCCCTCGCTTTTAGTGGGCCCATTCCCGGCGGCAGCAGCCAGGCGGGGGCCGAAGAAGACGGGTCAAGAAGTGGGGCAGAGAGCAGTGACGGCGAGTTCGAATGGGCCCCTGATGACCGAGATGATGATGAGAGTTCAGCCGTGGCACCACGAGGGACGGAAAATGGCGCTGCTGGAGTGCAGGGAGGGGTGCAGGGGGTTGAAATGATCGCGGACAGGCTGCGCAGTGTTGAGAGACAGCTACGTGATATGGGATCGGAGGCGGAGATGTGGGGTGGAGGGGGGCACGGAGAGACGCCAAGCGAGGGCTGCCAGGCTCGATTGCAGAGAACAATACTCGGGGTAGATGACTACCCGCGCGAATTTACGCTAGAGTGTGATTTTGAGTCATGTGAATATCACCTGACCCTCAACCGTCTGGGTCAGCACGGACGGAACCTGGCTAGCGGCGTTGCCGAGGACCTGCACACGGGGAGTAGCGAGTTGCGGATGACCTGCACACGGGGCAAAAGCGATCGGGCAGGCGCAGCCGTGCTTCGTATTCTCTCCAGATCAGGGAAGTGGGTGGAGCGCGGGCTTGGCGGTATCGGTGGTAGCCTGCAAGGACTGCTGGTCGAAAGATCTGCCGGCTACGTGCCCGAGCAAGACCCAAGCGCACGTCGCGAAATCTCGAAACTCAACCTCAAGGCAGAAGGCACAAAAGGCAAAATGGTGGGTAATACCATGAGTCCCATCGCAAGAAGCAGAAGCCACTCGCCGTCGAGAGCATCTCCAATTTCCAACCAGTTGCTTTCTAGAGAGTGGTTCATACAGGTGCCTGGACTCCCGCCCAAAGGCAGTATTCGAATAAAACGCAGAGGTGGTGCAGCCCAAGATACCTGCAGCGTGGAGCTGGAGATCGCCTCCGGTGACTGTGCACTTGGGGATTACGACTGTCGGGGACCGGTGGCTGAAGTCCAGGCTTCGTGCTTAGAATCACTTGAAAAAGATTCGCAGCGACCTCAGTTGTTTGTGGGCACATTTTCGGTGGGAGCTCCCGCCGATTTCACGCAAGCACCCTCCAACACACACACAACACAAAAATGCACACAAATGCACAGATGCGCACGCACACGCACTCACGTGGTGTCAATGACAAGACCCCTGCCCATTCTATGTCCCACTTACAACCCCCTCCTCACCTCAAAAAGAGCCTCTCCCTCTCCTCCTCCTCCTCCTCCTCCTCCTGACCCCTGCGCATGCTCTGCCCCCCTTCCAACCCCCTCCTCAACTCCTTGTTCGCTCTTCTCTCTTTGCCCCGTTCCAGTTCAGTGGCATGCGCGCAGGCGAGAGGGCACGCATAGAACTGAACGACCAAGCGTCGGGCAAGCGCGTGTTGCTGGCTACGAATGTGCAGCCAAGGGGAGGAGGCGCGGGTGGTCCTTGGCCCGAGACAGTTGAGCAAGAGCGAATGCGTCTGTTCTTGCGTGTCACGTTTGTGAGTCCTCCTAAGCCCTAAACCCTAAACCCTAAACCCTAAGCCCTAAGCCCTTCTTGCGTGTCACGTTTGTGAGTCCTCCCCTCAAACGCACCTATTTTCGCGCGCGCGCGCGCTTACCCTTTGTGTGGTCTCTCTCGGACAGTTCCCGACGACATTTGCTGTGTGCGCGCGCGCTTGTTTGTGTGTGTGCGTGCGTGCGAACGTAATGCTTGCATGCGCATGATTGGTGCACGCGCTTTCCCGGGCCACTCCCTCCCTCCCTTCCTCCCCCGCCCTTCCTCTCTCCATCCCTCCCGCCTCCTTGCCCTCCCTCCCTCCCTCCCTCTCTCCTTCCCTCCCTCTCTCCCTCCCTCCCTAGGAGAGACCGCTTAGCACCTTAACTACCCTTTCCGTCATCTCTGCCATCTTCGAATCGCACCAGACCGCCGCAGCTGCACTCTGAACCTGGATTGTCCCAGTGCACCTGTCAGCGCCCTGTGTCCGCCGCACCCCTCTTCACTGCCGCCCTTTTCTTTCCCCCTCTGCGACGGGGCCGCTGGGCTGCGACTCGATGTGTGGGCAGCGAGTTCGTGAATCTTCTTACTCTTGGAATATTTGTCTAATGAAGTCTCTCTTTTCGATCTCTCTAGCAGTCTGGCTGCTTCCGACACGCAACGCGTCATACGTCATGCGTGCTTACGCCATGTGTCATACTGTAACGAATAGCACGTGGCTGCCCCTCCCGACGCACTGTAACGACGGCGCAGTCCTTCCGGACCTGCTCTCTCTCTCTCTCTCTCTCTCTCTCTCTCTATCTCTCTCTCTACCAGTGACGCGGCACGCTCGTGACAAGATTTAAGTTAACTTACAAGTATATTTCGGTCTCATGCTCGCCCAAATGAAAGGGGTTTAATGAAACGATTTATTACAGGTGACCCGTGAGAGCAGAAGAGCGTTTATCACAGCTGAAATTCGAAGAAGACGTGCGTCCAGACGAGGGATTTTTTTTTCCTACGGTAAAGTCTCTTTACTTGCCTCCCTTTTCAGGCTGTCTTTGTCCATTTTCAGATCCGCATCTGTGGCCGCATGCGAGGAGGCCTCTTGAGCCTGCATGGACAAGGACTTCAGGGGTGACGAGTGTCGAATAGGCGAGTTACTGCGGCCGGCCCTGGGACGCAACAGTGGCCCTATGCGTGTCGATGTCTGCGTATCGAGCATACTGCTCTGGTGTAGCATAAGGATGAGGTTCTTGAGCTCGTCAGCCCGCCCGCGAATGCACTCCTCGACGGCACGCGGCCACCAAAGTTCGCGCATCTCATCCTCTGTTGCCACTAGCACCAGCTTCACTGGATGGGGGGGGTCGCGGAATTCCCACTGCCCCGAGCTCAACTTGTCTGTAAATACCTTGACCTCCTCGAAGTTGTCATTGCCCATGAACTCCATCATCCGCGTCACCAACATCTCCTGCTGCTCATACTGGTTGTGATAATACTTGAGCTCGAGGTTGTAATTGGCCAGGTCTTTCAGATATTGTACCCGTTGGGCTCGCATGAAACGGAGTATAGTATTGTTTCGCGCCTCTCTTGACAAGCCAAACTGCTTTGCCAACTCCACCATTTCATTCTCTAAAGAAAGCCGGCGTTCAAATAGATTCAAATAAATTGTCCTGCGCTCGGACTTCTGGGGGTTTTGTGCCCTGGCGCGCTTCATTTTCTCCTGCTGCTTCGTGAGATACTTGAGGACCCGGTGCTGGGCACTATCAAAAGCAGCCGCGTTCTGCACAGCGCAAGCACGGCGAATCCAAAGGAAGCGTCTGATGAAGCGCTGAATACGGAGGACAGAAGCTCTCAACAATCTTGCGCATTTCAACACGCGATTCGCAGCGCTGGCGTCAAAAAGGAAACGTTTGATCAACTCAACGTACTGCGCCTTGTTCTGTTGACGAAGCCTTTGCAGGGATTGTCGAAAGAATTTTCTGATGACGTGCACGGCCCACTCAGTGGAACCGCCTAACTGCCCCCAATGGCGGACGACCAAGCACATACGCATCACTTTTTGGATCTTCCGGGCCGCCCTGAGTCTGCGCAAGCGGTAAAACCGCCCAGCACACAAAAAGTATCGGATCAATCGCATTGCCTTTACAAGCACCACACCCGCTAGCATCTGTCTGATTTCGTTATCTAGTCCCGTCTCGCGAGCTTGAATATTGCGTTTGAGCTCTTTCGCGCCTGGCAATTTTCGTTCCACCTCGAAGTGCACATGTGCTAGCTTTTCCTGCGCCACTTTGTGCCGGTTAGCCATGGCTTGATCCACTGCCTTTTGGCGTTTGAGTAGCTGACGCAGCAGCTGAGCATTGCGCACTGGCGGCAGCGCCGCGTCTACAAATTCAATGTTGTATCCAATAAAGTCACCCTTGCTCAGCTGGCGAAGGTCGTCGGTAAGGTGCAAGTCCAGGCGGGGATTTGAGATTACGGCTTTCTGGTCTTCCAGCATTGCGCGGATGCGTTCAAAGTAGTTGTCTCGTTTCAAAGTGCCGTTGGAATCGAAATTGTTCTTGATGAGAGCCTTGTCATTGTGGTCAAGTTTGACGTTGCGCGCTCCGGATTGCAGCCACACCTTGATAGCCTCATTCACCACGGCCACATTCTTCACCACGGGCTTGACAAAGATACGGGACTTCTGAAGCCTCTGCGATACCTCTTTGTTCAATTCACCAAGATCGAACTTGCGTGCCTTCTCGCCTCCGGTACCCGTTTCCTCTTCGCGCTCGTCGGCCCTGATCGTCTCGTCGCCGTCTAGCGAGGTTTCCGTCAAGAAGGTGGAAGAGTGAAGAAATGAAACTGGTTGCGCAGATGCATGCAGGCGTCGATCATTGCTGAATAGGCCGCTGTCTTGCGCGAACACAAGTTGCTCCAATGAGCCGCTTTGTGATGGAGATGGCGGCCGCGTGCCCTGCACTGGCTTCTTTCTATGGGCTCCGCCGACTTTGGGCAGCGCGGCAGGAACCCCCGTCGCACGAGCCTTGGTCGCCACCATTGCGCCAGGGTCATTTTCGTTGGTGACGGACCGGTAGATGCCCTGTTTGCATGCTTCTATCTGCTGCTGCTGCTCGTGCCTGCGCTGCGCCGTGTGCATGGAGCACACATTCGACACGCGTGCGCGCACGGACGAGTATCTGTTCTCGGTTCCGGGCAGCTCATCTTGCCGTATTTGCGATCGTGGCGCCAGTCTCCCGGGAGGGGTGCGCGCAGTCTCTGGTGCTCGCGGCGACGCAGAGGCGTGTACCAGGGTACATCCCAAGCTGTGCTGCGCCCCTGCATCCATGCCCCCCGCCGAAAGCAGCGCAGTGCTGGTGTCGGCGGTCTGGAGGCGTTCGGTTTGCGAGCCATGCTGCCACAGACGCGCTGCGCGGGGCGAGGAGCTTGCGCCCGTTGAGAACAAGCCCGTCAAGGGCCGGCGCTCGCCCCGCGTCATGCCGCGCAAGCTCTCTCGCGCCGTGGCAAAGCGCACAACTTCCGGCAGCACCCTGTCCAGCGGCAAAGTCGGTACCTGCGCATGAAGAGCCCCCCCGTGGGTCCTCGCAGTTTGCTGCCGCGCCATGCCTGACTGCCTGCTGTGCTCAGGGGTACGCAGCGCCGGACCCGGAGCCAGAGGGCCGAAGGCTGGCGCGTGCTGCCGGGCGCGCTCCACCATCTTCTGCGCGTACTCGTCCCTCCCCGGGAATGACGTAGCTGTGACCCACGCTCCAGCGGATTTTCCACCGCCCAAAACAGTTGCCCAGTTATAAATAAACAGTCTGGTCCACGAACCAGACTGTAAATGCAACGTTTGCTTGTCGGTGTCGTTCTGTTGTGGCTCAACAAGGCCGCCCTCACTATGCACGCGCGACTGGATGCTGCAAGGCCGCAGAGCGGGAAACATGGTTCGTGCCGATGGCCAGCTGTGCCAAGGGGGGGAACGGGGGGGAATCAGCCACTACTTGCGAGCGTGGCGAGGCTGCGGGGAGGCTCCGAACGGTGCGCTCCTTGTCCTGACGACACGGAGGGATTTGGCGGCGTTTGGGGAGGCCCCGTGCTGTGGCGGGAAGGCTACAACGACCCAAAGGACGACAAGGAAAACGGGTGGGAGCTAGGGTCGAATTGCCATGGGGTGTGCGTGGACTGGTGCGATTGCAAAGACCCAGATCTAACGCGAGCCGCAGACGAGGAGGAGCGCACCATGTTTGCGGACGAGTCGACCGATAGCGATGGTAAAGCGATGCCTGCGGCTTCGGAGCGCTTTCCGCTCGTGGGAGAGTTTGGTGGACTTTTCGAGGCATTTGAAGCTGCCACTGCCCAGTGTCCGCAGGCGGTGCAGGTTCGTCCTTGTCTAAACCCTGAACCTAAAACCTAAGACCTAAACCCTAAACCCTAAACCCTAAACCTGGTGGAGATTATCTTTTGCACGGCATGTGTTGTGGGTGGGCACGCACAAAGTGCCGGTGCGCAACAAACGCGTCGCTGTTGTGATTCTTTCAAGCTCCACACAAGCGTGTCAACACAACCCACACACACCCAGACGTGCGCGCACACACTCACTCTCTCTCTCACACACACACACACACACACTCACAGGGTTCATTCGCGATCATTGCGGCAAACAATCAGCACCCGTTAGAGTCCAAGATTGTCTACGTAAGCCCCCTGTTTCTCAAGATCATGCGCGCACCGTCTGCGGACGTTGTCCTAGGAAGGTGTGCGAACGCGGACACACACAGAGGCGCGTGCGCACACACACATACTCACACACGCTCACACACACGCACAGAGAGACAGAAGGAGAGAGAGAGAGCGAGAAACAAAACCACTTATTCAAGCACACACTCACAGACACAAAGACAAACCCAGACACAAACACATCACCGCACATAAACGCACGCAAGCACATGCGCATGGTCGCAACTTCAACGATGTCATACTAAGTTTACTCAGCTATGTCATGCTAGCTTTACTCAACTATGGCATACTAACTTTACTCAACTATGTCATGCTAACTTTGCTCAACCTAAGTGCAATTCGGCACACGCGAGACGCGACGTTAACGCACGCATGCACGCGCACTTGGTCGCACGTGCACATGCAGGCGATTCAAAAAATATACTCACAAACTCAAAATTTATATATATATATTCGCACTCGCGCACGGACTCACGCATGCAGATCGTGCAGCGATTTCTATAGACACGACTACGCAGAGGAGATATCCCATTTTTTTTTATTTTTTTTAGATCGTGGGGCGATTTCTATGGACACGTAGATGCAGAGAAGATATCCCATTTTTCCTCCGTCGCCTCAACAGTGGGGGAGGCCTGCGAAAGCCGATTTCCTTTGCGAGAGCGGTGGTGGGAGGCGCGAGATTGCGGGGGCAGGGGAGGGGCGGTGGGCGGTGGGAAGGGGGCGGAGGGCAATGCTGAAGGTAAAGTGGCGAGTGGAACAGAAGAGATGATGTGCATGATGGCGGCGCTGAAAGAGGAAGTTGTGGAGTTAAAGTCGCGTCTCGCTTGTGCCGAATTGCAACTGGGCTTGCCTGGCAACGGTGCATATACATGTGTATATACATACGTACATACATACATATGTACATATACACACATATATATACATACATATTGGGCTTGCCCGGCAACGGTACATATACATATATATACACACACATACATACACACACACACACACACACACACACACACAGGGACGCGAACGGCGGTCATGTATGTGGATCCCATTTTGTATGGCGCGGGCCAAGACGACCTCCCCCGCTTTCTAGCCGCGGGAGTGGTCGATGTCACAGGATGGCCTGTCGGAGCTGAAGGGACTACTACGTACCACGAACAGGACACCATTATAGGGGGAGTGGAAGCGGCTGGGTGCAGCGGGGTAACACCCACGCATTGGAGCGCCCTCGAACATGTGCACGTGCTTGTGGAGGGTGTGAAGGTGTACTTCAAGTCTGCGCTCGTCCATACATACCCAGCGTACTCAGGGTATAGTGGCGAGTGGAACAAAAGGCGGCAGTGGGATTTGACGTGGGAGTCTCTGAAGGGCCCAAATCGGTTGCATGAGCTGTGGGCGCGGGCCAAGGCGCGTGAGGATAATATCTGGAACGAGGACGTCGATGCTTTGTGTGCGGACCTGGGAGAGTGGTACAGGTGTGTGTGTGTGTGTGTGTGTGTGTGTGTGTGTGTGTGTGTGTGTGTGTGTGTGTGTGTGTGTGTGTGTGTGTGTGTGTGTGTGTGTGTGTAATTATATATATATATATATACACGTATGTATGCATGTTATGTATGCATAAACGTTGTATGTATCATACGTATACATACACATACTATATGCATCATACGTATATACACATATATTACGTCCTAGCAATGCCACCATACGTATGTATGTATGTACATGTGTATATACGTACACACACACACACACACACACACACACACACACACACACACACACACACACACACACAGGGACTACCACACAAAAGCGCTCGAACAAGTGGCGAAACTGGAGCAAAAATCCAAGGCTAAAAATCCGGACACATGTGCTCCTCCTCCGCACCACCCCGCTGCCCTTTATTCCACGGGGAGCCCCCGGAAACGGGACGAACTTAGGTATGCGAGTAGTTATAGGTCTCTTTTGCGTTGTAATAGGCCTCTTTTGACCCTTTTGCACTTTTTACCTCAGGGACGAACTTGACACACCACTTAAGGGCCTGCCGACATATTTCACAGGGTTAGACCCCGAGGGCAACGCAGACAAAGACTTGGAGGTCCTTGAGACAGATTTTTTTTAAAAAACAAGACTTGGAGGTCCTTGGGACAGATTTTTTAAAAAGCGAAAAAAGAAAAAAGTCCGGCAACAAAGACTTGGAGGTCCTTGAGACAGATTTTTTTAAAAAAACAAAAGAAAAAAAGTCCGGCGACAAAGACTTGGAGGTCCTGAGATCTGTTCGGAAAATCCTCTGTATGGTGACGTGATATAGGAGAGATATAGGAGAGAGATATTTCTGTATGCATACTCGATATAGGAAAAATATGCGATATAGAAAATATATTCGATATAGGAAATGTATTCAAATATATTTGGGCACTCACTTTCCAGAAATTACCCGCACGTGCAGAGATTGGGCAACGCTGAGCGGCTGCTGACTGACCTGCTAGGTACGTGTTAGGGTATGTATGTATGTATGTATGTATGTATGTATGTTTTTATGTATGTATGCATGCATGTATGTATGTAAGTATGTACGTATGTATATAGACCGTGTGTGGGTGTGTATGTACACATACACACACACACACACACACACACACACACACACATACACACACACAGAGCGCCACACCGGAAAGACCGGCACCCGGCGAGAAGACGAGCATGTGCGTGACATCGACGTCACGGGCATTCAAGAGCCCGG
>Ga0315899_10004642_pt1 | contig 14841 bp, 5 predicted proteins | sample LakEriMetagenome_2_FD_203518 | JGI IMG/M metagenome (GOLD analysis project Ga0315899, IMG submission 203518) | Freshwater fungal communities from buoy surface, Lake Erie, Ohio, United States - Buoy 4 MA112 | ecosystem: Environmental > Aquatic > Freshwater > Lake | place: USA: Lake Erie, Ohio... | reverse complement strand
CCATTAAGGCACTAGACTGCCCAATGGCCGAGGTTGGCGTGAGCTTCTGCGTCAGATTAGCATTGTCGAGCATGAGCATCAGCCTGAAGCGCAGTCCTTGCCGCCGCACAAGGACGTTTGAGCACTCGGGTGGCGCTTTGTAGATGGAGTCGTACTGCGAGCACGAGTCCTTGGACGCGGACAGCATTGATGCCAAGCTGCTGATGAGGTGGTGTGCCAGCCCCACGTCGGAGTCTTTGATTGCAGCCGTCAGCTCTACCTCAATGTGCCCTTCCACCTTGTTGCACATTGCAAAGATTTGCGCCTCTGTCATCATCATGGCACTGAACGACCTAAGGTTCGTGTAGTTGCCGGCTCGCCTTGCCCCGTCAGGTCCAACGCGCCTACTTTTCACCTCCGGCAACGACACTTTGGCGGTGGTCCTCGCGGTGGCGGAGGCGCCGACAATGTCCTCTACAAGCACGATTACTATGAATTTGTCGTTGTCTGCCGGGTTTCCCGCACCCAGAATAGCGATGGTGGTGTCGAGGGCGCCTGTCTTGATCGTGGCTTGCGTGCCCAGTTTCCAGTTGACGGACCCGAAGGTGTAAGTCAAGGGCAGACTTTCTTGCGCTGTTGCCCAGCCGTCGGCGCGGAGCTCGAACTTGGTGCTCAGTGCTATGCCCTGTGAGGGCAAGACGAGTGCGCTGCCGACCGACGGCATGACGAAGGTGGGAACCACCAGAATCGCCCTTTGAGTCCATCCCTCCTTGCGACTATGCACGGTCAGTCGAATTGCCCAGGTCTGGCCTGGAATGAAGGCCAGCGGGCTGAGAACAATGGTGCACTGGAAGCCGGTGCAGGGAGGCTGGATCATGTAGGACGGAGGCTTGCCGTGGATACGCAGGCGCCAAGTCTCGGGAACCTCTAGGCCTTGAGCAAGTTGCCGAGCCCTGCGTCGCAGCCCACTCCATGCCTGCAAGGCCCGCGCTCGCTCTCGCATGCCAGTTGGGGCATGAGCTTGCGTCATGGTGTTGGTGACCATCTCCAACGCGCCCGTACTTGATGTTGCGGCGGTGATCCCTGCGGCTGATCCATCCGTGGCTTGAAGCGAGCGCAGCCCCGTCACGGGGGGCACAAGCATTGGTTCAATCGGTCTGTCGATGTCCCATGTGTACTCGAGCTTCTGGTCCTGGTCCACACGCATTTGTCCAGAGCCTATGATTTCGATGCTCCAGGCGTTTCGCACGTTTCCGTTAACGGGCAAAGTCTGTCTGCGGCAAGCTCCAGGCTGACCCATTCTGCTCAAGTCACACGGCAGGATGCGCATCTCGTATTGGGGGCCCGGAGCGAGTTGGAAAGTGATGCTCGTTTCTTGCTGCCCGCCGTACTTTTCTTCTACTTCCTTCATACTCCACAGAACTCCTTGCACAGCGCCGGTCTGAGGCTCATGCCGCGCCTCGCTGAGATCCGCACAAATATCAAAAGAGACCTAATACACAAGAAAAAGAGACCTGCTACAGAATTTCAGAGGAAAACTGTGATTGACAAACCGGAGAATGGCTGGAGGAAGCTTGCTGATATCTCTCGACAGCAAAAGCGTCACCTTGATATGAGCATTGCTCTTGCTCTCTCTCATCCTTGTGGTGTTGAGCCCTATGGTTGGCACCGGGCTCACGCTGGTCGGCAAGTGGTAAATATATCCAGGGCGTTCCTGGCGAGTTCCCGGGGGGCACGTATCCCAAATATTTTTACCTTCTGGCGGCAGTGGAGCATTGGCCAGCGAACAGTAGGCTTGCATCTCCACCTCCTCCACTCGCCAGCTAGCTTTCAAGCCGTGGGCGGGGTGGAGGGCGGTGGTTGCCTGCTCGGGGTCCCATGACAGGTCGATGGACAGGAAGGGTGTGACAGTTGAGGACGAGAATCCGCCGTCGCTAACCCCTGATATCTTCGCCTGTATCGGCCGCACGAGCACGTGGACACGAACGGAGTCGACTGACGAGCGCTGGATACTTTTTTGAGTCGCTTTGCAGATAAACTCAAAGGTACAAGAGGGTGTGAGCGCGCCGGATGCCAGGTACAGGAAGCGGGTGTTGGTAGATGAGGCTAAGGTTTCGAAGGGTGGAGACAAGTCGCACGGCCCTGAGACACACTTGCTGCTCCACGCGTACTCGAGGGCCTCCCCCATATTACCGCCCAAATAGCACCAGGCGCTCGCTCCCACTGCCGTTAAGCTCAGCTCCCTGTCCGATGTCATAAAGAGTTGCCGCAGCCCCTCGATGTAGACCATGGGCCTCATATCCTCCCTCGACGACGTGTCGAATTTGTATGTGGACAGCGCTGTCTCGCCCATCCAGTTGGTCGCTTGCAGCTGCACTGTGTAGGTCCCGCCTGCTGGCACGCCGTCGACCGCACGGGGCAGACCGCCTAAAACAATCGACGGCGACATGACGTCGATGGGCTGGATAATGAGTGATTGAAAGTCCTTGATGCTGTCGTGCAAAGTTACGATGTCTTCATGCCGCATACATGTCCCGCATCTGTCCTTGGTCAGCTCCTTCTCTGGTTGCGCTTGCGTGCTCTTGTAAGAGAGCTCTATGCCGCTCATGTCGGCTGCACATGGCCCCACATTCCATGCCGGCAGGTTGGTCTCGCAGAGTTGAGCTCTTGCAAGCACTGTGAGGCAGTCTTGCACGGCTTCTCGCAAGATCGTTTCACACTCAGCGCGCTGCCGTGGCGTCCCAGAGTTGCGGAGCACGATGGTGATGCTGGTGGTGGTCTCACTGCTCAGCACGGCATCAGGTGCCAGCTGCATTATCAGCGTGCCGTTCTCTCGCTCCCACACGCCAAGCCCGTGTTGAAAGAGGGGATGCGGGGACTTTGCAGTGCTGTCTTCGAAGAGAGCCAGCACGTTGAGTTGCTCCTGTGGGCACTTTGACGAGCACCCCAGCCCCGCTAAGCGGTCTTGGCTGTTTGGATCCGAAGGCAGCGCACAGGGGTAACACGCCCTTGCCTGCGTACCCTGTAGGCCCTTGATAGTGATGGTAGAAGGGGCAAAGATGGGCGCAGAGGGCCGAAGCGAAAAGGTGAGGAGGTTCAGAGCTCCCATGACGCCCGTCGATTGGCGCACACTCTTGGATCTCCACCGCAAGATATTGCCTCCCTGCAGCACATTGAAAGGGTTGGAGATTGTGGAGGGAGGGATGAAGAGAAAAGGCTCCAGCGCTTCACCACTGCCAGCTACGGTCAGGGAGCTTGGCGTCTGACAGCCCTGAATGCCACACCAGCGATTCCGCAGTCGCATCGACACCACCATCTGTGAATCCGCCTTTATTGCACGGACCACAGTGATGACGAGGCTTCCGGTTGCTGCATCATATGCTGCTGAGCCTGCAAGGTGCGAGGTGGATGCACCGAGGAGAGGGATTGTTGTATACGGTGTTGCAGACAGCAACGGGGCTATGGTGATCTTGAAGCCCTCGCGAAGTGGGATGTTGGCAGCGAGCATGATCTCAATTCTGTTGACAGCCGCGTTGACCTCATTGTCTTGTCCTATCGCCTTAATGTACCACTCGGCAGTCAAAGTCGCCTTCAAGATAGGCCCGCCTGCAGCACGCAAGGACTGTATTGGCTTGGGCACCCCAGTCACACGGCCGTCAACTTCAAACAGACCCAGAACGCCAGACACGTCGATGTGTTGTCCGTCGTTGATCTTGGCGGCATTGGCAAGAGCAAATGAGACGCTCACAAAGCTTTTGCGCTCAATCCTCTGACCAGCAGCCAACCTGAGAACAACATGTCCCAGCGCTGCGTCCCACAGAGCGGTGCCGCCAAAGTAATGCGCATCAATGCCAAAAATGTCCAACGTCATGGTCGAGGGCGTCAGCGAGCCGAGCAGACCCGATATCGTGACCATTGACGTGTGCTGAAGGGACGAGGTTGAGCGAAGGGGCACGTTTGTTTCCCACCCTACAGTTATTTCGTTCCTGCTCTGAACCGTTGCCGAGCTCTGGCGTGTCCTCAAATATGTCACAAAACTTGATCTGCAGTGCAATCAAGTGCGTGCGCACGCGAGCGTGTGTGTGCGGCAGTGAACCTGCGAGAGCAGAGGAGGGAAAGAGGGACCTGGGAGGCGTTGGCGTAAGTTACTTGCGGCCTGCGGCTGGAGGCGGACAGGAGCGGAACTATAAACTTCATGGGGGTGCTGGGGATGGACGTGTACATGCTTGTCATTGCAATGCGCGGGCTGGGCATGGTCAGGTTAAGCTCTACACCGTCTTGAACTTCAGCGCCCGCTACCTCAAGCCTCAGGGAAAAGTCGACGGGGCCAAAGATTGTGGCGCCAAAGAGATGCACTTCACCGCTTTGTTGGTCCCAAAGTGCCTGTGCATTTTTCGACACCAGGTGGGCATGAGGGCCGAGCAGCTGGATCAGACCCGATGTGGTGTCAAACCCCTGGAGACCTTGTAGGGTGATCATGGTTCCAGGCGGCTTGCTCGAGCTGAGCACAAGATTGGGCTCCAGATGTACATACAGCTCCGCCAGCTCTCCCACCATGAGCGAGTCGACCGTCAGGGTGGCGGAGAGCCACTCTGCGTCGGCGCCACCTCCCAGCACCTCATCTTCCGTGAAGCTTTCGAACTTTACCCCCCCTATCTTCACAGCGATCGTGGGGCGTGCTGCAGGTCTCTGCTGCTTGTCGTTAATCAAGTTGACACTGAACCTGAACTCTTGGTCGGCTGCAATGTTCTGCCCGGGAAGAAGGGGAAGAGTGAAGATGCCCGTCTCTTGATTCCAGTCGCACAATCCTCGAACCGAGCCCGGCTCTCGGTCGGGCGAATTCACATACAGATCAGGATGCTCAAGGTCCGGGATCCATACAAAGAAAGAAGAGGAGAGACGGGACAGTCTGTCGGCGTCACAAGACTCACAAAAGTCCCCCTCCGTGCACATGCAGACAGGGAGAAAGTCAATGGCCTTCTTGACCAAGAAACACTCGGAGGAGGAGGCAGACGACACTTGCCCGAGACCCGACACCTCAATAGTCACGTCTTCCCCACGAAGAGCGACATTCAGCTTCATAGCAAATGTCAGAACGTCACTCGTGCCCAAGACCTTGGACGACTCCGACACCCTAGCATACAAAAATGCGGGCTCGGCATTCAGGGCCTGGGCGCTGCCAGAGACTTGCTTCCTCAGATCATGGCGCTTGTCAGCCGTCAGCGGGCAGATGGTACCTGCTGCTGCTCCCGCCTCGCACACCTCCAAGTTAGATGATAAGGCGAGATATATCTCTGGCCGCAAGTTCAAGGAGCTATTGCCCTCAAACTTGAAGCCCTCCACTTGTTTGTCGTCTCTTTCATCGTAGGGTAGTTCTCGGTTGAGGAGGTTCAAGGTAAAGGACAGCTGCTCCTTTGCTGGCAGGGTATCAACTAACGTCCACGAGAGAAGGCCCGAAGTCATGTTGAAGAAGCCCAGGCTGTCCTTGATGCCACTCACTGCCCTTCCGTCTTGCTTGCGAAATGCAACGGGGAAGACAGAAGAGTTACCTGAGGCGGCATGACGCGCCTTCCAGTCGGCGAAGGCAGCTTTGACATCGATGCCCTTTTGGCCCCGGTAATTTATGTCTGCATTCAGGGGCAGCATACCCTTGAGTCCGACAAACCGGTAGACCGTGCCCGGCGGCAGCCCGATGTTGCCGGAAGTGCGAATGGTCAGCTGATTGGCCTGCCCGGGAACGGGATTCGACTCGGAGATACTAGCATCTAGATGCAAAGCAATGGCAGCTCCCAGGACCTCCCCCTTTAGCACCGATTTCGGAAACACAATCTTGGGTCGAAGTGTTGGTAGACACGCGCAGTCTGGTGCGCACGCAGCACACCCCGAGTAGTCACCTTGCACCGAGAGCAATGCGGGAGCTTGCTGGCTTAAGGGGTTCCGAACAAGCACGGCAAATTTTGTCACACTCCCGGCCACGATTCCTCGACACGATGGGTTCTCGAGCAGCTGAATTTTAAGTTTTAAGGGCGCATTGTCCGTGACGTTGAGGCAGGTACACGGACCACCTTGACAATGCAAGATCTGACCCTCCTTGCCATAGCCTACTGCTACCTGCCCCGTGATCCCAGAGATGGTCAGCGTGGAATTCGGCAGCATATCAAGATTTGAGTTCAATTCGATGGTGAGGATGTTCATCAGTCCTTGCATCTGCGATGATTCTGTAACTGATCCGCCCAGAATAGGCGGGACGCTCGCTCCAAGCACATCTCCGAAAACATCGACGATCTTGCCGGGGTGCGACGGGAAGAGAAGCTGCAGTCGGACTTTGATTTTGGAGCTACACAGCCATTTGTTAAGTTGTTTCGAAAAAAGAGTAGGCGAATCGCACGCTTCTCTCATGGCCTGGTTTGGATTTTGCATTACAAAAGATATTGAGTGTCGGCCCGCGGCGACGCTAGCTCCTGGCCTGACGATGAATGTGAGGGTTTCGTCTGCCCAGGTAGCCCAGGAACGCGGGGGCCCCAAGGAGCCCTTGCTTCCGTTCCGGTTGCAGCTGGCACAAGTAAAGACATGGGCAATGCTACCCTCCAGGCAGAGCTTAGAGGTCGGCTCTGTGAAGCCTGCCGCTGCCGTTAGGCCATCAAAAAACAGTAGGATACGGCTGCCCGACGCTAGCGGACGAGAGATGACAAACGTCAGAGATATTTTGTTCATCGCTGTGTTAATTTGATGTTGTTCTGTGATTAATGAGAGGGTCGGAGTCACGGGATGCTGCTCAAGCTGGAACACGCTGTTCTGTAGGCCTCGCGACCCAGGAACAGTCATTGGGGCTTTGGGAATCGTCTTTATGATGGGTTCGGCGCAGTTCTGCGTCAAACAAGTAATCGACGAGTCACCATTCCCAGCCACCTCAATCTCAACATTAACCGGCACCTCGGGGCGCGCGCGCACCTCGTTGGTGAACCACATGCTTGCCAGCCCCGGCGCAAGAAAGACAAAGGAAAACACCGTGTTCGATAAGGAAGGTAGGTAGTGGCCGTCTCTGACTGTGACGACTATGTTAGCCTGCTTGCGAGATGTGTCTTCCATCTGACCGTCGATACCTCCCGTCACCCACTCGCCCTCTGGTCCGGCATGCGCTTGACGAAAATGAGAGGAGAACAAGGAGGCATTGGGGCCCATTATCGGTACTACAACGCAGTCATCGTAAGGGCGGCCCCACTTGCACTTGACCTCTTTAAGCCCCTCGGGTTTCTCGCAAGTCTCAGCATCCATCTTGGTCTCAAGGTAGCCGGGAAGTCCGGAAATGCTAATGGAGGTGCCAGGCAGCATGTCATAGTTTGGCCGCAGCGTCACCGTCACGACGACTAAGGAGTCAGGGACGGGATCAGTCCAGTGGATCTCACGACGCGTGAACTGTGGAGTATCCAATGCCCCCAGGATGCCACCCCGTGCAATCCGTTTCGAGTTCGAGAAGTCAACGGCCCATTGTATTTTGGAGAAGGGCCGGGCACCTTTGCCGGAGCTCATGGAGGCATCTGCAGCGAACTTCGAGCAGACATTATATTGTGAAGGACCCATAATCTGGGGCGATGGCGCCGGCAGCACCGACGGCAGACGCGGGGAGAGTGCTGGGATCGTCCTCCCCCCTACATTGACGCCAACGGTTGTCAGAGCTGGGAGCGAGTTGAGCTTTCTGCCATTGACCACTTCCGAGTACACAATGTTGGAGATGGGACTAAGATGAAACTGTGTGTTTTCCGTCACCGTGGCCCCCGCCCCGAGCGAAATAAGGTACTGCGTGGTGTTGAACCAGGTACAGAAGGTCCCGAAGCCGAGAGTGGCGATAAACTCCTCCGTGAGCTCTTGCTCGCAGGGCCCCATCCTGAGCACAGGGTCCCACTGGTTTGCCTGGACGACTGCCGCGCTGCGCGCCTTGCGCACCCCCTCGTTCATGCTGGTCGGGCGGTCAAAGAGCACGTAAATTTGGTTCATTGAAGGCGAGAAAAACACGTCGCGCACGATGGGTGCGGGAGGGAAGACGTCGAAATGGGGTGTCACGTATTCCCATTTTTCTATCCTGTGCGTATAGGGGTCAATAAGATAGCTGTAAACCGCCAAGCTGTACCGCTCCCCGGCCAGACTCATCTGAATATCCGAAAAGCGAACCTTGCCTAAGTCGTAGAATTCCAGCTGGCAGCGCTGCTTCGAGCAGCTGATGCCGCCGCTCAGTGTAGGGCTGGAAACAAAGGCACCCTCAGGCCCCGAAACGAGCTTGACGCACATGCCCGTAGAACATGTCAAGTACTCGTATCCCTTGGGAATTTTTGTTGGGTTCAATGTGCGCGTGCCCCGCTTCGTGTTGCAAGTTGGCTGAATATTTCCGTACTTGTCCACGCAGCCGACTTCCAGGCTAACGAAGCAAGGGGCGCGAGCCCCACATTTCGAAGGGAGCTGAAGCGGACACAGACCTACAGTGTCGCCGGGCTGGACCGCAAATTTGTCAGAATTGAGCACAAGATTGCCTGTCGACGAGGAGATTGTGAATTGCAGACGGTAGTTCTCGTACACCTGCCGCAACACTAGGTTGGTGAATTGGCCGATGCCTGTGTTGCTATCAATCGGCACCACCATTGTTCCCTCAAAAGGAGTGGGAGCTGGGCGACAAACAGTGCCTGAAACCTGCCCTGGCGCCAGCGACGTCTGAGAAATAGTTGCGTATGGTTTTTCTTGAAACGTTGGCGCGATGGGCGTTGGTCCTACTATTTTCACTGACACGGTCCTTTGTCCCTTGTAGCGGGTGTCAAAGCGCACAAAGTTGCCGTAGTTGTCTTTGACCGTCAACTTGGGCTGGACTTCAAACGGGAGTTCGGCTGAATTGACTGCTGGGACTGATTCCAGGGCAAAGGGGTAGGAGGGATCGGAGTTTATGACAGCGAACTGGCGTGAAACGGTGCTCAGCTGTCGGCCCTGGACACTGTCCCAGCAGGTGAACACGAGCTTATACTCGCCCTCAATGACGAGCTCCAGGTCTGAATAAATTGCTTCTCCGATATACCCATCGACAGCACTTGAAGCCGAGATGTTGAGGTCTGGGCAATGGCGGCAAACAATGGGCCGTGGTGGATCACACGAAGGACAGCCTTCGCAATCCTTGAGCGAATTTCTCAAGTCAATTCCCTTGGCCGCCATTTTGTCCAGATAGTCGCGCTCCTCAACGAACTCTCCCCTGCCGTAGCAACCTCGCCGAACAATGGGAGGAGTGATCGGCGGCAAAGATCCGCTGTTCAAAACCTTTCCCGTCAAACCCTGCCAACACGTGCTGCTTGACCACTCGCTCATGCTGGTGCAGAGCGGCATCGGAATGCAACCAGGTCTGGGCTCGGGCTCGGCACAGGGTGGGGCGGGCGGGGCAGGGCCATCGAACGAGTGAATGGACACGGAGACATAGGTTTTTTCGGGGATGTCCTCAGGGAGCACGCGGTTGTTGAATCGATCAACGAGTATGACGATTGGCTGTTGCTCCAGCACCTTGCCCGCTATGTTTTTTGCTTTCGGCTGTCCGTAAGGAGGAATCATGATACTCTCCCACTTGGCAGGCTTGACAAACAGGGCAATGCCCCCGCGCAACACCCCTGTGTAGGTAGTTATTTTGCCGAGAGAAAGGGTCAAAACATAGCTTTGCGGTGATATGCCAGGATAGGTATCGTTGAGGTATTGGCCTTCCGACGCCTTGGTCAGCGCCAGATCTGTAAAGCGGACCGTACCTTCCACCGGAATTCCTACCGTTTGTCCAAGCAACGTGGAGGGACAGCTGTCTTCCCTAAGGTAACCTACTTGTGTGACGCCTTGACCAGGTACCACACATTTGCAATAACCTTCTGCTTCATCCCGTTGAAATTCCGGCCCGCCGCAGTCTCTCAAGTTTGGAGACGACAGACTGCTGTCGTCAAGGCAATTCTCCTTATCTTTGCAAAAGTTCCATCTTTGCCAATCTCCCGGATTAAATCTCATGTTGATGCTTGCAGTGACAGGCAACACCGTATTTGCCAGAATCTTTTGATCAGAGCCGCGCAATTCAACCACTGGCTGCGCTATAAAGGACTCCCCGGCAGTCACAGTCCCACCAAACTTATCTTTGTCTATCTGTTCGAGAAAAGCGACAGGCTTTTCGACACGAAAGATGCTCGATTCAACTGCCTGCAGCTGTGTCAGCCCTGAGTAGGTGAACTTCAGGGAGTACCCACTACCCGATAAATCGATTCCCAAATCTGTGAAATAAGCAACTCCGTTTTGAAGCGGTACCGTGGTACGACCTTGATAACAATGCACACAAAAGTTAGCGCACGCATTCACGGCATGCAATTGAGCATGCGGGTGTCTAGTCCTACTGTGCAAAGACAATGGCAAAGACGATACCGGAGATCGTTCCACCGCCCGCATTGTATGCGATCGACGCCGACACCGTCGCAAAATCATAGATGGCAACGCTGTCCCTGCAATCCAAGATCTCCACGACTATGGAGCTGGCAAAAACCTCTTGTGCCACAATTAGTGCCGGTTGTACTAAGATCTTCATTTTCTGTGCCCTCTCTTTGAGATCAACATTCTTTTCAGCCAATGCAAGCACAGATCCTGAGTCATCTACGGCTCGGAAGCTTAGGCGGTAGCGTGGAAAGGGTGGTGGAATATTGCAATCATCATCCCAACACCGGGGACAGGCTTCCTTTGTACACTGACACTTTGTTATGGTGCTTGGCCATTCAGAGGTGTCAGGAATGAGTGCCAAGTCCGTGAAGCTCGCGATCCCTTGTCTCTCGTGGACCGATGTAGCCCCATGCAGTCTTGCATGAGGTCTGGACACTGGAATAGGCTGGCCTTGTTGGGTAAGCAGCACCACGTCGATTTGCACCGGGCACGTGGCCAACCCTGATGCACTGCAAATTCGAAACGGACATGTAGCCAACCCTGATACACCGCGATAGCAGTCTGTAACGACCTTATTTCCAAATTCGTCCATCACGCTCACCAGGGGTTGCACAGGAATTTGCTGGAACTCTCCCGACTGTAGTGACATTTGAAGCACGTTCAAAATCTTAGGCCGATTTGACACGACCGTGAAGGGTTTCGAGTCTATGAGCATTTTCAAGTGATTACCACCTGCGGCGCACAACGCTTGGTCATGATTGATGGTCAAATCTGGATTGACGACATCTTCTTCAGTGTCAATGATGCAGGCCCGGAGAACGTAACCCTCCCCAACCTCTTGCACACGGAGGTCTCGGAACGAAGCGATGCCTTCTCTGGACTGATTAGTGGCTTGTCCCAGCAGCGTCGACGCGTGCGGTAAAGTCGGCGGAGAAATGAGTTGGACTGCAATTGTAGCATCCGGCAGATAGTCGCAGGGCAGGGCAGTGAAACAAAAGCTAATATGGTTTTCAAACGCGTCGAGGAGTTCGACCTTCACAGGCAGACGCTCTCCGGCTAAATGCACGCCAGCTTTGCATCGTGCGCAGCCGGACTGCACACCAGGATCGACCTTGTATCGCACTTGCCGCACCGCTCCTGGTGTCGTCGTGAAGACGTCTGACTCAATGCGAATTCCGGTTGGTACATTTGTCTGCACATGTACAAAGAGGAGGCGGTTCTCTTGGGAAGCCACTTTGACGCGAACATTGCCAAAGGTTGCCCTTCCCTGTAGCTTTCTAGTGTCAGCGCTGCTCAATGCTCGTCTGACGATAGAGTACAGGAACAGACGCAAGAGGAGCCAGAGGGGCAATGTTTCGACAGACCTCGACAAATGTACTTGAGAGCTGGCCCTGCAAGCCGCGGTTGCCGTACGCCTCGATCGACTCCTTGGTCAGCAAATGCGCTTGCATGCACAACTGTTTTCAGCGTTTAGGTGCATCGCCCCGCAATGCCCCCCGTCAAGATCCACCATATCGAGCAATAAATAAGGCCTCATGTTCTGCCGCGTGTATCATTGCAGCAAGCATCACGCGCACTGTCACAAGCAAGACTGAACAGAAGCTGCGACGCAGCTCTCACATGGCATGCGCACACACACAAACACAAACACAAACACAAACACAAACACACACACACACACACACAACCATGCATACACACAGATGCCGCGCACTCACAGAATCATGGCAGCGGCAAATGTCGGACGAATTCTCAGGAGAGAGAGACGGCTCTTCCTGTTCCCCCCGGAAACATAGCAGCACCATCGCAACGCCGCACCCTTTTGCACACCCCTCGACTACGGGGTTATCGAAAGTATCAGTAAGGCGGACGGAAGGCGCGGGATTGAGGAGGTTTGCTTCGTCATTATAGTTGATGCCTCCAAACACTCCGCCTTGCATCACCTCCAGCTTTGCAAAAGACCCTGTATGTATATTGATACACACACACACACACACACACTCACACACACACTCACACACACACACACACACACACACACACACACACACACACACACACAAACACACACACCCGTACATACACACACACTCTCTCACTCACACACACACAGACACACAAAAAAATGCACAAACACACAATATATATATACATAAATGCACAAACACACAATATATATATATATATATATAAGGTAGACGTACCAGGGACAACAACCAGGAAAGAACTTGCGGAAGCAGTTGTTACCCGGAGGGTCTTAGCTTCCTTGGCCCACATTCTCAAAAGTCAGATGTCCTGCCTAGTACATAACTCTGCGCCGGGATTTTCAAAAATTCTAACGGTCGTGTGGTTTTCGGGGAAATCGACAATCTAGTCCTCAAGAAGTGGAGATTGGGACGGGATTTATTTTAGTACTGTGAAATAAAAGCTGGAAGTGGAGGATTTCACGGTACTAAATAATCCGCATCCCAATTCCCCACTTGCCCGGTGGTCTATTTGATTTTTCTTTCCAAAACGACCCCTAAAGGTATCGAAGTTGACCTGTCCCCAAATATCCCGGCGCAGAGTGTACATTTACTATACAAAGGCACTACAGAAAGTAATTTTTTTTTTAGAATTTGTGCCTGGGGACAGCAGTCTGGTGCGGTCAGCTCTACAGCCCGAAAGATCAACGTGAAGGTCCCCACGTACTCAATCGCCAGCTGGCTGAAGACTGCTCGCCCCCCTATGTATGTATATACATGTATATGTATGTTATATGTATGTATATATGTATGCAAATGTATGCAAAAGAGTGTGTTGTTTATTGGCACTCGATTCAGTAATCTCTACAACGCAGTACATTCATACGCCAGCCCCATCACCGCCATTTAGTATATTTCCTTCACTTTTACTACCGCCGAAGCCGCGTGATTGTGTGCTTGACGTGTATGTATGGTATGTATGGTATACATGTTTATACACACACACACATGTGTGTGTGTGTGCGTGTATACGCATATATGTAGGTATGTACGTATGTACCAATCAGTCCACCCATAAGTATGTATGCATGCATGCATGTATGCATCCATTTATATATGTATGTGTGTGTGTGTAACGTATGTACCTTGCCTCCTCCCCGGGTCTACCATATGTATGTATGTATGTATAACGGTATGTGTATAACGGTATGACGGTACGTGTGTAACGGAAGGACCTTGTCTCCATCCCGGATCTACCACGACGCAGGCGTCGCAACCGCTGCTCTGCAACAAGCTACAGTTACAGCACCTGATTTAAGGTTTAGGATTGAGGGTTTATGGTCTAGATTTTAGGGTTTAGGTAAAGCGTTGAACGAGATATTTTTCAGCATGCTACCATTACCTTCAGTTTGGTTCAGTGTTTGTTTAGTTTGTGGTTCAGTGTTTGTTTATTAGTGACGTAAGGCGCCGAACGAGATGCTTTCCAGCATGCTACCATTACCTTTGTTTGGGTTGGTTCAGTGTTTAGTTTAGTTTGGTTCAGTGTTTGCATGTATGTGTGTGTGTGTGTGTGTGTGTGTAATATGTATGCATGTGTGTGTGTGTGTGTGTGTGTGTGTGTGTGTGTGTGTGTGTGTGTGTGTGTGTGTGTGTATTATAACAAAGACCTATATTTTTTAAGTGTTTGTGTATGCTGCATCTTCCGAGGCCCTTGTGTCAAAAGAGACCTACTTGTGTCAAAAGAGACCTACTTGTGTATGCTGCATCTTCCGAGGCCCTTGTGTCAAAAGAGACCTACTTGTGTCAAAAGAGACCTACTTGTGTATGCTGCATCTTCCGAGGCCCTGAACGCAAACAAACCAACCCTGAATCCTGAACCCTAAACCCTGAACCCTAAACCCTGAACCCTAAACCGTGGCACAATCTAGTGACCCTAAACCCTAAACCCTAAACCCTAAACCCTGAACCTTGCTGCATCTTCCGAGGCCCTGAACGGAGCCATAGCGACGCAATCTCGTGCTCGGCAACAGGACTGGTCCACCCATGACCTTCTAACGTCAGCAACACGTTAGCAACACGCTAGCAACACGTTAGCAACACAGTACCTGGTCCACCAATGAACTTCTAATGGGTATTGCCTGTCCGTTCCCGTGCTCTGCTGTCACTAGCACTGGCATGCGTCCCTATATGTATATATTAGCAACACATTAGCAACACATTAGCAACACATCTGCTGTCGCTGACACACACTGACATGCGTCCCTATATGTGTATATACATATATGTATATACACTGACATGCTCCCTATATGTATATATACATGTATGTATATATACATATATGTATGTATGTATGTATGTATGTATGTATGTATGTATGTATGTATGCATGAATGTGTGTATGAATGTGTGTGTGTGTGTGTATGTGTGTGAGGTGTGTGTGTGTATGTGTGTGTGTGTGGTCTGTGTG
>Ga0315899_10004639_pt1 | contig 14845 bp, 13 predicted proteins | sample LakEriMetagenome_2_FD_203518 | JGI IMG/M metagenome (GOLD analysis project Ga0315899, IMG submission 203518) | Freshwater fungal communities from buoy surface, Lake Erie, Ohio, United States - Buoy 4 MA112 | ecosystem: Environmental > Aquatic > Freshwater > Lake | place: USA: Lake Erie, Ohio... | reverse complement strand
CCCAAACGCTTCGAAGTCAGGCACGGAGCCCGGAGCAAGCTGGGCATTTGACGCCTCAGTAAATTCGCGCTCTTCGAACGCGAACGACTTGCTCGCCGCCATCCCCCCTTCACGCCCCTTTCATCAACACAGGGGTCAAGAAGATGTAATCACGGAAGACGTTCTTAGAGGTCACGGCCCTCAAGGACGAAAAGCGCTTTGGGTGTCGCTTTTCGTCTTTGACACCTGCGGACGCGATGCGCCTGAACAGGAGAGGCGCGGTGGCTGGGGCGGGGGCAATGCTTGCGGCGCTTGCGCTGGCGCTATCAGGAGCTGTTGCCTTTTCCCCGACGTCTCCGCGTGGCCCCGCGGTTGGTTCCAGCAGGCACCCGAGCGGACATGCCATGCCAACGCGTCGCATGCCCCTCGCCCGTTTGCAAGGGGCATGGAGACAGGCGAAATTGGCGCCACCCCTGCGCATGTCATCTCTCGACACCAGCGTGGCATCTTCCGGGGGACTCTCTGCGCCTGAAGAAAAAGGGAATAAGCCGACGAGGCACTTCACAGAGGGCGGCAGTGGCGCAAAGCCTTTTCGCATCGTCTTGATTGCCGGATTCGAGACGTTCAACAGGTGCGCAGACGCTAGTTACACCGAGCATTCTTGCTCGTATGCAATTCATTGCACCTTCGCCTGTGTACTGGCACGCAGAGCAAGTAAGCTCTCGTTGCGCACATTAGCAACCCAAGAGCAAGAGCTGACACAGGGCATTGGCAGGGATTTATACCGGCGTGCAGCCGACCAGGCTACTTCGCAGTGCCCGGGAATACTCGAAATCTTCGTGTGCACTGACAGGGACATCCAGTCGGAGCGCGAGGCCGTAAGCGCGGCCTTGGATGGAGCCGATGTGGTGTTCACAAGTCTGGTCTTTGACTTCGACCAGGTAAACTGGCTCAAGGAGCGTATCGGCAAGGTGCCGACACGTTTTGTCTTCGAGAGCGCTCTAGAGCTGATGAGCGACACGAAAGTGCGCTCTTTCACGATGGGCGGACCGCCGGCGCCGGGCGAGAAGAAAGCAGGGCCTCCGCCAGCGGTCAAGGCCCTCCTCTCAAAATTCGGGTCTGGACGCGAGGAGGATCGCCTTGATGGCTACACGAAATTCCTCAAGACGGGGCCGGCCCTGCTCAAGTTTTTGCCTGGGGACAAGGCTAAGGATTTGCGATGCTGGCTGCAGACCTACGCCTACTGGAATGCGGGTGGGCGCCAGAATGTGGCGACCATGTTCCGCTTTCTTGGCTCAGAGCTCGGTGGCATTGACATGTCAGATGTGAGCGCCGGTCCTGCCGGCCAGGAGAAGGGTGGGCTGGCTGGGCTGTGGAAGATGTGGGTGGACAACCTCCTGAACAGAGACTACATCGACGCAGACACGTGGCCTGTGAAGTCGGTGTATGGTGACTCGCCTCCAACCAATGGAGCGACAAAGACAAACGGCCAGATGGCGCCTGCGGCAAAGGAGGCGCCACAGCGCGGTCTTGTCCACCCAGATCGGCCAGGGTACTACTTTTCGAGTCCCAAGGAATACTTGACGTGGTATCGGCAGAGGAATCCCGAATCCGGCAACTGGCCCACGGTTGGGGTGCTGCTGTATCGCAAGCACGTGATTTCAGAGCTGCCTTACATCCCGCAGCTGGTGCGGCACATGGAGAGCCAGCAATTGACGCCGCTGCCCCTGTTTATCTCCGGTGTCGACGGCCACATTGCCGTGCGCGATTCTCTCACCTCTGTGTTTGAAACGGAGCAAGTAAAACGCGGACAAATTAAGGTCAACCCCACCTTGTCCCGTGACGCTGTCAACGTGGATGCGGTCGTCAGTACCATCGGGTTTCCGTTGGTGGGTGGCCCGGCTGGTAGTATGGAGGGCGCCCGGCAGGCCGAACTTGCAAGTATTAATCGTCTCCCACACACACACACAAATACCTTTTGCGCGTGGCCACTTGTTCGTGGTGCAACTTGGTGCATCGAAGCGCGTCACCACGTGCTAAGATCTTGCGTGGTAAAGAGGGTTTAGGGTTTAGGGTTGAGATCTGTTGTGGTAACGTGGGCGCAAGCTAATGTGTGTGTGTGTGTTTGTGTGTGTGTGTGTGTGTGTGTGCCAATGTTGGCAGAGGAGATTCTTCTCGCCAAGAACGTCCCCTATTTCGTGGCTGCGCCCCTGCTGATCCAGGACGTGAAGGCCTGGTAAAATTTCTCAAAAACACTCAATATTGACTCTTCAACTGTAAATGCACCAGTTGAGATTTTTTTTGTGTGTGTGTGCCAGGTTTGAGCAGGGTATCGGAGGGCTTCAGTCTGTGGTCCTTTACGCCCTGCCTGAACTGGACGGCGCCATCGACGCCATTCCGCTTGGTGGTCTGTGCTGCGGCGACAAGGTATGTCAAAAGAATAATAATGATAATAATTGCAAAAATATCGACGCCATTCCGCTTGGCGGTCTGTGCTGCGGCGAAAAGGTGTGAAAATCTGAAAAGTCCCCTTCATAGTGATTTAACCCAAGTAAATGTACTAGGTAATGACTTGAGATTTTTTTTTTGCGGCGACAAGGCGTTCTGCAACAGTCAGAGAGACTTGGCAAACTGTCCTCGCGAGGCCGGCGAAATCCGCCTCGTTGAGGAGCGCCTCTTCGCCCTCACCAAGCGCATCCAAAAGTGGTAATGTGTGTGTGCGTGTGTGTGTGTGTGTGTGTGTAATAGTATATGTAATTAAAAAATGCAAATATATGTATCATACATATATATACACACACACACATATACACATATATATATATATTATATATGTATATGTAAGTACAAAATGCAAACGTGGTAAGCAGTCTCAAAAGGTCACACGTGCAGCTGTCGGTGCCGCACGTCGCATACAGCAGTACGTCGCATACTGCACAGACAGCTGCCCAGCGCTGGGCGTAGTCATTTATGCACGTGCCTTCTTGCGCCCTGGCTAGTATTCATTCAAGGAAATCGAGAGGCATGCACGTGCGTTCTTGCGACATGTGCACAGACAGCTGCACGTTTGACGTGTGGGCGTAGCCAAATATGCATTTGCGTTCTTGCGCCCTGGCTAGTATTCATTCAAGGAAATCGAGAGGCATGCACGTGCGTTCTTGCGACATGTGCACAGACAGCTGCACGTTTGACGTGTGGGCGTAGCCAAATATGCATTTGCGTTCTTGCGCCCTGTAGTATTCATTCAAGGAAATCGAGACGCATGCTGATAGGTCGAATGAGCGTTGGTCAGGGATTCTTCCTATTATTAAGGGTTATTATTGTTTATTAGCGTTGGGTGATACGATACCACTGCAAAACAGGACGAGCTTGCGCAACAAGGCACCCAAGGACAGGCGCGTCGCGGTGGTTCTGTACGGCTACCCCCCGGGGATTGGGGCCACAGGGACCGCCGCGCTGCTCAACGTGCCACAGTCATTGTACGCCCTGCTCTGCAGGTTGCGGGAGGAGGGATATGATGTGGGGGAGCTGCCGAACCCGGAGGAGATAGTGGAGATGGTGCGCGTCGCCGACACCGAGTCCGAGTCGGGCCGTGGCTTCAAAAACGAAGAATATAGGGCGGTTGGTGGCGGAAGTGTGAGCGCTGAGAAGCTGGGCGACTGGCTCGGCAAAAGCGATTCAAAGCGAGTCTCCTCCAACTGGGGCGGAGCACTGGACAAGTCGGGCATTCGCACGGTTGGTTCCGGCGACAAGGCAGAGATGCTCCTCGGAGGCAGGAGGTTTGGCAACGTTTGGATCGGCGTGCAGCCTCCCCTGGGGGTTCCTGGCGACCCCATGAGGCTCTTGTTTCAGAGGGACATGACTCCACATCCCCAGTACACGGCATTCTACAAGTACATGGAACGGCAAGAGTCTGAGGGCGGCATGGGTGCTGACGCGGTGCTCCACTTTGGTATGCACGGCACGGAAGAGTGGCTGCCAGGCACGCCCCTCGGAAACACGGGCGAGTGCTGGCCCGACATTCTCACGGGCGGCTTGCCCAACATCTACGTGTACGCGGCCAACAACCCCTCGGAGTCCTTGCTTGCCAAGCGCCGTGGTTATGGCACCCTGATCTCACACAACGTGCCGCCATACTCCCGTGCGGGTCTGTACAAGGAGCTCGTCTCGCTGCGTGGCCTAATTGCCGACTACCAGCAGACGGAAATGCGGGCGCGCAGTGAGGCAAAGGGGGGAGCGGAGAGTGGGGAGGCTGCCATGGGCTTCGCCGCTGGCAGCGCCTCTGCAGGCATGGGCGGGGGCGGAGGATCCGGAAAAGTGGCGCAGGCTGTTGATGCATCAAAGCTGGATGCCGCCGACGGTGCGCCCACGACAGAGGGTGCATTGCTGCAGACGGTGTTTGCTGCCGGCCTGGAGAAAGATTGCCCGCTGCCCGATGGGGCCATGGCAGCCATCGAAGCTGCGGGGGGCTTGGTCGAGGGCGAAAAGGCCGTGGAGGCCGGTGCAGCCTACATGGTGAAGGAGCGGCTGCTGGAGGACTACGTCGAGCGCGTCAAGGGTTACCTGGCAGTGCTCGAGCAGCGCTTGTTTTCGTCAGGATTGCACGTGCTTGGGAGCGCTCCATCGGACGAAGCCGTGCGCGCTTACCTTACCGCGTACTTTGAAGATGGGTCGTGGCGCCAGGAGGACAAGGGGTCGACAGATGCCACCACTGTGGTGGTAGTGTCTTCTTCCGGCGACAGCTCCGAGTTGCCTTTCCCTCAGTCGGTCTTGGGCATGATTCTCGAGGGCAAGGCAGAGGCAGACGTTCTCATGTTCCGCGATGACCCCGCGATTCCCCAGCAGGGCACTAAGACCTTTGACACCTACCAGAGCGCCGTGCGTGAGGCAGTCAATATACGCTCGCTGTTGATGCGGAACACGGAGGAGCTCGACGGTGTTTTGCGCGCGCTCAACGGCGAGTTTGTGCCGCCAGCACCGGGGGGTGACCTCCTGCGCGACGGCTCAGGTGTGCTGCCTACTGGCCGCAATATCCACGCGCTGGACCCCTACCGCCTGCCTTCGAAGGTGGCCATGTCGCGTGGGCGCGCTGCCGCGCAGATGACTCTCGAAATCCACAAGAAGGACAACAACGGCGAGCTGCCTGAGACTGTCGCTGTGAACCTGTGGGGCTTGGAGGCGATAAAAACACGTGGCGAGAGTGTAGCGATTGTCCTTGCGCTCATTGGGGCAGAGCCCGTCATGGAGGCAACCGGGCGCGTGGTCAGATATGAACTCATTCCTCTGGAAAAGCTCGGGCGGCCGCGTGTGGACGTGCTTGCGTCGCTCTCCGGCATCTTCCGAGACTCTTTTGCCAACGTGGTCGAATTGCTCGACGATCTCTTCGTGCGCGCTGCACAAGCCGACGAGCCCCCCGAGATGAACTACATTCGCAAGCACTTCTTGGAGCTGCAGGCCGAGGGTGAAAGTGTAGAGGCGTCGACGGCGCGAATCTTCTCGAATCCGCCCGGCGAGTTTGGCAGCATGGTCAACGAACGCGTGTCCGATGGGTCGTGGGAGGACGAGGGTGAACTGGGGGAAACTTGGGCTTCCCGAAACTCGTTTTCGTTTGGCCGCAATGGACGTGGGGTGGAGCGACGCAAGACCTTGAACGCGCTCATGAAAACGACCTCGCAAGTTGTGCAATGCATCGACTCAGTCGAGTATGGTCTCACGGACATTCAGGAGTATTATGCCAACACCGGCGCCATGGTGCGCGCCATGGATGATATCCAGGGAGGCACCGGCAAGGTGCAGGCGACGGTGGTGGAGGGCTTTGCAAAGGAAGTAAGGCCGAAGAAGCTGAATGATGTGCTGCGCCTAGAATATCGCTCCAAGCTGCTCAACCCGAAGTGGGCCGATGAAATGGTGTCACAAGGCTCGGGAGGAGCCTTTGAGGTGTCGCAACGCATGACGGCCATGATCGGGTGGGGAGCAACTACCAAGTTCAAGGAGCAGTGGGTTTTTGATCAGTCAGCGCAGACGTACGCTCTCGACCCAGACATGGCCAAGCGGCTGATGGAGGCCAACCCGGAGGCGTTCAAGAATATTGTAGGGCGCCTCCTTGAGGCCACCAATCGCGGCATGTGGGAGCCCTCGGCTGATGTACTGGAACAGCTACAAAATTTGTATCAGGACATCGACGACGCCATCGAGCTTGGCACCTCCACCATTAAGCGCAAACCGGAGGAAAGGCGCAACCGGTAGAAAGACCAAAAATACACAGTGCAAGCACATGAACTACTCTGCTGTAGCTGTGGAGTAGCCAGGAGCTTGATCTTGTGAAGTGCTGTTAGTTTGTATTTGTGTGTTGGTACAAAGGCCGAGGCTACCTAGACACATGATGCACGCTTTATTTGTTTCATAAGTGACGGTATGGACCCTGTGTAACCCTCGCAGCATCGCCACGCTTCACATGTAAAATCTCTGACGTGAAGCAACGTTTCTGTTCCGCCTCCTTGTGGTCTCGGAGGAGCGGAAGGAGTGATACACTTGGGAGCGCTTCTCTTGCCTACCCTGCTTCTTCCCTGTGTGGCAGCCTCCTCTACAAAGCCTCCTTCCCGGCTCGCTGTCTCTCGCTCGCAACTCTGTAACTCATCCCCCCGTGCTCTCCGCTGAATCAAGCCACATGAGCACATTAGTGCTCGAGCGGTCGCCTGAACTCTTCATCGACGATGGTCGCGGAGCTGTTGTCGTGGGCAGCTGCGGTCGCATTTGTTTCTGCTGAGACAACGCCCTTTCGGTGTCGGTCAATCTTTCATGTGAAAGTTGTGCCTTCGGCCACCCCCTTGCCCCTAAAACAGCCGTTTTGGGTGGGTTCAGATTTTCCTGTAGCCGTCTTTTCGGAGATTTCTGGCTCCAGCTCGTGGAGCTGGTTTGTGCGCGCGGCTGCTCCCCTGCTCCTATATTTAGGGTTCCCCGCACATGTCGCCGGGGAGTGAGTCCTAAGCGCTCCATAAGGCGCGTCATGTCCGGCTCCTTGTGGCTGTCTTTCAGTTCAATCTGCATTAGGCTCGGCCCATTGACTTTGCGGTACTCGTGCGGCAGTTTTGTGCGGCGGCGATGGGCCTCTGCCAATAGATCTCTCACGCCTCCAGCAGTCCGTTGCGGAGGGCCAATAGAAAAGGCTCGCTCTGAGTGTTCGTGAAGGGCGTCGTACATTCGCGGTGTGCACTCCGCAGGGATTTCGCCGAAAGGATAGAAGTCTTTCTCCAGGTTTGACTTTGCTTGAATGACCTTCAGCATATTCAACGACTTTTCCTGCTTGTCTGACAGCTCCTTATTCGACACTGCATCACTCCACTCGAAGGTCTTGCCTGCTGTGCCGTTGTATTGAGATGCACAGTTCTTGCAGACCCAGATCCTCTTATTCCCGAAGTCGTCTGTGATAGTTTCGGAGAGTACGATTCGCCGCAAGTGTTGGGCCGGAAGCTGAGGAGATGGACCGGCAAAGTTAGATGCGATCAAATCGAAATGCAAGCCCACACGCTGAACGCGCACGCACAGGCACACACTAACGGACGCCTCTGCACACACCTATACAAATTTGGACACACGAATACCTTCTTCTTGATGTGTACAAGGAAGGGCGGCAGCTGCTTGCTAAGCAAGCTGGCTCGACGTGCAGCCTGTGCGGCAAAGTCGGGTTTGCCTTTGTTCGTGTCATCGCCATTCTCAGCGGTGGCGGTGCTGTCGTTAAACAAGTTCTCAAGCTCTTCGGGCGCTTCCCCCATCATGTCTATGTTGGCCGCAAATCGATCTCGCCGCGCCTCAGACATTTTTGCGACCGCCTCTTGTACCCCCAGGCGGAAATCGTCGACCGATACAACAGGAAAGAATTTCTTCACTTTCAAGATAAGATCACGTCCTTGCGCCGCCTCCTCCTCCAATTCTCCTGTCGGAGATTTTTCTGATGCAAAATCGCTCAGACGACCGTTACCACCTTCAGGATCTTCCAAATTCTCAGCCTCTGCACTTCGCTCACAGTCCTTTCTGCCCTCATTCTCTCCGCTGTCTGAACCTGGATCGACACCTGTGGAGCTTGCGGACAGCACCCCTGCTCTTGATGCTCCAGACCCAGGCTTCTTGAATGTATCAATGTGCGCAGGGTCAGCTTGAAGCACACTTCCCTCTCTACCCCCTCCTTCCGCATCCAAAGTGTCCTGCTCGTGCAGCTCGGTCTTGATTTGGAGCATTTTGTGCTCCAGTCTCAGAATTGTCGAGATTTCATTTACTCGGTAACCCAAGTCCGTCAACCCAGCCCATAACCTGGAATTTTTGTCCATGGTCGTCAGGCAGTGAGAGCAGAGATTCTCCGAAAAAAGAAAGTGGGCTTGAGAAGACGGCACCGAAAAGAGAAGGGGAGAGCATCACGTTTCTCGACAAATAGCGTAGCAGCGCCACAACCATTTGCACTTAGCAGCACAAACAAATTCGCGCGAGCAGCAGAATCAATAGAAGCAGAACGGATGAGTACTATGCAGACACGGGGGGGGGGTCAAGGGGATTTGAAGTACTCACTGAACCAAAAGAATTTGATTATCCTTGTTCGTGTCTGTCTCCTCTCTCCTTCCTCCTCCCCATCCAAGGATGGTAAAAAGAGCTGCACGGCAGTGGCCTTCGCTCAGTTCTTCACCAAGAGCGCATGGTCGCACGCGTGTGCACATGGAGACATGCGCATGTCGAAAGAGCAGCACGACAAGGGCATGGAAAAAGTCGCAAACCAGTAGCCTTGTTGTTGATGTCTGAATCTTCGAGAAAGCTTCGCCGTTTGTTCAAGGGGCTTTGCGACACGTTTACTTCGACTACGGCTGAACGTTTCATGTCCTCGAGAAGGATCTCTCGCTGCTCCTCGATGTAGGCCGCAAGCATTTTGAAGGTGATAGCGTAGGCGCACGATTTCTCATCTTCAGTATGCGATACGTTGCACATGCTGCAGTTGGCCTTAGGTTTCACTGCGGTTTGCTCTTCGTCTTTATCGAAGATGAAGTCGGGACATGAAAGGATGGGTGAGTGTCGACCTGTGAAAGTCCGGAGCGATGGAATATAGCCATAAGCATCCTGGAACTTTGGTGCCACCGTCACCGAACTGGCGAATAGCATCCACAATTTGTTTCCTTCGCCAATTTTGAAGTAGGCATTCATGTTCGTCACTTCGGCCTTGTCAGAACTCGTCGCTTGAATGTGTTTGCACATGGCTTCGCACATCTCCTCGATATTCCGCTGCAGCCTCGTGTGGGGATTTATAGCCTGGCAATCTGCCCGAGTTGCTGTGCAGTTGACCTTTTGCACTACGCTGTGGTGCGGGTTGTCGAGCTTGATTTTGTTCACGCGCAGCTCGACCATGCAGGCATAGCGAGACCATATTGCATGCAGGGTAGAGTTTCGTGCCGCCGTGTCAAAGGGAATTACAGTTGGCGCGATAAAGCGCTGCAGAAAGCCGTCCTTCATTATATTTTCAGCATAGAGGAAGTCCTTCAACCTCGCCCTGTCGAAGTAAATCACCTGATTTACATGACCATCGGGTGTGGCAATCGTCCCGATAAACGTCGCAACTACTTGGGTGTCGCACGAGCCGTTTTCCGCGCCGAAGGCTTCGAAGATCTTGGGAATCACGAGGCTCTGTGGCTTCTTCTTCATGAACCTCCCGTCGGCCTTCGAATGGAAATACCACTGCGCAGGGAAGCCACCCTTGTACACCACAGTGTCTGGGATTCGCACTTGCTCGGATGTAAGGCGTCGGGCTGCGATGCGTTTGCCATTCTCGTCGACGTAGCGCTTCCTGTGCAGCGCCTCAAAGATGAAGGCCACGTCGTACGATTTGCTGTACGTGTGCCGTGGCCGGGCCGCGGGGCCGCCATGGAACGCGTCTCCGCAAGGCGCTTTGCCCTGCTCGCCGCTGTCAGCTACTGGCCGCTTCGGCAGCGCCCGCTGCTCCGTTCGCGGCTGGTACTGGCCGCGCCGCGTATGCCACTCGCCGACTGGCGTACACCGCATCGGAAAACGGTTTTCGGAGGAATATAATAACGGTGACAAAAAAAGAAAAACCGCAAAAGATGGCGGGCGGAAGTGAGAATTTTCTACTTCCGGTGCTGCCATACTAGGCAAGGCAAGTGGAAGGTGTGTGTTTCGCGCCCCTCACTGATGGCATGTAGTGGTATGGCAGCACCCCAGGGGGCAGAGCGGCACGGCGGGTGGCAGGGCGAGGACAGCGAGCCGACGAGCGCCTTCGGACACCTCGGCACCGCGATGCTCGAACACGTCAACGAAATCCGCCGCGTAAGTGTGCTGCAGGACAAACGCCGGCGCGCTGCAGATGCCTGCCGCGCAATGAGCACTGCCCCAGCCGCGCGGCGCCCCCGGCCGCGCGGCCAGGTCCTCACGCGGCAGAACAGCCTGACGCCGGTATGTTGCTGAGTTGCGGGCGCGCAGCTGCAGCTGCAGATGTTCAAGGAGCACATGGACCTGGAGAGCCAGCCGGGTCCGGATGTCACGTTTGGCGTGCCCGAAGGTGCCGAAACCTACGCAGGTTGGCTGGAGGGGGCTGCGAGATGTGCTACTGGGCAAACACAACTAGTCCCCTCTGTGCTCACGGCAACGCTCGCCCATGCCGCCGCCGCCTCGACGGCCGCCTTGCCGACGCGTCCGCAAGGCGGCCGTCGTGCCCATCCAGAGCTGCAAAGTGCGCCCTGCACTTGATTGGTGCACGCTGGCGTGAAAGACGGGCGGCGGGGATATTATTCAGGCGGGAGCTCACGCATTCTGCAAACCGTCCACCACGGCCTTCCAATCTAAACGCTGGACCTGGTTTGATTTCTGCAGGAGAAAACGCAGGGCGGTTCAAGCCGCTTGGGGAATGGTGAGTGATGCTGGCACACACGCGCGCAAGGGCGCATGCACGAGAGAACGAGCAGAGGACGAGCAGTTGTTGCTGTGCTGCCCATTGTCGCATCGTGCAACGGGCGCGGTCACTCTCAAGTCCTGATCAAAAATAATTGTCTCTAGTTCTGATCAAAGTGAATTGTCCGCCTCTGCCTGCTTCCTGCTCCTCATCTCAGGTTCGATGCCAAGGAAAAGGGTATACAAAAACTGACAGACAAGCTCGAAAAGGTTTGCGACGAAATGAAGCAGTTGAATTCCGACGGGGCTCAACATATAGCAGCGAGCACAGACAAGTAAACGGAATTCGCAGCCAAGATCTGTGCGAGAATTTTCTTCTAAGGCCCGGTGCGGGTCCTCGAGCCCACGCGGTTACTTCGAGTACGGTCGAAGGCCCCACGCCGTCGTGTCTCATCCTACGTGCGACGTCCCTTTCCCTCCAAGGAGAACCGGCGAACCTTGGAAAGGGATGATCCCGGCCCGCCCGTCGCACCAGGGGGATCGGTTTGGGATCCCGAAACCTCGAGAGAGCGGGTCGTCCGACCGGAGACGGTCTTGGCCCGAAAGGCGTGCCACAAGGCCAAACGGAGAGTGGGGGTATTGCCGCCATATGCTGGGCCCCGAGCGCCCAGAGGAGGTGTCACCCGGAAGAGGCGTTGTACTCACCGACCTTCAGTCATCTATTAATTGTCAATAAACTTCTCTCTCTCTCTCTCTCTCTCTCTCTCTCTCTCTTCCGCAACACATTGCAACGCATTAGCAACACACTAGCAACACATTAGCAACACATCGCTCGAATAAATCTTCCTCTTCCGCAACAGCCTGTCTATCCGTCTTTCCCCGTCTCAGGGTCCTTGTTGTTAATCATTTTTATACTCTGGTACAAAAGGACCCCCCAAACGGGGAAACCGGGGAAAGACTAGAGAATTCAAGGAAAGACACTGATGAGGACGAAAACTAGAGTATGTCATAGAGACAGCGGTCCTAATCGTCTCTAAACTAAACTAAATCGTCTCTAAACTAAACTAAACTACAGTATGTAATAGAGACAGCCGTCCTCATCGTCTCTACTCTATTACATGCTCCTAAACCCTAACCCTTAAACCCTATCCGTCTTTCCCCGCCTCTACTCTATTACATACTCCAGTTTTCGTCCTCATCAATGTCTTTCCTTGAATTCATTTTTCGTGCAAGTATTCCACGTCCCTGGGAACAACAGTTATATCATCAACCTTCTCCTTCCCCATGCCTGGCCGCGGCTCTGCTCCTCCTGCGCAACACACTAACCCCGTGCTGCCAGTGAACAGAATTTGCTTGCAGCTTGGCACACTTGACTCCACTCCTCGTCGGCCCCAGTCCTGTACACCAACACCCCCTTGCCTCCCCGCGTGCATTTATCCCATACCTATTGCGCTCGCGTGACTCATCCTTCCCCTCCAATGTCCTGCGGCGGCGCACCCACCACAGACGTCTTATTATCCTCTACCCGCATGCCAATCCGATCCAGCCCATACCTCTTCACAAAACTCCCGAACCAGATGTGAGTGGCCTTGAAGTCAGTGATACCCTTCATGGCCGCTGTCTCCTGCGCCTTCTCGAGCACCCCTGCCATCGACACAGGTGGCCGCTCCTGCGAGCTTGCTGTCAGGTCCTTCACCCACTTGTGCAACTCATCCTCCAGCGCCGGAAACTTGGGAAGGTGAGCTTTGGTGAGCTTAGGATCGAGGCCTAGTGCCGCGGCTTGCTTGAGCTTGTTGAGGTTTGATGGCTTCATCATCTGCGAAATGTACGACTTGCAGCACCCGAGCATTTCCTGAGCCTCTTTCGCCGTGATCTCCTTGTTCTCAAGCCGTTGAGCGACAATCAGGCGATCTCCCAAGGAAATGCGCTTGTCCTTGTCTCTTCGCAGCGACTGCTTAGTGCGCATTCCCTGGGACACCGCAGCCCGTGCCTCTGGCGAGCGCTTGCCGTACCTCCGATCCACCTTCTTGTTTGCCTCCTCCGCTGACACATCGCGCGTCAGATTCACCGTGATCCCCTTGTCTGTTACAATGGAGACTGTAGAGCCCGACGGGCCAATGAGCTTGGTCGCAACCTCGGATGCGTCCATGCCATGCACATCCAAGCCGTCGATTTTGGCTACAATGTCACCGACCTGCAGCTCCGACTGCCCCGCGCTCTTGTCCTCTTTGATTCCTGTGACCACAAGTTTGCCATTCTCGCTGGGCCATATCATGATGCCAATCGTGCTCTCGCCTTCCAAGAGCGGCGGAAGTGGCTTGGGCGGGGGAGGCATCGGGGGCGGTGGCGGAAAATGGTACCACGGGATGGGCGGAGGCGCCATGTGAGGGTGCTGGTTGGGATCCATATAACCGTGAGGCATGGCGTGCGGCGGAAAGTGCGTGTACTGGTAGCCAGCATGGTGCGCAACATGCGATGCCGGCGTCTGAGGCGGCGGTGAGCCGCCTGAGTGCTGCACGCCGCTGCTCAAGATCGAGCCCTGCGGTGTGGGCGGAAACACATCAAGAAACGAACACAGCGTGCACAGGGTTTGCGCTGATGCTGGGAGAACCGCAGCGGCTGGACATGCGGGTGCAGCGAGACAGAGAGGCATCGCGCGCCGCCTCTCTCTCCCCCCCCCTTCTCGTCTCCTCTTTCCCTCTTCTCTCTGTGGCCCGCTGTTTACCGGCGGGCTGGGCGGCCTGCCTTGGCTGGACATGATAGGAAGGCCGACGCGGCTCCCGCCCTCATCCGCCGTCGTGGGCGCTGCCTTCCAGAGCGACATGGCGGCCCGCCGTGCCGGGAAGCGTGGCCGGCGAGTTTGCTGCCCAGAGGCGCACTGGGGGCGCGGAACTGGTGGGGTGAGACGTGCCTGTTGACGAGCCGGCGCGCCGAGTCAGAACGAGCGCGCCGCCCGCCGCCCGCCGCACCACGCACTTGCGCACAAGTCACTTGCAACACAACCGCGGCCGAGTGTGGCGCAGCGGCGGGCGCTGTGTTGTTGACTGACGCTTTCGCTCAACTTCCAGTGCCTGACGCTTTTCGCTCAACTTCCAGTTTCAAAGGAAGGGTCCGTACCTCACTAAACCAGCTGGTTTAGTGAGAAGCACTTCTAAGCTGCAGTTCGCGCGACCTCCATGGCCAGAGAGTGGTTGGCGCTGATGGCGGCAGTCGCAGGCGCCACGCTTCATGGTGTGCGATTGCGTCGCTGGCGTAGCTTTTGTCGCGCGCCCCGCGCGCTGCTGTGCGGAAACCCTCCCCCGCGTGCCAGGGTGGCGGCGCTGTGCTCTCCCGCGCCTGCCGGTGTAGATGTGCGTGAGAGAGTGCGAGCGCGCGTGTCGCAGGAGCAGAGGGCGGAGGGCACGTGTTGCCCGCACGCGGTGTTTGCGCATGGTCAGGCGCCGCGCGGCCAGGCGAGTACCACTCCGTCGTCCCGGCTGGGCCGGTGCTGCTGCGGGTCTGCGTGCGACTGGGTCCTGATCAAGGCGCGCAAGGGCCCTTTGGATGCAATACACCCACGAGACTATTGCGCCTGCGCGGGGGCAGCGGCGCGCCGCTGGGCTGGCCGCCGCCGCAGCAGCAGCAGCAGCAGCAGCCGCCGCCGCAGACACCAGGCGGGGAGGGGGGGAGGCCGCAGGAGTTCTTGGGGTTTCAGCACGGCTTTGTGGACAATGGGGTGTCGTACGCCGAGCAGTTTGCGGCGCAGCTGCGAGAGCGTCGACGGATGGGTATGTGACAATATATATGTGTGTGTGTGTGTGTGTGTGTGTGTGTGTGTGTGTGTGTGTGTGTGTGTGTGTGTATGTTTGTAACTCCTGTCCCTGTCGTTCACTGCCCCTGTCACCATCACTCGTGACAATGATAGAGACATCCATGAGGGGAGAGAGAGAGAGAGAGAGCATGTGGGTGTGTGTGGGTGGGTGGGTGGGTGTGCGTGCGTGCGTGCGTG
>Ga0315899_10004638_pt1 | contig 14848 bp, 10 predicted proteins | sample LakEriMetagenome_2_FD_203518 | JGI IMG/M metagenome (GOLD analysis project Ga0315899, IMG submission 203518) | Freshwater fungal communities from buoy surface, Lake Erie, Ohio, United States - Buoy 4 MA112 | ecosystem: Environmental > Aquatic > Freshwater > Lake | place: USA: Lake Erie, Ohio... | reverse complement strand
TCCTTACACATGACAGACTAAACCCTAAACCCTACACCCTAAACCTAAACCCTACATTCTAAAACCTAAACCCTAGACAGCTCCACCGCAGCCTTCTCATCCTCAACCTAAACCCTAAAACCCAACCTTGAACCCCAACCCCTAAACCCTAAACCCTAAACTCTAAACCCTAAACTCTAAACCCTAAACCGATATTTGACAACGCCGTCCTTACACAAGACAGCCTTCTGATCTTCCTCCTCCTCCTCCTCCTCCCTTCTGATCCACCTCCCTCTTCTCCTCCCCCTCTCCTCCTTCTCCTCCTCCATGGTCTTCTGATCCTCCTCCTCCCCCCCCGCCTCAACTTCGGCAGCCACTCCCGGGGCGGGAGCTACGCGCTGTCCCTGCTGCCCTGCGCCGCCCCAGTCGTCGTCGCTGTCTGCGGTATATATATATACAGATAGATAGATATATGTATAAAGATATATATATAAACATATATATATATATAACATATGTATATATATATATACATATACATATATATATCGCGTCGCCGTCGCCGTCGCTCCCTTTCCCTCCCCCTATCTCTCCCCTTCCTTTCTCTTTTTCTCCCTCACTCCGTGCATGTCGTTGAGCGTGTGGAGGAGGATACTTGTGTTTGGAAGCGTTATCATCTCACGCGCGCGCCTGCTGTCTCTTGCGCCTCCCCACCCCCCCAACCCCCCACCCCTCCCGGTGGCGCTGGAGTTTACAGCCGTGGCGTTGGTCTGGTTCTTCTCGCAGAAGCGCGTTAGGTTGTAGGGTTTAACCTGAGAGAGAGAGAGCGACGGAGTGAGCGAGAGAGAGAGAGAGAGAGAGAGAGAGAGAGAGAGAGAGAGAGAAGAGAGAGAGAGAGCGCGCGCGCGCGCGCGAGAGAGAGAGAGAGCGCGAGCGAGAAAGAAAGAGCGGTCGTGAACTTTGACCTGGTTTAGGGTTTGGAGTTTGGGGTTGGGGTTTGGCGTTGGAATTTGGATTTGGGCTTTAGGTTTGGGGTTGAGGGTTCAGGGTTTGACCTCCTTGATCATGTGCCGATAGGCGAGTTCCTCTATAATAGTGTTCGTCTGTGGTATAGTGTTCCTCTATAATAGTGGTCCTCTATAATAGTGTTCCTCTATGATATTAACCTCCTTGATGATGTGCTGATAGACGCGGCCGTGACCGTTGGCCATGGCGAGGTAGTTTAGGCACGTGGTGAGGGCGATGAGAAGGAGCAGATTGTGGTTGTTTTGGTGCTTCAGCCTGTACCTGTGTTAGGGTTTAGGTTCAGCACTAACTACTGCTACTACTGCTGCACAAACGTTGTTTTGGGTTGTTGCTTTGGTGCTTCAGCCTGTACCTGTGTTAGGGTTTAGGTTCAGCACTAACTACTGCTACTACTACTTCACAAACGTTGTTTTGGGTTGTTGCTTTGGTGCTCCAGCCTGTACCTGTGTGTTTGTGCAGTAGTAGTAGTAGTAGTTAGTGCTGAACCTAAACCTTAAGCCCTAGGCACCCTAAACCCTTTAGTCGCGCAGACACCCACGCTTGCCCCATCCGACAGCAAGACAGACATCTGCTTGACATTTTGTGCGGTCTAACGCGCGTGCGAAACCGCCGCAGCGCACACGCCGCGGCCCGAAAGCAGGGCGCGCAAAATCGCACGAAGCATAGCCTAGTAGTAACTACTACTAAGAGTAGTAGTTAGCATTAGGTTCAGCACTAACTACTACTACTACCGGCTGCGATCGACGGCAATGGCAACGGAAACACACAGGTTTCGGGTTTAGGTTCAGCACTAACTACTACTACTACTACTACACAAACACACACCGGCTGCGATCGACGGCGATGGCAACGGAAAAGAAGATGAAAAACACGAAGGTGCCCCAGTAGGATATCACCCCAATCGGGTCCAGGTCCTTTGTCTCAAAAAACTGCCTCGGGTTACTAGAGAGAGAGGGAAAGAGAGAGAAAGAGGGAGAGAGATTAGAGGCGACGTGACGCCCACCGCGTTCTGGTCCTTCGTCTCTAAAAACTGCCTTGGGTCCGCTCCCGCCCTCTCTCTCTCTCTCTGTACATGTATATGTATGTATGCATGCATGTGTGTGTGTGTGGGTGGGTGGGTGGTAGGTGGGTGGGTGGGTGGGTGGGTGCGGGTGTTACACACATAGGCATACACACAAACCGAAAGGCTTGGATGAGGCTTTTGAGCGCGTTTAGTCTAGTTTAGTTTAGTTTAGTGAAGTTGAGTTCACAAACCGAAAGGCTTGGGCGAGGCTTTTGAGCTCGTCGGCCAAGCCGCCCGAGTCAGAACTTGACACCACGTATTCTGTGTTGACCTGCGTGACGTTGATCACAGTGATGTGTTAGTTTGTTTTGTTTAGCTCAGTGGTAGTTTGATAATATGAGTTAACGCGTTTTCAGTGTTGACCTGCGTGACGTTGACCACAGTGATGTTCTTAATCACAATCGTCTCGTTCACAGTGATGTTCTTAATCACAATCGTCTCGTTTACGTTGGTGTCGTTTTCGCCCACGTCGCTGACACCACTGACAGGCGTGGTGGTTATCGTGGGCGTGGAAAAGTTGAACAACTCCACCCCCGGCGAAGGCGTCATTTGTATTTCAGTGGTTGAGGAGTACTGCGCGAATACGCAGGGAAGCGCACCAATGCACACGCCCACGATCGACAGCACGCCGAGGCCCGTAGCTTTGCTGCTCCTTCTGCTACGCGCCGGATGCTTGTCGCTGCTCGGTCCCCTCGACTCAGCCCAGCTGAAGCTCTGAGACTCACTAAACACGGCCAGGGGCGGCCGCTGCGCACGCCTCTCTCGGAGAGACGCGTGCGGCAGACTGTGCGGGCGCGCTGCCGCCGTGCAGGGACGTGCACGGTCGATGTCTTCTGACGCGGCTGCGGTCGCCGCACCCTGACGGCAACATACTACCTGGTAGTTCATTTCCATTCCATTCGCTTCAGGAAATGAGAAAAAAAAATCTTTCAAGAAAACATGACGCACAAGGCGGCCGCTATGGCCGGCCTTGTGTTGCTTCTCGTGGGCGTGTCCGCGGGACTCTCCGCACGCGCCCACCCGGTCGCGCGCTTGAGGCGGCGGGCAGCAGGCGTCGGAGCCGTCCTGCAGCTTCGTGGTGGCCGCGCACCCGCGGGAGCGCGCGGCGGCAGGACTGCCGAGTGGGAACATTCTTCCGATGCAGTGGGCGAGGGCGACCACGCCGCACAACGGGAACAGATGCTGCTGAGCGCAGTGGAGGAGGCGCCACACGATGCTATCGCGCTGGGCGAGCTCGGCGAATGGTTCTGGGAAACCCAAGGAGACATCGGTTAGAGCCCTGTCTAAAAGCAAACTAAACTTAAACTAAACTTAAACTAAATTAAACTGACTAAACCCGAACAGAGAGCGCGGAAGAAGTCTTTCGGAAAGCAGTTGCCAGTAATCCGCATGACGTCGGCGCCCTCACCGATCTCGCCAACTTTCTCTGCCAGGAGCGAAGGCTGCTTGACGAGTCTGAGAATTTGTACCGACGGGCGGTTGAGAGCGCGCCCTGCGATGCAGACGCACTGTGCTGCTTGGCTGACTTCCTTTGCCATCAGCGGTGCGACGTCCAGGGGGCAGCGGATCAGTACAATACGGCTATACTCCATAACCCGTCTGATACAGATGCCCTCTGCGATTTTGCTACATTCCTGTCGGAGCAAGCACACAATGTCACAGCCGCCGAAGCTCTCTACCTCCAGGCGGTTTCATGCCGACCACACGCGGTGGATACGTTAACAAGCTACGCTGAGTTCCTCGCTGCATATAAGGGCGACCAAACTGCCGCTGGTGAGTATGTAAATACTAAATAGGGGTAATTTGCATTAATTCAAGAGCTTGGGGACATTGACGAGATTAAAAAAATAAGTTCGGGAGCAGCGTGAGTTGAGGGGGGATAATTGAGCGTATCCTCGCGAAAAAGGTAAGAGATTCTATAATAATAAAAATCATCCTTCTGAAAATGGTAGGAAATTGGTTATTTTTGGGGGGAGCAAAAAGGCTGTTGCGCTAAATACCCCTATTTATATACACAGGCGAGCACTACCGGCGCGCTGTAGAATCCAACCCCCATGACCCCGATGCACTGTGTGAACTGGCACTCTGGTGCACTGAGGCCAAGTTCGTGGATGAGGGCGAGCTGCTGCTATCGCGTGCGCTGGAGAGTAACCCAACGAATGCAGATGTTATGGACGCTCTCGCCACCTTCCTCGCACAACACCGCCATGACAAGGAGCGAGCGGCTGAACTGCGTGAGCGGGCTGAGCGCTGTCGTCAATCATGCTAGCGTCGCTCATGCAAGCGAGAGAGAGAGAGAGAGAGAGAGAGAGAGAGAGAGAGAATTAGGAAGTACTGCATGATAACGCAGGAGGTCACTCTCGCCTGTGCAGCCGGGTGCGCGAGGCTTGGGTTGCATGCAGCAAAGATGTCTGCTGGTGATGACAGCAAAGATGGCTGCTGGTCATGACAGCTGCAGCTGGTACACAATGGGCCAAGCTGAATTGTAGCGAGAGCTTTGGGAGAAGACCCGTGCATAAGAAACACCCTGGTCGTGTACCCAGGGGTGCCCATCGTCGCCCGTTTCTGCAGTATTTGTGTGAACATCCGCGCGGCACGTTACTGCCGGCGTCGGCGACGCATGCGTTTGCTTTCTTGCGACGCCAACGCGGGCAAACGGGTGGTAGGCGCCTGGGGAGCCAGGCGCCTACCAAGTAAAACGTGCCAGGCGCCTACCAAGTAAACGAAAGTAAAACGTGTGAGCCCATCAGCACAACGCCGTGAGTCAAGCGGTGGTCAGCCCATGCAGCAGCTGCGCGACTAGGCAAGCGTGTGCCGTCGACACGAAGATCAGGATGTATTATCATATAGGAAGCTATTACGCCGTTTGGACCAGCGCCGCCGACACCAAAGCCCAGGTCGTGAAAAGGTCTGATCCAGACCGAAGCTGTCTCATGACCTTTCTTCCTGGACCTTGGCTTCCGACTTGCGTTGCTCCTCAACGGGAAGCGCTTGACCCGGGGGCACCAAGGACCCAGCCTGTGCTTGAATGCTGCCCAGTGTTAGACCACGCCTGAGGGCCGTGCCTATGAGTGGCTCTTGCATCAGTGCTTCGCCGAGGAAGGGATCAGCGTCAACCCTGCCAGCAAGCAGGGTTGACGCTCGTGGGCGACTATGTCGCACATCATCTCTTGCCCCTGCGGCCGGTCCCTGAGAAGTGCCGATGAGATGGAAGAAGGGGTCGATTATTTCCAAGTCCCCTTGTTCCCTCTCAGAAGAGGCTGACCATGTTTGTAAATGTTGTCCTGCGCGCTCGGGACTGGCAGGGCTGTGGGCCCTGAAATCGAAGGCAGTGTCGCCGTCGGCCAACCTGGCAGCGTCGGCTGCGAGCTCGACCAACTGTTCATCAAGTTTGTCGACCTCTTCCGATGCACTGTCAAGGGCCTCCTGCCCATCGGCATCATCTTCCATGGCAACACCCCGGTCATCATTTTGCATGCTATTCTGCGTTTCGAGTAGACTAGCTTGCTCCTGCGCCACGCGCACTTTCTCCTCGTCGGCACGCATTTGCATGGCCATTTCCTGCGCTGTGTCGAGGAGTTCTTGTTTCTGCTGCCAACGAGGACGCACTTGAATTCCTCGCGCCACGTTAGCAATGTCCTTGAGCATCGCCAACTTGGCATGCAAGGGGTCTGAATGCCATTGATCAGCCATGGCTTTCATCCGCCGCAGTTCTTCTTCAGCCTGCAGCCGTTTCGATTCCTCTTCCGCAAGCTTTGCTTGCCGCACTTGTCCAAGCACTTCTATTTCCCTCTGTTTGACATCATCCATCCTCGCCATAGCCTCTTCGAGTTGCTTGATAATGGTGCGGCAGATGCTTCGCTTATACTCCAGCTCCTCTTCACTGAGCTCAGGGAGAAACAAGGACTTGCGGTAGTACAGCTGCGTCACTCGCCTTCCGACAGACTCCATTGAATTAACAAACGAATCCAAAACCCACTTGCGATGCTCCAAAAGTGAGTTTTTTGAAAGCTGCAGAGTATTTTTTGAAAACGTTAGCTTACAGAGTATTTTTTGAAAAAATTAGCTTACATATTGCATCACAAAGCAAACGTGGTAGGGACATGCTGAAAATGGGCCACCTGCATGCTGGCGCTTAGTACGGTAGTCTCATCATGCAACTCGGGGTCGTCTTCGTCGTACTCGCCATTCCTGAGATTAGTCCACATCTCCTCCGCCTCCTGCGGCTCAATTTCACCGTCCGCGTCTGCATCTTGCAACCGCATCAAAATGTCAAAGTAGACACGGAAGTAGCTTGGAGAGAGATCCACGAGAGTGGCAAACGAGAGGCTCTGAACCACAGCAGCACTCACAGCACCGGTATCGAAGTCCCACCAGCAACCATTTTTCAGTGAAGGCGGCCAAACCGAATAGCCTGGCAAAATCACTGCAATTACGTGCAATCCTTTGTTTAGAGCTCCAAAAATATGTTTGCGTCCCGCCTTCGATCGCATGTGCTGATCCGAAACGCACAGCACAAGGACTGTCGACATTGACAGAGCGGTATCGATCTCGTCATCCGTCTGGTATTCTGAGCAGTCCAGAAAGACTGCATGCGAACCTCGGCTCACAATGTGTCTCAGCACAGGCACAATGTAATGGGCGTAGTTGGTATCTTGCGATATTGCGATAGATTCAGGGCTGTACTCGCGCGAAACAAAGACTGCGCATTCATGCGTTACCACTTCATTCAAGATGACTTGAGAGTCGATATCTTGCTGTGCTGACGATGGCACACTCTCAGAAGGGTCTGTCGAGTCAACCTCTGCGTTTTGTCCTTGATCGCTCGGCATCGGGTCTGGTGCACCTGCAAGTTTCTGATTTTTCCGGAGACCAGGCACCACAATCGAATTGCGAAAGGATGATTTCCAAATGTCCTTCGACTCTAACACATGTCGGATCCTGCGAAACTCGTGCTTATGCAAAAATGCACGCCAGAGCTCACTGATTAGATTTGGGCCTCCTAAGCCCCAATTGAGCTCCCCCGTAGCGTAGAAACGCATGGCTTCCTGCCGTAGGTCGGGATCGGAATGGTACTGTAGCAGGTGCGTTCCGTCGTGGTTGAGGAAAGCTTGAGTCATATGGAAAAGCCACTGCATGTCAATGAATACTGAGTCGCACATGTCGATCCAAACCTCTTCATGAATGTCCGCGGGTCGATCGGGGGGCTTTGCATCCTTGCGGAGCATTACATACGGCGAATTGGTGGCCAGTTTGAAACCAGCTGAGCGATACGGATCGAGCATTTCAAACCCAGCATTGTATTCATTGGATCGAGACCTAGAGTTCTTATAGTCGTCGAAGCCGTAGCATCGTATCCACCCGGAATCATGAAAATACCGCATCGCGGCATACGTCTGGGTAGGGTCAACCCCAGCCCTATGGAGGAGATTTTTGAAGTGTCCTATCCAAATACAACCCTTTGCCATATCCGGTGTTATGTTCATCATCTTCTTGATTCGCTCCTGCGTCACAAAAAGTAAAAATCAGGTTAGCAGGCAAGCGATGAAAGTTTGGAATTTCAAGCAATAGTTGTTCGCAGCAAGCATGTGCGCTGCAGTGTAAAACTGCTGGCAGTACCCGAACCCGATGTTCTGTATATAAACGTACCCGCAGATTGCAGCGACCGGCAAAATTTTGCCACAGTTTCGCCACGTCAGCGTCCCTGCCATCTTCTGGTTCTGGCAACAGATTGGCTGGAGCGGCATTGCTCACTGGAGCGGCGCCCAGAGCTCCAGTACCCACGAGCGGGCGTGTGGGCTGCTCTTGTGCGTCCTCGCGTGCTTCATTTTCTTTTTTATCTGCTTCTTTTTTGCGAAACCGCAAGACCGCTCTGTGTAGGTTGCGGATCCGCGCGACATCGTGCCTTGCCTTCATCCACGAATGGGGCAGAATCTCGCCAAAAAACGGCAGTGCGTGCGTCTCCCGCAGCAACGTCTCCTTGAGCACGTTCACATTAGCGCCGGTTTTAGCACTGACACAGATAGGGTTTCCACTATTCAACAAAACTGGAGGTGGCAGATGGGGAAATTTTTTACGAAGCCCTTCAACCTGTTCCTCGACCGACTCCTTTACTGCTTGCGATTGCCTCAGGAGATCCTCCGGGTCGACACAGTCCGAATGTGTTGCGATCAAAAGAATAGAAACCCCGGGGAGAAACCCAGGGGTATCACGTGAATACATTTTATCGATGAACGACCTCACTTGCTCGCCCAGGTGCGGTTTCATATCGTCCCACGTGCATAGGCCACGCCCACCGACTGTATATTCAGGTGTCTCCTTGTCAACACGTGCAGCTTTGTCGCCTGCCGATGATTCTCCCCGTTCGTCAGGCCACATGCGCCGAAAGGGACGCCATACCATACAGTAAATTGCGCGGCGTAGTAAGCACATATTGAATTGCATAGGCAGATACAGATCGATCCCGGCAAAGTCATAAATGGTGTACAAGGGTGAGGTCGAGGAGCTCAAAGGCTTCCAAATGTGCATCTGGATGCCATGCGTGCGCTCATCTATTGCTATGTGTGCGGTTTTATTTTCTTCGTTCATCAGTGCGTCGATGACACTGCTTTTGCCCACTTCAGTTTTCCCGATGAAGAGAAGAGCCATCTCCCGGTCTATTGTGCCGTTCAGAAATTCAGCGGTGAGCTGATCTCGGACCTCCGTGGTATTTTTGGCCATCAACGACGGCGGCGGACATTTCCATGGATTTTCACTTAACTTCATCTTCCACAAGATCGGGCAAGATATCGAAAACCCAACAGGAAAAGTAGTGAACCGGTTTTTGCTCAGATCCAGCTCCTCTATCTGAAACAAATTTACGAGTGAACACAAGATGGCGGTGGCGCCGTCGCCGGAAATTGCGTTGTCGGCTAAATTCAGGGAGCGCAGAGATGTCATCGGTTTCAGAGAATGAGCCAGAGTCTGGCTCACTTGTCTTGAAAAGGGTTTGTTGCCGCTCAGGTTCAGATCTGTAAGGTTTTGCAAGTGAAACAAGCCATCACACAAGTCACGGAAAGACTCTTCATTGCTGCCCAAGTGATTTCTCGACAAGTCTACTTTGGAAATTGCATCGCGCCTTATGCAGTTCGCGACGAATGAAACCTGATAAATGGAGTTGAATGTCAGGCGCTGACCTGCCTTGATTTCCTTTGCAGTAATTCCATCGGCATTAGTCAAGGCGCAGCACTTGCGAATTGCCTTACTCAGAACCTCCTGACCATGTGCATCAATGTGATTGTCCACCAAGTTGATGCTGCGCAAATCTGAGAGATATTGCAAGCACTCGGCGATCTCAACAGCGCCTTCATCGCCCAGAAAGCACATTTGCAAATTTAGTCCTCGAAGCTTTTCGCATGTTTTCAGCGATTCTGCCAATTTTGCCACCCCAGCTGTATAGTAGTTGTCTCCTGACGTGTGATTCTCGAGACGACGCGTCAGTGGGTTGCATGACAGGTTGAGGATTTTTAGCGAAGTCAGGCCTTTAATTGCCAGCGAAAGAAATTGAAGACCGTCGACACCAATATTGTTGTTGCTGAGATTAAGCGTGGTCAAGTTGATCAAAGGTTTTAACCCATCAGCAATGTTCTCAGCGAGGGCATTCTGGTCTTCGATCTTGGTGTTTGACAAGTTGAGCTCTAGCAGCTGTGTCGCATTCTGCATCCATTCAGAAATGGCGCTACCACGCAACTTAAGGTCATTCCCAGACAAGTCCACAACAGTGACTTCTTCGTTGAAAGCGAGTATCTCGAAGACGACCGTAATGTCATCAGGTTGGAAGTCTGCGCCGCTCAGGTTGAGTCTAGGCTTGACGCTGCGGATGTGTCCCACCTGAATTGTCTTGTAGATTATCATCGACTCCAGTCTGCTGAGATGCTCAGCGCAGGCAGCTCCCAACGCCGGGAGGCCGCGCTTTGTGGCGGGTCCGCCAGTCCGGGCATCCGCCATGAGCAACTGTTTCCTTGCCTCACCAAATGTTCCGAGATCCGTAGCCACGTCTTTGAGACGAAACACCCCTTTCTTCAGGCCCTGCTCATCACTCTGCATTTTCGCCTTCAAGGCTTGTGTGAGGCGGTTTCTCGACAAGTCTAGCTTGGTCAAGTTTGTGAGACCGGGTACTTTTGCTGCAAGAGCACCTGTGCCGTCAGGACCAATGTTATTGTCGGCTAGGACTAATTCTTGAAGCGCAGGACGAAAGGCAGCGACGATGACCTTCACACCGTTGCTTTCCAGGTTATTGGACGACAAATCTAAGAAGGCCAAGTGTTTGAGGACGTCAAGAGCGGCAGCAAGATGCCGAACCCCAATCACTCCTATGAGATTTTTTCCCAAATCCAAGCGTACGATACTCGACAACCTAGTCAACGCGTCGCATAGCGCTTTTAATGCCGGCTGCTTTGACGGGTGTTCATCGGGTATGTCTGGATCCTCAACCCCCATCCTATTGTCTCGGAAGCTGACGACCTGCATATGGCGAGATGACTTGGCAGCTGAGCATACGACAAGAGCAGCATCAAAGGAAAAGTTTAAGCTGTTGCCCGTCAGTTCGTTGGAGCTGATGTCCAGTTCGTCCAGACTGGGATACAGATTCCGAGCTTCTCCCAGGATTGTCATGCCATGAATACCCAGGTTGTTGCGAGCCAACAGCAGCCTATGAAGGGGGCGGGACATAATGTAGTTGCGGAATTCCTTTTCTTTCTGCTCTACCCCCCGTTCCAGCGCCTCTAACGTTGCCTTATTCTCGCTTGAGCTCTTCCCTATGTGCGACCACAACACTTTGATCTCTTGCTGAAGCTCTTTAGTTTTGGCCATGAGCCCCTCTACCAAATAGTGTCCGCCCTCTGCATGCAGCTTGCAATCGTTAAGGTTCAGTGTTACAAGTTTTGTGCAGGTTTTCAGAGCCCCACCAAGCGCCGTGGCTCCTCTCATGTCTTGACCAGCATCTGTAATCAAGTTCAGACTAAGATCCAAATGCTCCAGATGTATTCCAAATGACGCCAGTGCTTCGAGCAGCCATACCGCACCAGTGGGCCCGATCATATTGTCGCTGAGATTAAGCCAGGTGAGAACAGTACCGAGAAAAAAATTGGGGTGGCCTGCGCCATGTGCATGGGAATTCAGACCAAATTGCATCAAAGATTTCCTCTGCTCCACCACCAACTCATCCCTCTTATTGGTATTCCAGTATGCGGGATGTAGAGCCTGTGAGATATAATGAGCCCCTTCGTCTGCCACACGGCACTTTTTCATACTGATGCCACGCAATGACTCAGCGCCACGCGCCTCGGCCATGAGCGATTTTGTTCCCCGTGGGTTCAGTGGATTGTCGTCGACAATCAGCACCTCCAATTGCGTAAGCGAGCTGAGAACACCCGCAAGAATGCCGGAGCTTCGCGAACACAAGTTGGTGTCATTCAACTCGAGACGCTTGAGCGTGAGGCACCTCTTTAAGGTCGGTGCCATGCTATCAAGCCCGACCGCGCCCAATCGACAATGCGACAAGAGCAGCGTGTCTGGCGATTTCAGACCCTTGACATTCTCAAATAGTTGTGCAACGGCTTCCAATTTCTTTGAAGTGAAAGCATCTGTCCTTCGTCTAAGATCGACGCATGTCGGATCGGGCTGAATCCCGAGTGTTGCAAACGCTGTAAGCTGTGTGCTGTGATGTTGCAAAGCCTGGCTTATATCCTCGGAAGCAAATTGTTGAATAGCGAGTGCGCCATGTCGCACCAAAGAGGGGCTGCCACTCGTCGATCGGGCTTGATCCTGCAAAATATTCTCTTCGATCGAAGCAGATTCATCGGAATCCTCCTGATATTTAGAGGATGATTCGGATTGTCGTGAACTACCACTTGATCTCAATTGGGATCGTTTTGAACTCTCTATTGATCGTTGGGATTGTCGAGAACTACCTGTTGATCTCAATTTTTGACGCTCTGGTGTTTGTGATTGACGCTCGGGTGATTTTGCGTAATCCGGGTGTATCCCCCGTGCAACGTGCCACGATTGGCGCGTTCGGTCGAAGAGTCTAAAGCGGGCTTCAGCGGCCTCATCTGTGTCGTATCCCTCGTCGTCCACTTTGCTGATTTCATCAAGCAGCTTTTCGACGGCGATTAAGAACTCTGGATGGGTTAGGGACTCGACGTTCTCATCGCCAACCAACCGGCTGAGTCGCCTTTGCGTCTGTTGGCGATCCAGACGCTGTATTGTGCGCTCTTCGATGCCCCCTTCGAATCTGCTTTTGGCTACGTCTTCAGCTTCCCTGAGCTCGGAGTAGAAGGCTGCAACCTGTTCTGCATCCGCACGATTGGCGACTAGCGGCTGCACTTTGGTGCGCGTCATCGGCCGCTCGAGTGCTGCCAGGGATGATGTAGCCGAGGCCAGGCGAGACGAGCCCGCCGTAAGCTCTCGCTTGTTCTCGGCTGGGAGAAGAAGCCCGGGCTCCGCGCTTTTGCTGCGCCGAACTGCTGCATACTCTCGAACGGCGGCAGGACGTGGATGTTCCGCTCTCCTCAGCGGTGCAAGGGTCGCACTGCGCCCTGCACTACTGCGTCCTACGTGCACGTCCCGCCGGGTCGAAGGAAAACCTTCCTGGAGAACTTCATTCCTGGAGAACCACTGTTGCATGCCCGCCCGCCAGCCCGACGTCTCGCCTTGCATGATGGCACGCACCGGAGTGCCCCGGCCGTCGCCCTCGTCTCGGCTGCCATTCTGCACAGCAGGCAGCACAGTTCCACCGCGCTCCGCCTGCACGAGCGCACGCAAGCAACGGTTTAGGCCCGTGGCTGAGCAAGCGAAGTCGGCGGCACCGCAAACGGGGCATGCTCACGCGCACTCTTCGCACGGCGCCCGGGCGTAACGTCGCGGGGTTCCACGCCGCACCTGCTGTTGTGTTCTTCGCACTGCTACAACCATGTTTTTAGGTTTTCCGTAAGAGTCCGTTGCCTCAGAAAAGTAAAAAAAAGTAAAAAAAGTTCGGCGCAGAGTAAGGGGTGGCATCATCGAGCAAATAGCGCGGCCCGGGTGTGACCGGAGGCCCCCGCCAAAGCTGCCTGGTGCTGGGTGATAACATGGTGTTGTTGCGGGCGCGCGCCCGCGCCTTCCGTCCTCCAGATCATGGCATCCGCGCCGCCCTCCAGATCATGGTACTAACCGCCGTCCAGATCATGGTACTAGCCGCGGTGCCCCCCGCGGCGCGGCTGCCGGTCCTGTTCTGCGCAGCCGCAGGTCCTGTTCTGCGCAGCTGCGCGGGCCCGCGCTTGTGCGGGCCAGCGCAGTCCAAGCCACCCGCCCGTCGACCCCGCATGGCGGGCGGGGAGGAGGCGCCCGCCGCGCTGCACAGGCTCGCGCGGCTGCAGGCGGCGACGAAGAGCAACGGCGCGGCAGAAAACGCGCTGCGCGCGGCCGTCGCAGGCGTCAGCCTCGACGACTTCGGCGCGCCCGCCGCCGGATGGGCGCGCTGCTACCGCAGCACGCGAATCGTGCTCAAGGTAGCACCCGCATTCATGCTCAACCCCCTTGAGCGCCCATTCTGCCCTGCGGTGCTGCCGTGCTGCGGCGCCGGCAAGTGAGAAACCTGACCACTCTGGTGGCACAGGAGGACGCGGCGTGCAGCATCTCGGTGCTGCTCTTGCCCGGGGGCGAGGTGGTCCCGCCGTACGCTCGGCCGGCGGCGGAAGCTCGTGCGTTTGTTGCTCTCCAGGGCTCCGTCGGCGTCCGCACCCTCACCTGCATGGAGCCAGGTTCTGGGGCGGCGCTGGCCGCGGGCCTCCCGGAGAACGGACTCCACGACCCGCGCTCTCTCGCAGCCCAGACCAATAAAAACGGCTGCATCACTCCAGGAGGGCCCGGTGCTACGAACGGGCAAGGGGTTGCTGAGGCTGACTGCGTGTGCCGGGGGGGTGTCTGTCCGAGACGAGAGGGCTGCAAGTTCTGGGTCGAGCTCATGCGTGAGCGTCTTCAGCGCAAAAAGGCCTGTTCCGCTACCTGCGCTGATGTTGAGCTCGACCCCGCGTCACCGCCCCTGGTATTAACTTGAATATCCCCCGTATTCTGGAAAAGTCAATATCAAGTGACTTTACAGTAAATATGCTAGGGTGCTGAATTTCCCGATATTGGTCTGCAGGTTCTGCCTGCCGGGCGCAGCCGTGTTGCCCAGTTGTTTGCGCAGCCCGGAGCCTCCTCCTTTGTCCTCGAGGTGTGTGTGCGTGTGTGTGTGTGTGTGTGTGTTCGCAGTAATCAGTACACTAACGCACCGACTTGTCCCAGGTAGCCTACGGAGGGAGGGAGGGAGGGAGGGAGGGAGGGAGGGAGGGAGGCGGAAGGAGGGGGGAGGAGGAGGAGGATGGAATGGGTGATCAGTGCGGCGACGCCACGTTGAAGGCCCCTGGGTGTGTGTGTGGGGTGTGGGGGGTGTTCGCACATCTCATGTATCAAATATGTGTACATAAATGTGTTCATATATGTATGATATAATAACACTCAAACGCATACACACTCTCTCCCTCCCTCCCTCCCCTCCTCCCTCCCTCTCTCTCTCTCTCTCAGACACAAAGACGCACAACACACACGCACACAAACGCACGCACCAGAGAGAGAGAGAGAGAAAGACTCACTCTCTCTCTCTCTCTCTCTCTCTCTCACACACACACACAGGACGGTGCAGTGGCACATCTTGGCGCCAGCAGCACGCTCCTCAGTATGTATTTTTATTTTATTTTATTTTTTTATTTATTGTTATTA